>Ga0307377_10000536_pt1 | contig 50072 bp, 90 predicted proteins | sample TR3MG_FD_202535 | JGI IMG/M metagenome (GOLD analysis project Ga0307377, IMG submission 202535) | Soil microbial communities from Risofladan, Vaasa, Finland - TR-3 | ecosystem: Environmental > Terrestrial > Soil > Coastal area > Acid sulfate soil | place: Finland: Risofladan, Vaasa | collected...
TCTCACTGGCAACTTCCTGAAGCAAGTCTTCAAATGTCTCATCACCGCCAGCCTCCTCGTCCATAATCAAATCTTTAATAACTTCAAGCGTCGGTCTGAGCGGATACTCATCCCTGCTCATCGGAGCAAAGATGTCTTTGGCTTCCTCTACTTCATCCAGTCCTTCGCCATCCCAGATCCTTGCGTAGTCGATGTACTCCTGTTCAGTTATAGGTTCCTGCTTATCTCCATCAAGTTCAGCACTGGCTTGGCCACTCTGATAATCCGTATTTTCGACATCACTCGCATCGACGTATCCTTCATAGATCTGCTCCTTCGCATCCTCTTCATCCCTTGCGATGATGCCGTAGAATGTCCTGTAGCCAGTCTCAGTAAAATCCTCCTTCCCCATATACCTCTTCAGCTTCAACTGCTTAACCTTCTCGACTTTGCCCTGAAGAGCAATGCGCTGCTTCTCTTCCTCCGCAGCTTGAGCAGCAGCAACTTCTTCTTCAGGCATCGGCTTGAAGATGTCTTCGGCTTCGTTCTTGTTCTCGTGATGCTTCTTGTAAACCTTCCTGTCCTTCTTGGCTTTGTCCTTTGCCTTCTGCGAGTCCTTGCCCTTTGCAAATACATCTGGCGTATCTCTCTGGAAGAGCATCCCAGGAGTATCAGCCTTCAAGTTGATTGCTTCCTTAACCGCATTTAAAAGTTCAAGCATCACAGCAACTTCCCCATCAGTCCGTCCAGCATACTCATCGAAGACGATTCAATCACTTGCTTCCTGATTGCATCCCTGTTGTCTTTAGGCTGCTCGGACTTCTTCTTGATCACTTGTTCCAGTAAAGAATCACCCGACTGCTTAATGGATGAGGCCAGCTCAGAGCTATTTACATCTCTGCTTTCACTTTCAACAACGGCCTCTGTCTCATACGAAGAAGGAGCCTTCGCCTTCGATTTGAGAGTCATCTCGATCACTTGAGCTCTGAGCTGGTCTTGATCCATTTACTTCTTCACTCCACAATTTATATGAGCGATGTCGGTGATTGCGTGAGTCACCATATTGGCAACTACAATCACACAACCAACCCACAAACAGGTGGCAATCAACTCGGCTGGCAATCCAAATTCAATTGCAACGATTGCAAGAGCAGGGGCGACAAAAGCATATCCCAAGCCCATCTTCAATTTCTTTGATTTAATCATTATTTTCTCCTTTGGTTCACTTCTGCTTGATAAGATATTAAAGCCAACTTTCTTAACGTTGCTGACTTCAAGGTCTGCTTCGATACACTCACCGTTCTCAAGTTCCTGTTCAATGAGAGGAACCATCCCATCATAGCAACACATCCAAAACATCTTGTGACTTGGATGCAATGTGCAAATAGCTAAGTGCACTTGTCTCTCTACCCAAACATGGATCTTTCCCATTTATCACTTCGCTCCATCATCCTTAACTTTAATTTCAAGTTTTTCATACTTGGCTCGCCACACTGCTTCAGAGATAGCTTCCCCAAACTTATCTCCAGGGAGGAACGAATACAAATCACTTGAGGCATCCAGATTCTTCCTCGGCATCTTCTCCTCGATCTTCTGCTTCGATTCAAGAGGAGGCAGTGGAGCAGGTGCGCCAGCAGGTACTTCTGGCTGTGCACTCGGTGTACTCCCGACTTCGCCACCCATCGGAACATTCCCTGCTGGGCCATCCATCTTATCGCCGATCTTCCTGGAGAGCTTGTCGAGCTCAAGGTCGTTGAGCTTCAAGAGCTTCTTGTTGAAGTAATCCAGCAGCTTGTTCCTGTCGATTGTTGGATCCCCATACTCCAGGATCAACTTCACGAGCTTATCAACCACATCAGCACCCTTGTCGAGTGCTTCCCTCAGCTCAATCTCTTCTGCTGTTGAGGTCTCTGCCATATTGATCTCGAACATCTTTACGTCAGGATTCATGTTCATGTATGCCAGATGAATCTGACACATCCTCTTAATGCCCTCGATGACTGCTCTCTGGAGTCGTCTGGCTGATCTAGCGAACCTGATATCCATTTGTTCAGCAGAGGACTTCCCCAAAGAAGCAGGCATCTCATCGACGTATCCACCAAGCAACTGAAGCGGAACACGGAGGGCAATGGCAAGCTGGTTCCTTAACTCCTCGATGTCTGCAATCCACTTGATATCTACCTCACCACCCAGCTTCTCAACGGCAACGTCATTCACGTTGTCGGAGAAAACTGGGATGATGATGTCTTCGTTCGGAGCCAGCTCCCAAGTCTTATCTGAAAAGAACGGAGAGTTCTTCGATGTATCCATTGACCGTGCTCTCTTCAGCATCGTCTTGTATTGTTCAACCAACGTCGAGACTGCCTCCATATTCGAGCCAGTCACCTTAACTTTATAAAGGTATTTAAGAGTCCCACGACTCAACCTAGCAAGCATAATCGAATCCTCTGCCAGCCTCAGCCTCTTGTAGATCGGGAGGCCATTGAGTGCAATCGAGGTTCCGTACTTCGCCGTCAACTGCTTCGTCTCTGGAACCATAATCGTAATGGTTCGGTACTCCGTATACATTGGATCGTCATACAGAGGTCTCTTCTTCTTCACACCAAGAAGACGAAAGTGAACCACTTCCCAGGGTGCAATCATCTTGGCCTGCTGCACGTCCGAGGTGGAGCCAAGAGGTGTGTTGTAGAACCCAATCAAGCGACCTTCATAGTCCACTCTTGAGATATTGATTGGATGGTCGTCGTCGTTGATGGATACAATCCCAACCCCAGGCTTCGCATTGATGCGGATAAACATATCCCCGTAGGTTGCTGTCGTGTATGCCCAGTCAAAGATCCTCTCCTCCAGATTGATGATGTCAAAGAGCCTCTCAAGCTGACTCTGATACTCCCTGGACTTCGATGAGATCCACACGGTTGCGTTCTGAACTCTGTCGTATGCGGTAGCGACCTCTGCATAGAACTCCATCGCTGCTGCCATAATCGGATGAGTGAGTGCTCTGTCTGTCTCCCGATAAATGTTCGACCGCTCGTAATTGATTAGGGTTTGATGACTCATCAAGGACTGAAGATCCCCGAAGATCATTCCAATCTTGGAAAGCTGATCCTGTTGTTCCACCGTCAGCTTTTGATTCGTTGCAGCCTGTACTACGTTTGTTACGGGAACATCGGATGGATACCCGATTATTTTTTGAAGTAAAACTTGGAAGGCGTTCGCCATTAGCTTATCCTCCCCTATGTGTGTCTGAAAGTTTTAAAGCGTTAGCCATTTTCTATATCCTTTTTGATGGTGAAAAAAGCTAGGGTTAATTCAGAGAGGGACTTCGGGACTGAGGGGCTTCGGTGCTTAGAATTGTATCCTACTGCCATAAAAGGATTTGCCATACCGTCTCTTCACCGTCCCGTTATGCCAATCCTCTTCCTTTATTTGGGGGAAGCGGAAAAGCAAGTGTCTTTTCCTGCACATTCCGAGGCAAAACCATACTGTGCCTCTGTATAAGAAATACATCCATTCTCTTTAATTTTTTTGCAACCTGTGTACTTTATTGTGGATAAGGTGGGTTGTCAGTAACTCTTCTACTGCACTTGTATGGTAGGTTTCTTACTACTCTTCCTCTGCTGTAGGCATATCGGGATACAGGATCTCGAAGCACCTGGAGCAGATATGTAATTCCTCTGCTAATATGGGGTGATACTTCGTTACAGCTATCTTGAATTTGAAGGCTCCATCACTCATTAGAAAGACTGGGTTGTCCTCCGTATCCTCCTTCGGAACCACGTTGTAGTATCCTATCTCCTCCATACCATCTCCGTCACCTACAAAGAATGGTTGGGGTTCCTGCTTGCAGATGTCACATATACTTGAGTGTTCGTCCATTTCTATCCTCTCATCAACAGCCTGGTTGGGGGTTCTCCATCTGGATCTGGTGGCGGTATGGGATTCCTTATCCACGCATCAACAGTGAAGCCTCTGCCACTGAAATCGAAGTCCTGGGCTTGCCTCGCTGTCCTGTTTTCTGCTGGTTCAGCGAGCTGCCTTATCTGCTCTGGATTGAGTGCCGTGCTCCACACAGTAAGATCTGATATGTGGCCGTCGAAGTGCATTGAGTGCTCCCCGAACTTCTCATCAGATGGAAACTCTTTTTTAAACCTTTCAATAAGAGCTGGATCCATAGGCTTAAAGATGTCGCTCATAGATCCTCATTCCTGCTACAAGGAAGACACATCAGAGTACACCCGATCATCACCTTCGCTACCCTCTTGCAGCCTTTATTTTCGCAGTGCTTTTTACCGTTCTTTTTTCGCTGCCTTTTACGCTTCACCTTTCCTCCCTGTCTGTTCTATCCCTTCCCTGATGATCCTCTCCATCAGCTCAACCTGCTCTCTGGAGCCCTCCATCTCAAAACTCAATCTGCTTGATACCTGATTCTTTTCCCCTTGCGGAGCGAGTCGATATTCCCCTTCTCCCTCGTGTACTACTTCCAGCTTCAGTATTGATTTCATCCTCCACTTCCTTTCTGATTTTCTCCCCCACTTTTGCTGGGAGTAAATCAATGCAATCCTCTGCGAGTTTGAGCTTGTCCTTGAGGGCATCGTTATCTAGACACAACCCCACAATATCAGTTTCTCTCTCGCTCAGCTTGGAGCGGAGGGCGGTGAGTTCCTTCTCATATCCATCAGCTATAACAACAGCGTCATAGGCTTTGACTTCGTTCTTCAACCGCTCAACCTCCCGCTTATACCCATCGATGGCTGTGGAGATAGTTTTGACAACTTCAAAGGTTTCTTCGTAATTCTCATAAAAAGAACCCTTCAATATCTTCTTCGCTTCTTCCTCACTCGCTTTCCTGATCTCGTCCATAGGTCTATGCCTCCATATGTGGTTTAGAATTATGCCTTCGGCCTCCCACAATGGAGACAAGTTTGCCACCGAATAATTTTCTTTTCTTCCCAATCCCATAATGGACTCCATCCGTAATCATGCAATCCTATAAAACAAAGAATCTTTTTAATCATGCATCCCCCCATGTCTTAGGTTGCCCTTAATATTCTCCTTGTGTTTTTTAAGGTATTCAATCACTCTGTCATTGAAGTCGTTTTTAGGTAGTAACTGGATTCTTTCAATTTTATCATCCACTTGTTGGGTTAGTGTTCTCATGACTCCCTCCGCTGTTTGTAGGTTTTGAGGGCTTCTTCAGCCTCCCACCTAGCATCATCATCATAGGGATAGGCTTTCGTCCAGTTCTCCAACGCCCTCGCCAGTTCATCAGACAGGGAGCGTTCAGCGGTGAGTTCGTCACGCAATATCTCCGCTTCATCTCTTGAAACAAAACTGCCGTCAGTTCGTGCCTCTTTCCTTATCTCGTCCATAGGTCTATGCCTCCCCCAACTTGCGTTCATCCTCACGCCCCTGCTCCCATGCTTTCTTGAGGGCGGAGGCAACCTCCTTCTCAAAGGTTTTAACATAACCAGTATCGTGAGATACCAACATATGGGTTTTTATTAACTCATGCTTTACTGCCCATGTTACAAACTCCTCCGCATCCCTCTCCCAATCCCTATGTCTCTGCTGATCTTCAACATCGTTCATATCCCGACCTCCCTCAAAGTCGTCCTGGGATCTTCACTAAGCCCCATCCCATAAACTCCGCCTTCCTTTACCTCAGTAGCAATGAAAAACCTCCGCCCATTCCTCGCTGCTTGACGGACAGTGTAGGCCAGAAGGAAGGCTTTATGAGGCAACCCTGCTATATTAACCCCAGGCTTTAAGTCGTGTACCCACTGGAAAACACCCCCCAACTGCTCATCAAGTTCCCTGCTAAAGCAAGTCACTCTTCCCTCTTGAATGCCACGGATCAGCTCCTGAAGCATCTCTGTGCGCTCAACAGAATCCATCTTATCGATCTCAATCGGATATATCTTTTCATCGTGATCCGTCATTTCTTCACGTCCCTTGTCCATAGAGTAAGGAACGCCTGCGCTGCGTGATTCGAGACAGCGTGGATATTGGCCTTCCCTATCGTTGTATACGGATTCACCTTCCTGATCTCATCCTGAAAGCACACCGCTATGTTCGCCTTGTATGCCAGCCAAAGATCCTCATCCTTCACGAGGGCTTTGGTCAGGGTCTTCACTGCCTTCTTTACCTTCCTCTTCTCTAACCACTTAGTGAACATTTCTTCCTCCTTCTCATCTGATCCTCAATGAATTCAGCAATGTCTTTAAGACAGGTCGGTTCATAGACTGTGCCTTCATACGGGAAGAAAGCATACTTGCGCCATCTACCAAACCACTTGATCTCACCCAGCTTCTCCTGCGATTCCCTTGCTGTAACAATCCAAGCATTCGTCTTCAATCCTTCTTTGACCAACACGAAGTAAATCCATTTAGATTCCATAGAGTTCATCCTCGCAGCTTGAGCACTTGAAGCCTCTCTTATCAAATCGATTCATAAACTCATTGAGCTTATCGGACACTACCTGACGAACCTGGCCATAACTCCTGACTTCCCCGTTCTCATCTTTGTTCCAGGGATTCACTGTATTGGAATAAGTGAATGCCCTCTTCCTTCTCTTCCCACACGAAATACACTTCCCACTTCGCTCCGCTCTCAGCTTCGCTTCTTCAAACCTGGTTGTTATTGTTTGGCCAAACATTGCTCCTCCTTCTGGACTCCCATCCAATGATAAAACTGCTTTGTTGTCATCAAGCAAACCCTGGTCATCTCCTCCATCTGCTTATCTCGACACCTTTGATTACACACGAAGTCACCATCGCAAGAGATCACTATCCCACCCATCTCAATTTCTCTCTTGCAATAGCAGCACTTCGTCACAGATCATCCTCATTGAAGTACCCGAACGGGGTAATGTTGCACCACATATCAATGCAACATATCCCGATGATCATCGGGATAAAACAAACCACAATGATCGGGGCGAGAAAAATCTTATAGGTCAGTTCAATCTTAGACATCCTTCTTTTTTTCTTTTCCATCCTTCACTCCTTCTGTTTCCGCTGGCTCCAATGGAAACATCGGTAAGCTCTCGACCATCACGTTCCTATCGTCGATGTAAAGATGAGCGAATGGTTTCACTGATTTACTCTGTCCGAACGCTGAGTTCTTTATCTCTCGAACATCGTCGTTGACTGCATCTGGAATGAGGCCGTGATCCAAACACCAATCAATCGCCTCACTCAAGTGATCTCCTGCCCTACAGGTGAAAAGAATAAACTTATGGCCGTATGCTTTTGCATCCTTAATGAACTCCACCGTCTTCACAATGGGTTCACCTATCGCAGGAAACTTATGCTCAACGAGAGTACCGTCAAAATCACAGGCAATTATCATCTCGCTCCTTCTGGATTTGCCATCCTCGGTGGGAAGTCATCATCATCCAGATCAAACTTAGATGTCTCTTTGAAGTCTCCACACCAGTCATCATACTTGGTTACTGGAAATCTGGGGCTACCGCTACCAGGGCGAGGGGCATTCTTCCTGCAATGCCCTTCGTGCTCGCCCCGAATATTGGCAGGATCCCAGTAAGTACACGCACTGCATCTCGCATCCTTCAAGGGATTCTCTTCCATCGCTCACCCCTCTACTTCATCTTGCGGATGAGCTTGTAAAACTCTCCTGCGAAGAGAGTGTTGATTACCTTGAGAACCTCTGATATCTGGGCAATAGAGATCTCTTTCTTCTTGCCTTCGAGCTTGGCTACCTTCTTTGCAAAGTCTGTAATCTTCATAACTTCCTCCTTTTATTGGGTTTATATCAAATACTAAAATGTCCTAATTGATACTAAATTAGGAGTTACGCTTTCGAGGAGACAGCCAACCCCTGCTCCATCTCTTCCTTTTCGTCGTCAAAGAACCCAACTGAGGCTTTGCCGACCTCTGCGCTTGAGCAGTATGCCGTCGTTGCCCGTGCAAGATTCCCGAAGACTTTCTTGGTTTTCTTCTGGTCGTAGTTCACCACGTTGGACATATTCATTCCCAGCTTCATCCCAACCTCATAAGAATCCTGGTTGGCTCCCAGGTAAACGAATGTCCAGCCGTCCTTCTCTTTCTTCTTAATGAGATCGAAGATCTTGTCCCTGGTGTATTCCTTTGAACAATTTTCTTCCCCGTCAGTCATAATCACGACAAGGACATTCTTGTTCTTTAACCAAGTCGGAGACTCTTCGTAACAGATTGTCTTTCCAATGGCATCGTAAAGCGGAGTCATTCCATCTGGCCTGTATGTTTGATCCGTCAACTTCTTGACTACCTTAATGTCCTTTTTGTTAAAAGTGAACTTCGTCCCGATTGAATTGAATCTTGTCAGGGTAAAAAGAATCTTTCCCTTCTCCCTATCCTTCTTCAGAGTATCAAGATATTCATTGAACCCTGAGATCGTCGCACCCTTCACGCAAGACATCGAGGCTGTCTCGTCGAGAATGAATTTCACAAGCGTTGTCTTTCTCCTATTGCTTACTGCTTTCTTCTGCTTCTGCTTTGCTAGTTCCATCTTATCCTCCTGATTAAGTCTTCTGTTTAATTTTCCCGTCACACCAATCAGCTAAATCAATTAACCCGAACAAATCTCCTCGAACGTGTCCATATCCATCGATGTAACCAACCCATTCATCCTTCATCAATTCATCTCCGTCCCCTGTCTTAATCCTCCCCTTCTCATCATAAAGAAATCCCTCGTCATCAACCTTCAACTCCAGAGTTTTCAATATGAAATCCTTAACGTTTTCATCAAACGTAATCATTGGCTTCCCTCGTATCATTTTAACTGTCACCGTCATTAACATTACCATTCAAAAGAAACTCATCAAGTGCCATCCAGATCTTTGGATACTTGAATGGCAAATGGAAGTAAGTCAGCATCTCCAGCTTTGCTTTCCACTTCGGCCAGCCCTGAATCACAATCCGATAAACCGCACAAAAGTATCCAGTCCTGTCTGCTCCGCCCTGGCATCTCACAAGGAACGGACGATCCTTATCGATGGCGATCCCTCTCATAAACTCAATCATCTCTCTCGTCATATTAACCGTCGGCCCCTTCGTCCCACTGAAGTAATCCCAGATCTTAATCACCTTCAGCTCACCCGAATCAATCAATGGCTGGATGTCCTCATCATACCTATCCTCAAGATTGATCATTGTCTTAAGACCGTAGTTATTCATCAGGTATCGAATGAAATATCCCGAAGGCCAGCGACACCGCATCAAGCGTGGCCATTGATCGTTGTAATCCACCACTCCAAAATTAAACCAAATCCTTTTGAAATGTGGATACAGCACTTCCCAATTCCACCACTTATTGAATCTCCCCATCTTTCATCACCAATCCTTTCCCCCTGCATCTAGGGCACGGGACAACCTTATGTTTCTCTTCGTCAAAGAGCATCTGTCTCCTGAGCTTAAGCATCTCGACAATGCCATCGGCATCCTCACCAAGAAGCTCACTGGCTCTTATCTTCACTTCCCCCTGATCCTTCAGCTTGCCCTCGTTGACTTCGTGGTCAATCTTCATCCCCGAATTCATTCCACAAGTCCAGATCATATTAAAGACCTGATCTGTAAAGGTGCAATACTCAGGAATCTCTGGATTCATTTCGCACCTCGAAATCCAAAACTCAACTGGCCTGTATCAACCATCCTCTTCCGTTCCTTCTTCGTGATCTTCTTCTCACCCTTCTTCGCTGTCTTCCACGCCTTCTTCAGAAGGTTAGGCATCAGGTGAAGCTGCTCAAACATATCGCACAGGCTACTCAAACACCAGGGGCAGAAGTCCACTGGCAGCATCCCCATCTCTCCACTGATCCCACCTTCAGCTTCGATATCAAAATCAGATGAACAGATAGCACACTTCCTGATACCATCAAAGACTGGCTCTGGCGGATTCTCTTTTTTCTTTTTCTTCATCTTGAAACCTCTTCTGTAAAATTCCTATAATCTTTGACGACATCCTCATACACAACTTCTTCCGCAGCCTGTCGCTATAGCCGTCGTGAAGTGATCTCGCTGTCCTCCTGATCAGGATCGAGCCACCATACGGATTGTTCTCTGAGCATTGGATCACACCGTATTTCGGATTGATTTTCTCAACCCACTTGATTGCCTCGTCGACAAGATCCTCTGGGACACAGATAGAGAACTTGTTAGGAATCCTGTCTGTCCTTTTGAAATTCTGATAGGCGTTGTGCTTGAACTTCTTAGTCTCGTTGACCGTCAGGTCGTACTTAGATATCTTAATCTCAATCTCGTGAATCTCTTTGCCATTGTCCACCAGCACATCCGCATTGCCACCGTACACCCACGCTTCATCGATAGCGAAGCACTGCCTGCGGAATCTGTAATAGCACATCAACGCCGTCTTAATTACTTCTGACTTCTTCATCCTTCCACCATATCTTGCACCGCCTACAGATGTTCTTGGGGTACTTGTAATTAGCCCACCACGGGCTGTTCTGGGAATACCAGTCAAACCATCTGTGCCAGAGATTGCACCAGCTCCACCACTTCGGCTTTCTGTTCTCCCACTTCTTTTCAAGTTCAATCCATCTAGCCATAGACACAAAAAGGGAGAGCCGTTTCCAGCTCTCCCTTATCCTCACCAGATTGCTTTAGTTCTTCGGAAGCCACCGCTTGGCCCAGGTGTAGCTTTGCTTCAAAGCCTTCTTGAATGTCTTGCGGTGTCCACCCTTCCCGTATTTGAAATACTCCAGGTGATGTGCAAACTCGTGAACCACAGTCCCCAGGTTCGACACCTTCCCCAGTTTGATATAACCCTTCGCCAACTTCCGCCGACCTCCAAGAGGCACCCATCCATATGAATACACTGGATGGTAGCAGCCTGCTCCGCCTCGGCGGAACGACTGCCTCACTTCTGCTGGCGGAGTCTTGAAGTGCCTGACCATCTTCTTTATGTACTTCTCCTGCTCCATCCTGTTGACCTCGATCTCTCGATACTGAGGCCAAGTCTCCTGTTCCCAGGAATATGTCTTGTAAGCTGGCATCTCGTACCTCCCTTATATCCTGGTTACTTTTATGGTTTCGCCTTTGCCGATCTTGACCTCGTACATCCGTAAGATCTTGTCGCCAAGCGTCACCACAATAGTACCAAGCGGTTGAGATACGAACTTCATCTTCACATTCTTGCCTCCGCTTACAGAGACGTTGCACTTCACTGTCTTCTTCATCTTGAAGTTTGCTACTGGGTTTGTTGCCATATCCATCCTCCATCTTCGTTTTGATATTCAACCGAACCATTTCGATTGATGTGTATATTATATCAAATGAAGATTCTGCATATTGTCGTAAGTCCTTTAAACTCGTCGGGATTACGTCAATCTTCCGAGGAGAAAATAGTTCTTGGTGGCACTTTTTTGGTGTAATTTTGACCGAGAACATTGGAGTTACATCAACCCTTTACCTTAGAAAAAAAAGTTTTCGACAATACAAAAAACAAAATATGACAATTCATCAACCCATCAAAATCCCTTCATATCCATATCGCAGAATGGACAGTGATGTGTCACCAAAGTTCCTCCGTAAACCATTCTTTTTGTAGGTTCCTGGAACTGACCACCACACGTCGGGCATTTATAATTAAACCGTGTCTCCGTGTAGGTTTCGTTCTGGCAATCAAAACACATCCCTGTCCTCTGCGAATCACCATCGCCTGTCGTAAATTGCATTCCGCACTTCAGACACTGGTTAAACATTACTCAGTTTCCTTCTGTCTTTCCGCTAAACAGTTGTGATCATCTTCAACCCAACTACAGCAGAATTCGCAATACCATCCACTCATTTCATATCCTCTGGCTTCCAATCCATCGGAGCCTTTTCAATATGAACAATGATGTCATCCACCACATTCGTCATATACTTCAGAGCGAACTGCAGCGGAAAATAAACTGACTGTCCAGCAACCGATGGCCAGTTCGGAACTGTCTTGCCCTCGAACGCCATCTTGTTCTGAGCAATGAACTCCTGATTCGGATAGAACTCAAAGTTGATCTTGAAGTTCGTATGAATCCCGTAATGATCCAAGCCGTTGATCTCTCGCCAGTGTCTCAGGTAATAGAGAAATGCGTTCTCCGAGATTGCTTTGAGATGCGTTGGATCTTGCCAGCACCTGACTGAGTTGTAATAGGGAGCGATGATCTTTCCCTTGCCACCCATCTTCAAGATGCGGTGAACCTCCGTCATAAACTTAATCAGGTCGGGAACGTGTTCAATAACGTGGCTTACAAATATTTCATCCACCGACTCATCCTCGAACGGCCACGGAAACTTCCACAAATCGTGGACAATATCCACTCCTGGCATCTTAACAATATCGACTCCAGTAAACCCAGGCTGCTTCCTCTGACCACACCCCAAATCCAATCTAACCAATTCTTTAACTTTCTTCTTCACCTTCTTCTTCATCCTATCCTCCTTACGCTGGTTCGACTGGTTGTGCTGGTGCCTCCATCTGAGGGTCAGCTTTCTTCTTCGATTTGATTTGCTTTTTCTCAAGAACATCATATGTCTGAAGCAGCTTTGGTATATCGCCAGATGACATCGACTTGAGATAGGTCTTGTGTTCATCACACACATCCGCAGTCAGCTTGACTGAGTGACGGTAAAATGAATTGGATGATCTTCCCACCGACTTCGTGAGCTTCCCACCGTTAGCGAAACAAATATCACAGACTCGAATTAACATTTTGGTTTCCTCCTCTCTCTTAATTTACTTGAACAATAAATTGGTTCTTTATAATTCAAATCACCTATTGCTACAATTCTCTTCATCTTCAAAACGGCAACTTTAATTCGATTGGAGATAGAACATTGTTTAACACCTTCTTTCCTGGCGAGCTCTGCCGTCGTCATCTCACCGTAAATACTTTGTCTTATAGTGTTGTACTCCAGTCGAGTAATAATCCCTCTCTTCAAGAACTCATCCAAATCGAACATCACATAGGGGCTGACCTTAAACTCAACTTCCAGCCCCTTGACAAGCCTTCCGCAATCCTCAATATCCACAAGCTCGTTCTTGTGTTCCTTGCTCAGGTATCTGTAAGCCTGCTTAATCGCTGCAATAATATACGAAGAGATGATCGCTGGAATCTTATTGGGATCTTCGTTTGGATTAACCTTCTTCACTGCATCATGCAGGCCAACGATAGCGGTGTGATAGATGTCGTTGATCTCCACCTTCTCCATAAACTTATACCGTCTCCTAAGTTGCCTGACCAATCTCACAACCAGGTTGTCTACACAAAAGAGAACCATCTCAAAATCCTGGCTCTTCCCAGTCTTATGGTATTTATCAATGAGCTGCTTGACGTGGCTGTTGAGGTAAAAATTCTTCCTCTGAAACTTCTGCCTCTGCTTGGCTGTTGACCATTCCTTTTTAATCGGCTTCTTCTTCATTGGGAAAACTTCCTCATTATTTCAATCTGCTTCTTGGTATCAATATCTGCAGTCGTCCCAAGAACCTTCTTATCTTTATCTCTTCCGACATTCATAAACCAAAACGGATCCTTTTGCTGCTCAGGTTCATCAGTAAACTTCTTCATTATCCTAACTGCGTCCTCAGTATCAATCGCTTCTCCACCCATCAGAAGAGCACTCATCACAGATCCAGCCACTGCATCAGCTAAGTCCTTACTGCCCTTGAGCACGACATCTTTCAAACTACCGTCATTCAGGAACTCAATATCCTTCACCATATTCGGATGATCAATCTTCTGCGTGTTCCTGTCGTACTCCAAATGTTTCAATTCAAAGTGAAGGAACTCATGCTTATGACATACCCATCGCTTCTCAAACACAAGGTTCCTGAAGTTCATATACGGCTTGATGTCCTTATCCACTGACAAGTAATCCGCATTGATGCCAGCCTTCGAGAGGATCTGAATCGTATCCTCGGATGCCAATCTCAAATCGATTGTAAACTTGGCAATGTTAAACCCAATCTGATTAAGATCTAGGATCATCTTCCTAACCTTATGAATCGGGATCTTATCGTGAGACCTTGCCTTAATCCTCATCACCCACTCTGTCTCAATAATCGGAGCCTTCTGCTGAATAACCGTGCCGTCTTCCTTCTCCACGTTGGTCATCGCCCACCCATTGATATAGGAGCAGGCCAGACCTAAAGCATCGGTAGTAAATGCTATATCACAATGAATGTATCGCTGTTCACTCTTGTGCTTCCGCATCTTCGTAAAGTCCAGATAGCTGACGAAATGAACATCATCTTCCAGCCCGACCTCGATTGTAGGATACCTGACTGGATCTTCCTTAGCTGCGTCATAGCATTCATTGAGGAATCTCTCTGACGGAAACAACTTGGATTTCCTAATACCACCAACAGATCGGCCAGCGATATCTCTCAGAGCTCCAACGATATCTCTCTCAAAGTAATCCTTGTACTCCACTGGGATATCAATGATCTCGAATCCTTCTTTCCTCGCCTTATCTACTTCCTCTGGACGGTTAATGATCTCAGGGGTATTGTATTGATCCCCAACCTTCACCTGAAACTTCACACCGCTGTAGTTGTGACTGGGCTTGGCATCATAAAGGGCAACGTCTGCGACATAGATTCGACCATACTCTTTCTCTTTCTCAACGAATGTTTCAATGAAAGACATCTCATCCTGCTTGGATGACACAAGGAAGAACTTTGCCATCGTGTGTCCCTTAATAACGAAACGAGATTCAAAACGACGAACGGTTGCTTCATAGGCTTTGATGATGCGGATCTTCTGTTTCTCTGATTCAATCGGTGAATCCACTTCATCCATCACGGCACAGATAACGTGCTCTCCAACGTTACCAAATCCTCTGGCGTATGGAGAAGCCAGCGTATAGCTGAACAAGGGGAGGTCAACTTCCTGGGCAAGTCTCCCCTTTATGATACCACCGTTCTCCAGGAACCACGGAGAGCGTAGGAGAAGCGTCTGCAGCATTTGGAATCCTCTTGACTCAGATAGGGATTTGGTGAGGTTGAAGAAGGTGACGTTCATCTTACCAGACGGCGACAACTGAAACTGTGACCAGGGATCTTTCAAACACATCACCCGATACATCACATAGGCTGTGCCCAGGTATGACGTGAACGTCTTCCCTGTTCCGATTGATCCCGTCAGAACCACAAGAAACTTATCGTCCTTACGAAACATCTCGATGAGATGATGATCCCAAATCTTATAAATCATCTTCCCATTACCAGTCGATGCGCCAAGATATCTTGGATCGGAAATGAACTGCTTAATACTGACTGGCTTCTCACGATAATATGTCTTGTGAAATTCTCCGAGATAAGAGTTTATGTATTCCTTTTCAGCCTTTGTCAGTGGTTTCTTCAGTGGGCTGTCCAGGTTTTCCAGATTTATTTCCATTCAACTTTTCCTTTAATTGTTCGTCATCGAGAAGTCTATACTCAAGTTTCTTAATGACTCTCTCCGCATCCATTGGATCAAGCTGCCCAAACTCCTGAAAGATTTCTTTCCGATCTCCACTCTTGTCGGTAACAATTAAAACATTTGGCTTATACGCAGTGAATCCTCCTGGGGGTGGTGCTACTGGCAATGCCTCTCCTGCCTTTGCCACGAATCCAAGTTTGGTCGCAGCGTCAATAATGGCGAGAAACTCATCGAGTCTCTGTTTACATATCTTTAATTCCAGTTCAGCAATCATTGGCCGATCCCAAACCTTCGTGTAACATCCTTTCCTACATAAAAGACAAAACACTTTCTCCGTGATCTCCTCTTGTTGCTTATCCTTCTGACCTGGAGCGGTAGCTTTCACTGGAGAATCACAGCACATAGAAACATCAAGCTGGTCACGCCCCATCATCCTACCGAGAATGTCGTTGTATTGTCTGAGATTTGCACGATGATAGAACGTGATGTTCTTGTAGATGTTCCAAGCAACTGCATCTCTATAGCCGTCGAACTTGAGCTTGAGACAATCCGTAACTCTTCGGATGTATCCAAGATCGTACTTCGTCTCTCTCTGAACCTTCAGGAGATCGCCACCGTGACGCTCCCAGGACTCTTGAATCTTCTCGTGAATCACAAACTTATCTAACGAATCATTCATATCATTTCCCCGAAAAAAGACAAAAAGCCTCGGATGGGTAGTCCGAGGCTTTGGTTGTCTTCGTAATACGCTTCATTAACATAATCAATCTTTGGTTGTGATTAACTATGTTAATCAGGCAGTTTTGTTTATGTCATCAATAAGAGACTCCACTCTTTGGAGAAGTCGATTTGGAACCATCTGAGACTCACGGCAGCATTTACGGAGGAACCCTGCATCCGTATCTTCAAGCAAAACTTCTTCAGACTTCGCCTTCACTGCTTCATCCATCACTCCAACGATTCGATAATATTGATTCCTCTCATCCTGCTTCAATCCGTTTCTGGAGTAAGCATGGATGATATTATGAATCACGACAGAGACAAGTTCCTGCGGTGAGCGTTGTGCATCCTGCGGTGGAAGATCAAGACCTTCAAGATCAACTGTGAACTTTAATGTTTTTGACATTGCCTTCTCCTTATTGGTTTGTTGTTAGTCTTCTACGATTGCTCTTACATCTTTTTCCCCCATCATCTTTACGATATGCCTTCCCCCGTCAGAGCCAATCAAATGCCTCTCCCAGGGAACCGTCTTATCATAAATGACTCTTTGCCCAGGCTTCAGGAACGTGGGGTAAAACCGTCCCTTTGGACACCAGTAACCTTCCCCAACTTCGAGGACGGTTCCAACTTCTTTATCAAGCTGCATCGTATCTCTCACGAAATCAGGAAGATGAAGAACACCCTTCAACTTATCCTCAACTCGATCCTGATAAAGAAACACAACGTCTCGAACTCCACGAATCGAGAAGTGAAGATTCCCACAAAGCATACACTTGAATGGAATATCATACTTCTCTAAAAGCTCAACCATCTCTTTGTTGCAGGATTCATACGAGTTCGTTCCTTCTCTCCCCGAATAAACCTGCACATAACCACCACACACTTCGCACTTATGAATCTCTCTGCCATCAGCTTCCATCTCAGCTCCCTCCATCTAATATGATCTCAAGATAAAATGTGAAGTCACAATAATCACACATCTTTTTCATATGACCCGTGTGATTTGCGTGACCGCCATACTCTTTGCAAACTGAACACTCAGCCTCAGCACACAGATCCTTCGGGAAAAAACCCTGGGCAAAGTCGTGGGAGAATGCCATCGCCTTCATCTTCATCGGAGTCAAGGTCAGAAGGAAAGCCTCAATGTAAGCACACTTCGCCTCCAAAACCATCTTCTCAAGTTTGGAATGGTTCTCTGGAAAATAACGCTTATTCCAATCCTCAAGATCGAACCCACCTTCAATGGCTTTTCTAATTGCATTTTCCCACACAACTTTATGCTCCATCTGTTTTTTCCTCCTCATTCACTTCAAGGAAATTCAGGATTTCTTTCTCGGCTGCAGCAATCGGACTTTGATTCCCAACAACCTTCCTAACCTCCCTGAATTCATTCGCAAGCTCTTGCTTGTCAATCAGCCCAGCTTTGACCAGTGCCTTCGCCAATGCAAGATTAAACGCTACTAAGATCGATGTCATTTCTCCTCCTTCTTTGGAAGGACATCTGGAAGCTCGTAGGTCTTATTGAGCTTCAGATCCTTCTTACTTAAAGACAATTTCTTAACAATATCCTGAAAGCGGAGATCATCGAACTCATCTTCCCAGTCACACACGAAATAATACTTATCACAGTCGTCGATCCTGCCGAAGCAAATTGGATCCTTCTCCCTCTCGACTCGTTCCTTCTTGGTCTCAAGGACACTCTGTTGCTTGATATCCAGATGCACAATGACATAGCTATCGAAGAGCTTCCTCTCCATTGCGCTTTTGATTTTTGCTGCTGGTTTCTCTGGAATGATTCGAGCGAAGTTTTTAATCGGGGTAATCTTGAGGTCTCCTTTGATCTGGTAACGAAACTTATTCAGGATATCCTCAGTGACAAACATATTGTATCCACAGGCCCACATCGCTGACTCTCTGGCTATCGTGTAATACTGGCGAATACATTCATCCGAAAGTGCTTCCTGGCCGAGCTTGGAGTATTTCTCAGAGAGTTCTTCGAGCTTGCTCAACCGCTCTTTGAACTTCATTCGCTCCACCATCTTCATCTTGCTCTTCACATACTTGAAGTAAAGCCTGGGATGAATGCCTTCCTTCGTCTTCTTCTCAACTCCATCAATACCAACGTGAGGAGTCTCAACACTCCACGATCTCATCGAATGCCAGCCAGATGTAGAAGCTGTTCCGCCATCATCCTGGAGGTTGTACTGCACTCGGTAAATCTGATCGCCTGTTGCTCCGTCAACCATAATTACCTCCCCTTCTTGTCTTTGAGTTCATAAAGACCAAGACGAGACTTTGGTATCATAAAGAACTTTGTCCCGTCAAAAAGAGCCTTCGTTTCTTTCTTTGAACGATTTGAGATGTTCTCATCCCCCAGGAAGCATTGAACGGCATTGTAATATGCCTTCTCAACCTCAGCCAGCTCCTGAACCATCTGGAACCGCTTGTGCCACAGATTTTCCACGCTCATTTTACCTATCCCTCCCATCTTAACTGTCGTTCTTATTCTCGGTTTCTCCATCCCATCCTCCTTAAAATACAACTATGGATTGTATTTAGCTACCCAATATCAATGGTTTAATAAAGTGAAAGAACAACTGAACAGAAAAGACCAGCCAACAAATCAGCATTGTCCAAACCCTCCACAGCTTCACCTTCTTCTGCACTTCGATACGAATGTTCTGAGATACTGTTTTGTCGGTGAAGATTTTACTGAGCAGCTCCCCGATCAACACCGAAGCCAAAACAATCATCCAGAAATAACTGATGAAGTTATCTGCCATACCCCAGGTAACAACGATCATAACAGTGGGAAGGACGAATAAAGCTGCAGCACAGGTCAACCCGTCAATGATGGTTCTTACGATCTTGTTCATATGTTCTCCTTATTGTTATGTTCTTTGAAAGTTCCCCCACATCAGGAAGCCTGAAAAGTTCTGAATGGAAAATAGAAAACGCAACTTGCTCCAGGTCATTCTCGTCAGCATTACGCCGTTGAGTTACATCCTTACTATCTTGGATCTTTCTGTCTTGAGGCGAGTAACCTTACTTCCTTAAAATCTTAATGCTTTAGCCTTGAAAGGTTAATGGTCTCATAGACCAGATTCGAGATTTCAAGTCTCGTCTGATATAGCAATGTAAATTCCCGAAGGAATTGTTGTCTGAATAACGAATCAGTGTCGTCTACTTTTGCTCAGTTTTAGTATCTCTGCGTGTGAAACTTTTTCAAAGAACAATAATTGGTAGGGACATTTAACGATGCTGCCCCATTATCGAAGGTTGTTTGAGTACGATGTAAAGTCAGCAGATGTGCACTCCACACTCCCTTGTCGCACCCCTTCCTGTCAGTTTGGCACCCGATTCCTTAACGGGTTGGACACTCTTTGGGTTAGTCAACCAACGAAGTAATTGCGTTCACTACCTCAAGTGTTGAATCAATAACCCCAACTTCGGAGCGGTAAAGCTCCACGTTCTTATCCCTGGTCACGGGATCATAATAGCGTCTGATCTTGACCTCCTGCTTCTCCCCCGTGCTGGTAGGAACAGTCCCTTCCCTCAGCCCACGGTCTCCAATCCCAGCCCACATCTGTCTCTCCAGCTCGGAAAGATCCCGACGGCGGTGAATCCATTCTGCAATGGACTTCGTGACCTGGACATCTCCCAACCGAATAGCTACTTCCGTAACCAGATTGGTCTTCTGGATCGAGATACGCAGTTCCAGAATCTTCTTCAGAATGTCACTGTGAGCTTGAATCCACTCACTGATCTGTTCCTTCTGCCTATCACCATAGACAGCGGTTTCGTGCGATTGATCCGCACAATAGGTCGCAACCTTCTTACGAATATCCGAAGCCTTGATTTGAAGATCCTTGATCTGTTTCATCGCTTCGATTAACTTTACTTTTCTAAGTTCCATCTTATGCTCCTTTAGTGTTTATTCTTTTTCCGTATTCAGCCAAAAGTATTGAATCGGAATATTCCCATTCTTTCTTCTTTGTTGGATTCCAATTCGGAAACATCCTTCTTGCCACAAGATAAGAACGTTCCTTCCCTTCACCAGGGGCACCAAGCAACATAACCTTTGTCCAAGTTCTGGAGTGCACAACTTGGTAAGGAATCTTTGTCGCAGCCAATGCCATCAACCACATCCCGTATCCTTTTCCGAATGTAAACATCGAAACGACTCCCTGCTTCGGCATTGCCTGGGCTCTCTCGATCAGGCAGAAAGAATCATCTTTGTATCGATTCAAAAGATCAAACATCCCAGTAGCATCATATTCATCATTACAGATAGGCGTAGGATAGACAGTGACAATCCCATTATCTATAACGGAAACAGAACCTTTCTTCCCTGGATCAATCCCTATGAATAACATAATGCACCTGGATTCTTTAGTCGTTCAACAGCTTCCATTCCGCAAAACACACACTTCATCACTTATTCCTCCCGAACACGAAGTTGTCGATACTAAAGAAGTTCGGCAAGCTCGTCGTGAGAATATTAAGATCCAGAAAATTTACAATCGGCGGAGCGAAGCGTCCGTCAAATCTCCACCCCGATACGAGGATGCGCTTTGCATCAGACTCGTCTACAATTTCCTTTACGATAACCATTTTCTTCTTAATCCACTTCGGCTTCGCTGTCCCATCATCCTTGACCAAAAAGGAATCAGCCTTCTCCCCCTTGTCATCAAACACTGCGATGCTATCCTGGGATACCATCGACAACCCGAAGTATGCGTCTTTATCAAACTTCTCATCAACAACTTCCAGCACTCTGTTCTTCACCCAGCCATTCCAATCCGTTGGAATTTGAAATGCTGTCTTCCCACTATCGTAGGAATCGATGGCAAAGTCAGATATTCCTGTCTCCAACGCCACATCTTCGATATCGGAATCTTTTCCACGAACAATGATTTCGATATACTGCGGTTTAATAATCACCATCACACACTCCTGTCTTGAGCCATACTCTTTTCATCTATTGAATTTAGTTGAGAAACACCATTGCGTCTCACAATCCTCATCGAATAACCTGCGTAACTCGCAAGCTCTGATGTATGAGAAATTACCAGGATACATTTCTTATGTCCCTCCCGATAAAGAATCGTCCCAATCGTTTCCTCCGCAAGCCTGTCGAGATACGAAAAGATCTCATCGAAAATTATAACCCCAAGCAAGCCATCGGTAATGTTAAATCTTTGGGACACCCACTCATTCAAGGCAAGACACAATGAAACATCAACCCGTCTTTTCTCTCCTCCAGACAAACTTTTGTAGTTCACTGTATAGCCGTCCAAAGCAATATCCATACTAAGTTTATTCCGTTCCTCCCCAGACTTCAACACGGATGTCGGAGACATCGTAATCGACATCTCGCCTGAACTGATCTCGGAAAGATACCCATTCGCAATGCTGTTGAACTGATTACAGAACCTGTCAATCAACAAGGATTTGATTCCCTTCGGGGAGAATGCGTTCTTCCAGAACTCAGCGGAACTAACAAACAACTTCATCTCATCAATCATCTTGTTCGTCTGCTCAACCTTTTCATTAAGCTGCCTAATCGCAACCTCATAATCCCCAATGGAATCCTCAACATCGGCAATCCATTTTTCATACTTCTCGATATTAGCCTCGTGATCCTGAATCGACTTCAGATAACTATCGATGATGTTTCTAAGCCGAGCCCTTTCAATTTCCTGCTCATTGGCTTTCTTCTGGAGATCGTCAATCTTCTTTGACAAAATCCTAATATCAGACTTCCGTTCCTTCATAAAATTTCCAAGCTCAATGCACTCATTAACTGTGCCCTTGTGCTTCTTATCTGAATCTTCCTGCTCTTCTCGGAGCTTGTCTTCCTTAACGGTAAGCTCCTGGATTAAGGTTGCAATCTCCGTGATCTTCGCTTCCTCATCCGCAACGAACTTCTCCGTATTATCCTCGGTCACTGTGGAGCCACAGTAATCGCAAACCTCTCCAGCCGTCAAACTTTTGAATCTATCGATTCTTCTCTTCGATTCATTGACAACTTTCTGGTGACCCTTAATCTCTGATTGAGCTGCGGTTCGCTTTGAGACGAACTCATAGTATTCTTTCTCCTGCGCTCTCGCCATCTCCTCTTTGCTTTCCCTCTTAGACTCAGCGACTTGCAGCTCTTTCTCAACTTCTCCAAGTTCAACCCTCGCTTCATCAAGCTCTCCCTTTACAGAAACAGACTTAGCCTCAACAATCTCTCTTTCCTTAACCTCGATCTCTTCCCGAATTTTGCTGGTCTTCACTCCGACCTCAACAATCTCCTGGCGGTAACTTGAAACCCTTCTCTCACAATCGCCAATCTTCTCCCTCTGGAGTTCCTTCTTGTTGGCGATCTTCTGAAGATTTGATTCCTCGACAGCGACAGCATCATTCTTCTTTTTGATGTCGTCACTGCAGATCTCATAAAGAGCATCGTACTTATCAAATCCCAAAAGATCAGTAATAAGATTATTCCTGCTGGCATCTCCGAGTCCAGTCAGCGTCAGGATTTCTTCCTGCGAGAAATAGCAGGATGCCATAAACAAAGTCTTACCGAACCCAAGCACCTGATCCTCCAGGATCTTCTGCCTGTCAGCCTGCCTGAGCCCCAGGGTGAGCTCGTGGCCTTTCCCATCACTGTCCATATCCTCAACAACCAATCCCTTCGATCTGGTTCGATTGATGAAGTAAGTAACGTTCTCTTCCTTCAGCGTAACTGTCACGCTGCAGTCCTTTTCTCCCCTGCGGATCACATCATCCCCAGTCAGCCCCTTCGTGGTTTCCCCGAAGAGAGCCCACAGGATTGCATCGCCAGTCATCGTGGTCTTGCCTGCACCATTGCTGTCAAAAACATCTGACTCTCCAGACACCAGGACAAATCCAGAACCCTTCTTCAATTCATAGTGAGCCTCACCCACTGATCCAAAATCCTTTACCTCGACAGTCTTGATGCGTCCGTCCGTAACCTTAATCGTTCTCTCCGTGAATGCACCCAGCCTCTCCCGAATATATTCCAGATGATAATCTGGGGCTTCAGAAATCTTTGCCCACTCCTCAACAGTCCCAGCCAAATCGGAAGACTTAATGCGCTCCTCATAATACTTCGGAGTAACAACCGTGACTGCGTTCGGAGCTTCCGACTTCTTATCTGCATTCAAAATTCGATAGTAATTCTTATCATCCTTCACACCCGACGCATCATCAACAGTAATAAACTTCGGAGCATTGATCTCCACAAACTTCATATCATTTCGGAATGTATCAACAATGAAGACCCCTCTGTCTCCGCTGTCTGAAAAAGTCAAATGAAGCGGTGGCCCAATCACCCAGCAGTTATCGGCCAGCTTCTGCTTCTGATGAATGTGGCCGAAGAAGACAAACCGATTGTCTCTGGCAAGATCTCTCCAGCTCACACCTTTTTCAAATGTGTAATCGCCATACTTGCAGCCTTCAGGAACATCGTGAACAACAACAATATCGTTGCCAGTCAAAGCCACTGGAGGCCAATTACCCAGACACCCAAAGTCCACTCCTGCAATTTTGACGTTATGATTCTGAATAAGCTCTGGGCCTTTCATTTCTTCCCAGTATCTTTTCTGGAAGTAATCGATTGAGCTCTCATACCATTTCGGTGCTTCACGATTGAGTACATCGTGATTGCCTCCGACAGAATAAATCGGGACACACCAGTCAGTAAATTTGCTGTGAATGAAATTTATTACTTCAACAGGAATCTCGCCAACCTTGTGAGCCAGATCTCCGCCGTTAATTACGAAATCAATCTTCTCAGTGACGATAAGAGAACCGATTTCATCCATTACATCGAGCTGTTCCTTAAGACGCTTGGGAAGCCCAGTCTTTGCATCCGTGCCGAACTTCCTCCATAGATGCAAGTGTAGATCAGAAAATATTAAACCACGCATTATGATCTCCTCAATTGATAGGTTGAATACTTCTTCGCTAGATATCGGAGCTTCCTGATCCTCTTATAAAATTTACCCTGGCTGATTTCATCGGCGTAATAAATTTTGTAAACCTGGAACAGGCTCTTCTCTGTGTTGGCACTGATCACTTCGACCAGCTCTGCGGTGATTTGATCGATGCGCTTCAAGATCGCAACAAACTCATTGAGGAAAATCTTGTCCTGCAGAATCTTCAACTCATCTCTCGAAAAGTATCCCTGATAAAACTCTTCGGCTCTCTCTTCCCTTTTCTTATCCCTGACGGATCGCTTCAGCGTATTCTGATAGAGGGACGCAATCAGATATCCACGAGTGTCTTTGATCTTCTTCTCACGATGAATGAGTTCAAGATACATCAGCTCTTGAAGAATGTCCTCGACTGATTGCTTGAAGTGAATTGCGATTGCTCGTGCTTTGTTAATGAGGGAATACGAGTGTGGAAACTGCGAAGAATCAACTGTAATACCTTCAATCATCTTAACCATCTTAACCTCCTATATCCATCCAAAGAAAAAAGTGTTTTCTTAGGGGACAATTTACTCCATTGTTTGTAAAAGGTAAAGCGAAAAAACTACAAAACCACCATCAATTTTACGGACTCTTTACTCCGTGCACGTTTGATCTCGATCCCGTTGTACCGCTGACCATCCAAATGAATCGGGCGGATCAAATACGTCTTGTTTTTTGTCTTGAGTTGAACCCTGGTCTTGAGATCCTTGACCCGAATAACTCGTTTCATATCGGAATACATCCTGGCAAGCGGAGACAGCTTCTCTGCGTGATGCCGTGCCCTCGCTACCATTTCTACTTTATTTCGACTCATATATCCTCCTTGTTATCCCTGGGATTTGTTTGTTTGATTTATCTCTTGCAAATAGGATCTACATTTATTGCATAATTCAATCCAAATTCCGCCTCTCCTTCCGCTTCTAGCTTTTAATCTAACCCACTTATGCACTGTTGAGTAACCATCACAATTTGCATTTGAACATTTTTTTGCTTTCCCAATCCTGCTTATAATTACCCTGTTGACTGCTTCCTTTGATGCGTTTTCGCCTTTAAATTGGCTGTTTCTTTCTCCAACCAATGTTCTCATATGTTTTGTGTGACAATCTCTACATCGCCACTTTCCGTGCCTGCTTAGTATTTCTCCGCAATCAATACATCCTCTGCCAGATGGGTGCAATCTTCTTTTATTCACACATCCCCCCAAACAGAGTCATAGCTTTGCTCAAAAAGTTTATGAAGAAAGGTTCCCTCGTCCAGGAATTCACTGGTTAGCCACTCCACATACGAAGGGTCACTTTCTACAATTTCAGTTATTGTTTTACCCTTGTACTTACCCCACTTCATCCGATAAATATCAGGATCAAAAACAGCCTTCTCCTTGTTGCTGCTGGTCTGCTTATCACCGAATGGCTTCTGTGAAATGCACTCATAGATCCTGCGCTCGATGTGCTCAAAATGAATGCTCTGCTTCCTGGCCATCTTCCCAGCGAAGGCGAGAGCGTTCTGCGACTCACCTTCCTGTGCGCCTTTGTCCAGGCCCAGCCTCAAAAGTTGAATGACTTTATCGACATCTTCCGTCACGTCTTTACCCTCTGCCCACAGGTCTTGCACAGCCTGCCCTTATTTGTCAGGTCTCCATAGAGCTTCTTGGCGATCTGATATTCCCTACGGATAATACGATTGGTCTTCGATACCTTAGCGTTCTTCATAACGTATTCAAAAAGAAGATCAGTAATCATCTTCTTCTGAACATTCCCAATCCTCATTAAAATTTTATTCCCCATCTTTCACCTCGATATCCAAAATTTTAATATCATCCTTTTTAGCAAACTTACGCTTCCAGATCCTACGAGCTTTACTCTTAGCTTTTTCAAGTGAAGTGCAATGCACAAGAATCTTCTCTGCAGGAACCGCTGCAATCGTTATTTCATATTCAATTCTTTGAGAAGCCATAGCCCATCTCCTGTTCACCCTGAAGACCATCCAGACCCAATGTAAGCCCTGAATCTTTAAGCCCAAGTTCCTTGCAAACTGACTCCAGGTACTGAATCATATACTTCACATAGGCCACAAGAAAATCGTGCCCTTCAAGAGTGAATTGTTTTTCCCCATCCTTAACAGCTTTAGCATAATGAACCTTCAACATTAAAAGTGTCATTGATCTCCTCCATTCATCTTAATAATACGCAACGTCGTTGAAAAAACTTTATTCATAACCTCATCCTGAATCAGATCAAACCGCCCGTCATTGCAACCACGGTGCTGGGCATTGAATATGTCCCTGATCAAATTCTTGGAACTCGATCCAGTAAGCATCAAAATATTCGGGACTCCGAAATCCTTCAGAATATAACTGTCAGAAAAAGGAATCCCTTTGTAATACTCCATCTTCTCCTTACCAATTTTAATCTTTCCTCTTGGGCCATACGCTTCATAAAAAATCTTGTTCCCAAGTCCTACGACATCCAGGTTGATTGCGAAGCGTATCTCAGAAGACTTCTCCAGATACAGATTGCACCCACGTCCTCCACGCTCTTCACCATCCGTAAAGACAAACTCCACGTTATCTGAAACAACATCCTGCAGCTCAAGAAGAGTCACCACTCCCGTGGAGTTATCGTTGAATCCTTTAGAACCAGGGAAGACATCGTGGTGGGCCATAACAACAATCTTATTCTTCTGATTTTTCGCTGGGATAATGATGTTGGAGATGTCATCACGCTCTTGGAAGAAGTAATCACGCTTAATGAGGGAACAGATCTTGCCGATCCGACCACTCTTGGTGCTGTCCACGATCTTCAGGATATCGTTCTTCATCCGAACTTCCTCCTGAGATCGAGGGACAGCTTATGGTTCCTACGAATCTTCTCCTGACACCACGCCATAAGCTGACGCATAGTCTTATTCTGCTCCGCAAGATTCCCCTGGAGACTATTCACGTTCTCCAGCATCGCCTTGCGCTTCTCCTCATCCATCTTATCCATCGCCTCACAAATCTTTGCATCCATCTCTTACTCCCAGGTGTAATATTCTTTCTTCTCAGGAACGGTGATCATCTCTTCCACATTGCCACCACAGACGTTACATTCGCATTGATTGCAGGGGTAGAACGCCCTGCCACACTCAACGCAATACTGATAGCCTGCGTGAGAAATACGGCGGTGGAACTTCTGAAAAAACTCCGTGGTGAAAACATCTATGTGTCTTGAAAACCCTTGAATTTTATCCATCTTAGTTTCCTCCATTTTACTGACGGCCTCGTCAGGCACCGCATCCACGGTACTATGGGGGCCGTGAAGCCCCCATTTCGGCCTTAGAACTGCATTGTCATTAACTTACCTGCAGCCCGATCCAAAATCACACGAGAGTCCGTGAATTTGGTTTTCTGGCTGACTTCCGTAAGACCATTCACAAAGCCCCACAAGGAGCGAGGAGAGCCATAACGCTGTGCAACTTCAGCAGCATCGTGAGCATCTTCCAAGTTGTCCCTGGTAATCGGCAGGCGAGCCTTCTGGATCTTGGCGAACACTGCATCAATCGCCTCGTCCTTCGTCCCACCAAACTCGATTGAACGAGCTGCCTTAATTCTGGCTTCGGTCTCAGAAACGGAGTCGTTCGCATACTTCAGAAGCTCCATTTTGATACCACCAAATGCACGATCATCAGCGGAACCAACGTGCTTAATGCGAAGCTCTTGAACCTCACGAGCATTCCACACGATGTGATTGCCACAAATGGTGTCGTACAAGAACACCATCAAGCCAAAGCTGGACGCTCCGACTTCGGAGTTCCACATAAAAAAGCCCCGACCCAATCCATGACCACTTCCATCATCAACCTGATTCTCCTCATTGACCAAAAACATAAACATATCGTGGTCGCTGGCATACAATCCAGCAGGAGAAATCGTGTCTCCGATGTTGACCGAAAGACCATTCTTGCGGAGCTTCAGCATATCCGCTTCGGTCGCAATCCGAGTGCGCTCACCTGCAACTCCAGCAGGTCTCGCAGGCGGAACAACCCAGCCCTTCGGAAGCTGCTCAATCGTTCGCTGAACAATATCTGCATTCCAGATCCGCTTGTATTTATCGGATGTGAAAGAGCGAAGCATCAGGCTTCCATTTTTGTGAAACAGCAATTTTGAATCACTTTCTTTGATCGTGTTTTGCAGACCGTTGTTGATGTTGGTTGCAGCAAGAGAGGCAGGAAGCTGACGCAGATACGAAGCAGGCGCACCGACACGCTGACAAAGCTGTCCGAAACTCCAGTTCGTGAGTCTTGCAGGAATATTCTTTTTGCCAGACACAATAACTTCACCACCATCCGCTCTTGCTGTTAAATCCGTAAGCTCCATCGTTGCTTCCACTGCTGAATTCTTATAGCCCACACACGCTTGGTGCATTTCTTCAAGGTTCCAAAAACGTTCGTCTGCAGGTCTTGTTGCCCATTGATTGCTCGCTTTGAATAGATCCATCTTAGTACCCTCCATTTGGGTTGTTTTGGTTTTCCGCAGTCCATCCATAAACACAAAAAGCCATCGTCTCAGTCCCTGCGGTTGCAGACTGAAATAATGGCTGTCTTCTTTCACTCACTAATTTTTCCATCCCATCTTCCATCTTAATCTCCGTTTGCTACCCATCTAAAAACAACCCCATTATAGTCATCCCCAGCCCCCTGTCAACACTATTTTTCAGTAAGTTTTTTACTGAATGATCTTACTGAACGATCAGGTTCTTGAGGATCTCCAGATTCAGGTCTGCAGCCCGAAATTTGGCCCCTTTGGGGTCTTCGTACCAGCCTCCCTTTTGCCTTAATAAACCATCCTCTACGAGGCAATCCACCACCCCTGACATCTCATCGATCCCCTGGTCAAAGATGATGTCCAGAACACACTTCCCGAAGGGTGCAGCGATCTTATTCTTCTTCGCCAAAGCCTTCGTTTTAATGCCAACAATCCTCTCTGTTCCCTTGCCTTTTATTTTCTCGCTCTGAGTCAAATCCAACCGAACCGAGCTCATAAAAGGAATCGCTTTTCCGCCTGGAGTTGTCTTCGCATTCCCATACGCCCCGATATTTGCAATGACGTGATTAGCAATCAAATAGAGAACGTCGTATTGAGAAACAACTCTCTTCGCAACCATCCTAATGCCTGCACGGAGCTTCTTTGCCTTCGACATATCATCACGCTCAAACTCAACCTTTTGTTCGTGAACTGTTGACAGCATCGCAACGGAATCAAGAGCCACCAGGAACTTCGCTTCTGGATCGCTCTCCAGAATGTACGGGATCAATCCCTGCTTTTTCTTCTTATCTTCCTCACCCTTCATTCCTAAAAAGATTTTCCCGAAATGTTCCTCGACGGTTTCACTTCCGAGAAGAATCAATCGAGCCACATCAATGCCAACAATCTTTGCCATGTGCTCCGTAAAAACATCTTCGGAGTCATCCAGAATCACATAGGCGTGTTCACCATATTGCTTTTGAAAATTCGCCATCGCTGCATAAATCAAAAGAGACTTCCCCGTACTCGGATCTCCAAAAAATTCCACGATCCTTCCGCACGGATAACCCTTCATATATTCACCCGACATCACTTTGTTGAGTGCATAACTTCCAGAATGAACCCACGCAGGAACCTCTGCACCAGTTCCCAGCTTTACGTCATCATATTGATCAGTCAAATCTTCAAAAATACTTTTCTTCGCCATCTTATTCTCCTTTCCCCTCTTCCTCGAAATCATCACTAATGCACATTATCGGCAAACCAGCGTCACGAAAAAGCTGATAAGCATTATTCACAAAATCAATGAATTGATCCTTATTCTTCTTTTCAAGATTCAAATCCAATGGCATCGCAACCCCAATTTGATCCTCAAAAACATTCTTGGATTTCTTTATCGATGTGGAACCAACGTCTTCCATCTCGATTGTAATTTTTACTTTTGTCATCTTAATTTCTCCTTTAGATAAAGTTGCCGAGGCTGGGTTCAGTCCGAAATGGAGTAACGGACTTGGATGGTGAGCCCAGCCTCGGCGTTGCAGCTTATTTCAAAAACTCGACCTTGCACTCCTCTTTCACAGGACAAGCAATACATTTCTCGTTACGGCTCGAATACAACTTGGAGAAGCATTCAGGTTTGCCATCAGCTCCAACAGTATTCTGCTTCTCTTCAACTTTGGCAGCAACCTCTGTCGCTACTTCAGTCTGAGAAGGAACCGATTCTGTCCCAGGAACTTCCGCTCCGCCTTCGGTATCCAGTTCCCCAGACCCGTAATCAGTATTCCCCTCCAACGATGCCTTGATCTCTTCATAAGACTTAATCGCAGGAATCGTGGATTCAATTTTGGAAAGCTGTTCCTTCCAATTCTTCGGCAGCTTCGCAATAATCGAAGTTCTTTCAGGATCAGGCTCGACCTTGTAATCCGTCCTGCTTGCATCTCCGCTAGGAGGAATGGTCTTGATAATGGACAAGTTACGTCCAGTCTCAAGATCCAAAGGATCGCCCCACTTCTCGTTGCACCACTGGGTAACTCCCTCGTAAATCTTCGGGCCACATTCAAGAATCTGGATGCCCTTCGCAATGGTTTCCTCGTTCTTCAGATCGATGACGTTGATGAGATATCTCTTGCGAATGCCAATGTCAGAAGCAAGCGATTGATCCCTCGGATCACCCTTCTTCAAAATCCCGATCAATTCACAGACAGGACAACGATTCTTTCGATTCGCTGTCTTCGGACAAATCACAGCTTCCTTCGATCCTTCGGGGCCGACATTGAAATGAATCAAATACGAATAGGCGAGATCATCAACCGTGTCCGTAAAATACTTCAACGTATGCGGAAGAACACGAATTGGGTTATCGCCTGTTGCTGGCTTCCAGCGATCCCCCCGTTCCTTGCCCTTATTGTCCATCCTCTCTTTAACTTTCTTTACATCTAATCCCATTGTGTTCTCCTCCCTGCCTAATCCAGGCAGAATTTAATCATTTGGCGAATCAGCTCCTGCTTCGATACATTGTGCCTCTTCGCCATTTTGGTTAATTGAATGTCAGTAACCTCATCAACGTGAATAGGGGTTTTTATAAACTTAGGTTTGTCGGGCTTAGACGGCTTAAAAACTTTTGACTTACCCTTCAGCTCGACTTTGTTCGTTATCATTTTCTATTCCTTACCATCAAATCCGTAATCCCCTGACGAATGTTCCTTACGAATGTTGGCTGATAACTGAATCAACATATCTCTTCTGTGATCCAAAGAACTGGAGATCGACTTCAAAGTATTCAACTGTTTTCTAATCCCAGTGAATTTTTCTTGAACCCCAATATAATCTGGATCAGTCAAAACAAGACTATTGATCCTAGCTTCCGTTGATTTCACTTTTGCCATTTCATCCTGCTCTCGGTATCTGAGATAAAGACGAGCATAAACTCGCTCCTTTTGATCTTTCAGATCCTCAGAGGTTGCAATCGCTTCAGCAAGAACCACACCAAACCAAGAAACAATCCCTGGCTGATTTGAAAGATCTCCATCCAAATCACTCACGTTAATCCCAACTACTTCCTGAAGCCTGCCCGACCATTTAAGATCGTTTACTTTGATGTCTACTGCTGCATTGAACTGATTCATATCTGTCATCTCAAAATCTCCTATCGAACTTCTTTCTTTTGGGTTTAGGTTTGGGCTTAAGCCTACCGCCTTTTCCTCCCTCGCCATACTTCAAGACTTCAATCTGCTTAACGATTTCAGATGCCTTCTTCTTGCCAGCATCAATCTGATCCATCAAAGGCTTGATTTCTTTGGCTCTAGCGGTAAAGATCTCCTTTCTTTTGGCTTCAAGAGAACGTGTCTCACCCCTAATTTTACCCAGGGACTCTTTCAATTCTCCCACTGCTTTATCCATCTCATCCTCCTCTATCCACTATAACGATCCCACCTAAGCATTTTTTTACATTTTTTCTTTAGAAAATCTCGATTCCGTCCAGAGATCCACGACCAGAAACCCTGGCTTTTACAACCATCCCAGGCACATAAACGATGCCCTTTTGTAAGTCCCTGGTATAAAAGGACTTGCCATCACGGAAAACCATCCTCACAAAAGCCTGACCATCCTTAACCCGATACGCAGCACTCGTCAACACCCCGACATAATTACCCCATCTATCTGCCGTCTTCAGTTTCTGAGCAATCACCCTGCATTTCCTGGTCGACTCACCGCTGACATACTCGAAGATAGGATTGGTTTTATCGGGATCTTCAAGGTCAATAATGCCATCCAAATAGAGCTTCTGGATGTCTGGCACCGTGTGGCCTTTAAGAATGCAGGGAAACTTCTTCTTCTCCAGAAGCCTCTTGTAAAAAGTACACATCTCTGGCGGAACCTGAACGTGGATGTGTCCTCCACCCTCGTCATAAACGTCCATATAGGCGTATTTCCGCTCAAGCAACCCCTCCACAAATAGCGGTTCCCTGTCCTCCAGACCCTCCTGCTTGAACGTAATCGATGACACGGCACCCTTAATCCAGACCTCATTGCTATACCCAGCAAACGTCAGATCATTGATCTTCTGATACATCGGCTTCTTCCCAAACGGATCCTTAAAATAGGTCGAAATGTGCTTTTCTGCATAAAAATCCAAAACCTCGTTTTGCATTAAAGCGAGCTCTTTTGGGGTATATTCAGGCGATTTTTGCGGAATTTCCGTTAATTTTGCCTTTAATTTGCAGATTTCATCGATATTCTCTATCGCCCACTTCCGAGATGGAATGAACTCATCCATCGCCCCAGCCTGGACAAGAACCTTAATCACCCCCTTATTTACCGCTTTAAGGATGTCCTGGAGCGTCTGATACGGCCTCCCAGCGATGATCTTGGTCACGGCTGCATCTCCGATCCCTTTTACTGATTTAAGCCCACAGAAGATCGTTTTAGCCCCTACATCCACGTTGTAGCCTGCTTTTGAGTGATTCACATCAGGCGGAACCACATTGACCCCCATTTCCCGTGCATTTGCCACATAAACCCTGGCTTGCTCTGGGTCTCCTTCCCTGTCCAGAAGGACGCTAAAAAAGACCTCTGGATGGTAAGTTTTGATCCAAGCCATCGTGTAGGACAGGATGGAATAAGTGCAGGAATGAGCCTTGTTGAACCCGTAGGAGTTGTGAGAGACGAAACCATTTGCAATAAAATTTCTAGGCTCATCAAGCATTTCTACATCGTAAGTCTCCCTCAGACCTACCGCCTTGATCTCTGCAATTCTTTCGTTCTGAGTCGGATATCCAATCACCCAGGGATTGTTTTTAGACTGAATCCTATGACACTTCCTACAAAGAAGCATCGTATTCTCATCAGAATTATCTAAGTGACTTTCATCAATATGATGCAATTCAATAAACTTATCTGAGCCACAAAGTTGACATTTCCCAAGATATTTTCTAACAAGTTTTTTCTTTTGAAAAATCTCTTCATTCGTAAATCCAACTCCCTTCTTAAATCTGGGAGAAGGTTGATTGTGAGACCCAGATCCAAATCCTTCTCCGTAAAATTTAGATGGTTTTACAAGATTAGATGTTCTTATCCAATTTCCAACCGACATATCTTTAACCATCGTCCACTCTCCATCCACCAAAAAACGATGATCCGCAGATGCTCTTATCCATTTATTAAAATCTGTCCTAATAAAAAACACTTCTTTCCGACCTGTCTTCCAGATTCTTTTTATTTTATTGTTTCTAACAAATCCATCCTCAGACATCGAATGAACACTAAGCCCTCTCATCTTAAAATTGTGAGCTTCCTGATATTCAAACGCATCTTTGAGCAAAATCTCCTTCCTTTTGTGTTGATTAGCAGAAGCCCTATAAAGAACCACATCTCCAGTCAAGCATCCGAAACGAGTTGTCTTGTCAAAGGTATCATCAGCAAGTTCCTGACTCATCCCCAGGGTCTCTGTTGCGTGTGCCACAAACTCCTGCCTCATCTCCGCAAAAATAGATTCACCCATCGACTTCGAGATGGCTTTCCTGAGCTTCTCACACACCGCCCAGGAAAACCCACCGATCTTGTTGAAGAGCTGCATCACCTGTTCCTGATACACGATCACACCAAAGGTATTCTTCGTGATCTCCTCAACCGCTGGATGCAGGTATCCAATGTCCTGGATGCCGATCTTCCTCTGCTGATATGTCGCTGCAAGACCTGAACGAAGTGGGCCTGGACGAAACAACGCCGAAGCATCCACCAAAGTTTTGAAGTCTGTGCAATCGAGATCCCCGACATATTTCGAGAGACCGCTGGACTCAAACTGGAACACCCCAGAGGTATTCCCGTTCCTAAAAATCTGCTCAAAAACTTTTTCATCATTCCATTTCTCTGGGATCTTCTCACCCGTCATTGCAAGGCATCGGGAAACAATATCCAAAGACTTCAGACCCAGGACATCCAACTTCACAATCCCGATCTCTTCAAGGGCTCTCTTCTCCCAGCCTGTCACGATCTCACCATTCACCCGATAAACTGGAACATATTTTCTGATTGGATCTCGTGTGATGATGACTCCTGCAGCGTGTCGTGTATTGGTTCGGATGCGCCCCTCAATCCCAACACAGACTTCCGCAGCTTCTGGATATCTCAGTTTGAATTGCTGCCCCTGCTCAAACCCCTCGAATGCGTCTGAAAGAGTCAATTCGTTTCGATCCTCACCTGCCAGCTTCGGAACAATGAGACCAGCGACTCGTTCAATGGATCCTCGATCCACATCATAAATCCTGCCGATATCCCGAATCGTTCCTTTGCCGTGAAGTTTGGTGAAGGCAATGATCCCACATACCCGATCCTCACCGTACTTCTCGATCAGCTTCTTGATCAACTTGTCTCTTCCGCTGTCCTGGAAGTCCATATCGATATCTGGAAGATCCTTACGATCCTCTGAAATGAATCGATCAAACAATAAATCGTGCTCGATTGGATCTGCTTTATGAAACCCAAGCAAAAATGCCACAAGCGATCCACCGACTGATCCTCGACCAGGCCCATACATCACACCCAGTTCTTTGGCTGTTTTAATAATGTCATACACCATCAAGAAGTATGCGTCGTATCCTCTTGAAAGCATCCGCTCCATCTCCATTGCTAACCGATTGGAATACCGTGGATCACTTTTAAAAGGACGTTTTTCAAACTCACTCATTACGAGATTCTGAAATGTCTCTTTGGAGTTTTTGAAGTACGGCATCGTGTCTGAGGACTTGAACCTCTCGATCCTGAACGTGCACTTATCCGCAATCGCAAGAGAGTTCTCAAACATCTCCTCGACCTCATCGTTTTGAAATCCCATCTTCTGCATAATTGCGGAAAGAAGATGATCCTCCATCAGGTAATAGGTGTTGCCCGTATACCCGACCTTCGCATCATTGATCTTCTTACGCTTGTTGATGGCAAGCACTGCGTTGTGAATCTTCTGATCGTTCTCGCAGGAATAGTGACAATCCAATGAAACAGTCACAGGAATCCCCAGGTTCTTGGCAATCTGATAAACGATCTTCTGCGACTCCTTGAACCCTGGAATAACGTGATGAGGCATCATCTCAACGTAATAATCTTCCCCAAATTCCATCTGAAAAAGCTGGGCATATTGCGTTGCCTTCCCCATCTCAGACTTTAAGACGTGGTGCATCAAGAACCCATCCATACATCCAGACAGAATCAACAGCCCTTCCTTCCTCTCAAGCAAGTGCTTCAAAAGAATTCTCGGCTTATAATAAAATCCTTCAGTGCTGGCAATCCACATCAGCTCAAGCAAGTTCTTCCAGCCAGTCTGATTCTTGGCGTAAATCGTAATGTGATGCCGATGAAACTTTTCCTTCTTCTCTTCCTCGGCAACCTCTTTGTCCTCGTCCCCTCGCTTCTCCTTCTTCTCTTTCTTAGGAAACTCCTCGGCATCGTAGATATACATCTCAACACCCAGCAGTGACTTCAGCTTCAGCTCCTCCAGATCCTTCTGGAAATAAAATGTTCCATTCAAATGGCCGTGATCACTGACCCCTGCTCCCAGGAACCCTTTCTCTGAGAGCACCTTCGCTAATTCTTTCGTTCGATTCGCTCCATCACCGATGGAATACTCCGTGTGCATATGAAGAGGGAAGTATCTCTGCTTCTTCTTAATCTCCACAGGCTCCTCTTGCTCTACCACCTCAGCCTCAAAATTCATTCGGATCTCTGGCTGCTGCTCTGCGGTCTCTCTGAGGATCTCAACTGCCTGAGAGAAATCATCGATTCCTCTGTCGAGTTCGTTCTTCTCTGAATAAAATCTTGGATGGTAAATCGATGTGGTTGGAATACCCTGGAACTTGAATGGTCTGAGGAATGCGTCTTTAGCTTTCTTCCCCAGGACTCCGTAACAAGCACCATCCCCCAGCGTAATTATAAACTTCGGTTTTACTTTTTCGATAACCCAGTCCGTGAGGAAGTTGAAATAATCCAGCTCTTCCTCAGTAGGCTTTCGGATCTCCCCATTCGGTGGAAACGGAATCAATGGGCAGACATTGACAACTCCGAATGAAGTAATATTTTTACTGAACAGCCACTCATTAAGAATATCTCCAGACTCTCCAATAAACGGTTTCCCAATCTCGTTCGCTTCTTTATTCGGGACTCCACCGACAATCAAGAACTCTGGATTTTCATCGCCACGATAAAATACAATCTTCTTATCGGGCTCGTAAAGTGGACTTTCTTTAATGATGGATTCGAGTTTAGAATTTAACTGCAGCATCGAATTTCTCCACCCCTAAGAGATCATCTTCAGTAAGAACCAGGAGTTCCTCCCCATCTATAATAATCGGAGTTCCTGCTTCCCTGAGATACAAAACGATCTCTCCAACTTTTGCGGAAGAATAGATCTGCCGTCCATCCTTCGCTTTCCAACCTGTTCCAATAACCAGCACTTCCCCTCTGTCTTGACGCTGTTGCATCACTGAGGGGATCACAATTCCACCCACTGTTTCCCCAGCAGGATCACACGGCCTCACAAGAACCTTATTCCTCAACACCTTCAGTTTCATCGTCTTCTTCATCTCCATATATTCCTCCGCTTTTCCAATCTTCTTCATCAATAAACTCTTCGATTTTTTCACGCATATAATCCAGCTCCTGTCTCTGTCTAAAAATCACCGCCTGGTGATTCCTCATAACGCTACCGAAAGACTGAACCATGTTGTTCCCAACATTATCAATCTTCCTAAGCGTCATTGTAATGTTCACAGCCAGGAACAATCCAAAGAAAACAAAACAAACTGCAAAGCCACCTACCTGCCCCAAATATTTAAAGGACAGGGAGACAACGAATGCTACGGAAAAAGATAAAAACATCCCGTTCCATATAAGAGCCAACATTTCCGAAGAAGGGACGTTTAGGGTAAACTTGTCCCTTCGATTTTCCGTGCCAGTCTCTTTTTTGTTCTCTCCTCCATCGCCCATAACGCTTCCTCTAGCTTCGTGATTGTGATTGAATTGTAACGGTTCCGATATTTCCCGTTCTCCTGAATGTCGTTTAGGAATACGATTCGGTCAATCAAAATACGAAGAACCTCGTCACATTGTACCCCATTTACTCCACATTCCTTAGTCGGGCCTTTCTGGAACTTAATCCGCTGCCGTTCCTTCACACCACATTCAATCTCATACTCGTGTCCCTCGTCAAGAACGATAACGAATGGGCCACCAGCCTGTCTCGGTGGAATCACCCTCTCTTCTTTAGGCTGCATCCCCGACGGTTCTTTTTCATCAGTCATAACATCCTCCTTTAGTTAAATAACTTCGATTGAAAATCCTTCCTTTTTGTAGATTTTCAATCGTTCTCTGCTGTGCTTCTCCAAATACTTCCCGTCGGAATCATAGAAATCTAAAATATGAACGACGTTCTCGCCGTCTTTCTTTCTGAGTCCACGACCGATCCTTTGAAGAATTTGTCTCCTGCTCTTCTTTCCTCCTACCAGAAACAGCATCTGAATTCTGTTGATGTCGATACCCTCATCAATAATGTTGGTCGAAATCAAAACCCTGAGCTTGCCATTCCTGAACCTGTCCAGGCTTCCTTCCCTGGTCTCGCTATCCCCGTGGATGAAGGCAACATTATTCTTCTCCTTCTCCCACAAAAGATCATAAAGAATTCTCCCGTGATCCAGGTAATCGATCACGATAAGGCATTGCTTGTCTTTATATTCTCCACATACTTCCTGGACAACGATCCCGTTCCTCTCTTTGTTGTTAATGATATTGCTTCGGATCACCATCTGATAAACAGGCTTATAAAGCTCTTGCCTCATCCTCCAGTCTGGCTCCTCATCTTTCTGGAGCTTACCTTCCTTGATGAACCTAGCTTTGACCTCTTCAACCAGTGCTGCATAATTGATGTGATGCGTAATCCTATGGACGAAAATGCTGGGCTCCGCAGAGATCCCCTGCTCAATCAGCTCCTTGTTGGAGATATTAAAAACGACATCACCGATATACATCCTGGTCTGCCAGCCATCATACGAACTCTCTTCCTGAATCGTCCCAGAGAATCCATACCGATAAGTGGCCTTACTTCTTCTGAGAACCTTCTGAAATGATTCCGACTGCCCATGATGAGCTTCGTCGATCATCACGGCATTGCTCGAATCAAACATCTCAGTAATCTCATCATCGGTGTCTAGCCTGTTGACCAGCGTGAGAATCATTGCGATGTTAATCTTTGGATCGATGTCACAATAATCTGAGGTAACGGTTCCGACATTCATCCCCGTCTGATCCATCACCATCTCCCGAAGCTGGACTAGGATCTCTTTCCTGTGGATCAAAATAAGAACCTTCTCGTCCTTCAGGATTTTGCAGAGACCCGAAATAATCGCAGACTTCCCTGCATTCGTTGCTGCCTGAATCAAGCAATTCTTATTCTCAAATCCAGAAAAAATTGCTTCCTTCTGATAATCCCTGAGCTTCAGCCCAATCAATGTCGGCATCTCAAACTTAATCGAATTGATCCTGCGTCTGTCATCAAGGTCTTTGTCATTGAGATTAAAGAGCTTCATCGCCCGACTCAAGAATCCAATCGGAACCATTCCGTTAGGAATCACACCATTCTTCCATCCCATAAAACATTTCTTCCCATCCCACTTCTTCGACTTGAATAAATGCGTATATCTCGCCCCAGGAACATCAATCGTAAGCATCTTCCTAAGCTCCGTTCTTTGATAAAAGTTGTCATAGACAACCTCAAAAAATGACGGATAAATAATTATCTTCATCGTCTCATCCTCCCCTTGACGTAGCCAAGCAATCCGACATCACCAATAACCCCACAAGAAGCAACATCCCCATCTCCAATGAATAAAGAGCTCACCTTATCTTCCCCCAGAATCTCTTTCAGTTGTGTTTCAAATTTCACCTGCTTCTTTGCCATATCACTATCCAGGCACAGCTTCACTGAATACTTCATCGTCCTTAAATAAGCCATCATCCCATCCGAAAGACTACTGCCCATCAACATTATCACCATATTCCCAGTATCCTTATTCACTGTAATTCCATCAAAGACACCTTCAACAATCCAAACTCGACTGGTATCTCCGTCATACTTTAAAATCTTATTCGACTTCGGCACTGCTGCGTGAAGATACTTCGGCTTCACTCCCTTGAAAATCCCTCTCGCATTCCAAAAAATCAGCTTTCCTGCGAGATCATAAAATGGGAAAAGAATTCGTTTCTTTGGCTCCCACCACTTAATGTTGTATCGATCCACATCAGCTTCAGTAATCCTGCGAGTGGAAAGATATTTCAAGATAATCTCTTTATTCTTCGAGTCCTTGATTTCCATAAGTCCCTCTGGGGTGGGAAGAACCCCAGGCTCCTCATCCACTGGTGCAGACTTGCTGAAACGAATATCAAAATCGAAATTAAGATTAAGGTCACGAAAAAGACGAACAACGCTGCCACCAATATCACAAGCCCAATCGTGAAACATACCTTTGTCAAGATTGACTCCAAAATTCCACCGATCATTCTTGCAGTACGGGCAAGTCCTGAAAACAACCTCATTCCTCTCCTCCTTGTAGGATCCCAATTCATCAGCCAGCTTCTGGATGATCTGTTCCCTACTCATTTGATCCAGCCGTTCTTCTGTGCAAAGGTCAGATCACAAAGAGTCATCAGATCCAAGTCACAGAAGAGCTCAACCTCAGCACCCTTGTAATAATCACGATTCTTTACGATAGCAATCCGCATCCTCTTCGCATCCAATTCATCAGGTGTCTGATTCAGAGAAAGAACCACGTCACTGGATTGAACCTTACCGAATGATTCCCCGATATCCTCAGCCCCGACCAGCACCTTCTTCGATGACTTTCTGTTGGACTGAGTTGCGGTCACAATCGGAATCGACATCTGCATCGGAATCTCTCGGAGATCATCCACAATCAAACGCCAATATGAAAATCCCTCCTGAGTTCTAATCGACTTCTTCCTGCTTATCATCAGATCCAAATGGTCAACGATAATCACCCTCGGAACAAATCCCTCACTGATCTCCATCCTCAACAATTCACCCCTGAGATCGTCCACGCTGCAAGTGTTTGCAGGCGTATAAAGCACCTTCGCCCTGGATTTATGCAGTGAAAAGAATTTTCCAACCCATCGAATAATTTCTTTCTCATTCCTCTCCGTCAGGTAATCTTTGTTTTTGTAAAGAATCCTACGATAAAGCCTGCGGAGAATATCCTGAATGGACATCTCCATTGAAAGATAAAGCACGTCGGCACCCTGTGCCAAAAACCCATACATCATATTGATCAGGAATGCCGTCTTTCCTCTACCTGACGGAGCAACCACACAGGTCAGCTCCTTGATACCGACACCACCGAACAGCATCTGATCCAGCCCTGAAATCCTCGTCGGAACCTTCTCCGTAAATCGATGCCTGACAAAATAAACATTCTCTTCGGCATTCTCTGCATCCACCGATTTGAACTGAGAAACATCTCCTGCATTCAGGGAAGTAAAAAGAAGATCCTTCAACTTCCCAACGAGCTTCTTTGAATCCTGGGTATCGAAGGACTCCGCAATATCAACGATCCCTTTCTTGATTTCACCCTTCGCTATGTCTTCCCCCAGGAAATTCTTTAAAACTTCGGGATCAATATCATTCTGGGGAGCTCCGTAGATCTCGTTGACGAACTTTTTGTAATCCGCAATATACTTCTGCTCATCCTCAGAGAGCCTGTCAAAATATAAAAGTAATTCCTCACGCTTCGGAACCCTTGAATATTCCCCGAAGAAGCCACCTATCAATCCCAGGATGTTTCTATCGATTTTCTCAAGAGCCTTCTTCTCCATCAAATTTCTGACTTCGATGTAGAAACCCGTAGAGCCAACTATCTTCGCAAAAATCTTCTTTATCATTTGCTGCGCCGAAAATCCTGTTTGGGAAAATCAATAAAATCTCCAGTTGATTCAATTCGAGATGCCACATACTCCCCAAAAGCAGAGCGAATCATCCGCTTCAATTCAGAGGAAGAAAAATTAGTCGTAGAAACGAGAACCCTTTTGTTTTCAAATCGATCCAGAAGAATATCCTTCAGAACCTGAAACTCCATCTTCACGGGATCAACAATCTTCTCGCTCTTGCTAATGTCATCCATAAAAAGAAATCTCGGAGTAAGGTACGGAAGCAGACCAATCCTCGTAGAGTGCGTCTGCTGAAAGCCTTCGATGATTTCGGTGATGAGGGAAAGGAATTGAATATAAACGGCAAAGTTGGAGCCCATCACCCCTTTATCCTTCGCCACCCGTGCCCTAAATAAACCAACCAGAAAATGGGTTTTCCCACTACCTGGTGATCCACACAAGAATAAATATCGCTGCTCAAACTTGTCGTTAATTATCTGATCTGCAGCCGTCAATAGCTTTTGAAATAACTTCTCGTCGTACCGTGCTTCAAAATTATGTAAATGCGAGTCGTAATGATCAGGCTGAACACCAGTCAAAACAGGAACGCTTTCAAAATTCATCCCTTCCCCACGTTCCACAATCTCTCCCTTCCCGTTAATCTTCGATACTGATCGCTGTTCTGCTCAAAATGCTGGCACCCGTTATCGAAGCACCCATTCCTTTCAAGAACCCTCCGCTCAACATCGAAGTCGTGAAGACGGCAGTACCCAAAGTACCGCCGTCTCCGCTTCTTCTTTTTCATTATTTGAACGAAATCTTATAGTCAATCGCCACATTGACTTTCTTGAATACGGTAATGCTTCCAAGAATCAGACTAGCTTGAATAAAGCTCCTGACCTCTTCCTCGGTCTCGAATCCCTTGACTCCGCCATTCTTGATGTAAACAAGATAATTCGATTTCTCAAGAATCTTCTCCGTCTTATGCTGTCCTTTCGGAGATGAAGTCTGAATTCCCATATCGGAAGTCATTTTGTGAAACCGCTGATACAACGCAGAAGGCCCACACTTGCGACCAAACTTCTCAAGACAATACTTCGTCATATTTTCATCTTCAATCTGTCTGAGAGTCGGTCTGCCACCGTGATCCTGAATCACCTTCTTCGACCAAGCTACTTCCGCTGGTGTCAGCGGAGCAAACTTCAGTAATCTCTTCGCCATCTTCTTTGTCCTCCTTCCTTCCATCCTATTTTTTTCTAAATGAATCTACGACCAGCATCTTGGGTTTGAATTCGAGCTTCATCCCCTCAAACATCTTGAAATTCAATTTCCTAAGAGCCTTGTAAACGTGCTGTCCGTTCGCAATGACTCCAAACCCCATCGAGAAACGCATCCGTGTTTCATAGGCTGCGTGTTCCGCTTTCTCTTCCAGGGTGTATCCGCCCTTCGTTGTGTAGATCCATCTATCGAATCCCTCAACGCCGTTACGGAAATTCTCCCTAGCTTGTGCGATGGCCTTCCGAACCTTGTCTCTCGGAATATCCATCTCTTCGGCCAAAACGCTCATGGAAAGAATACCTCCACTCTCCATCGTATCCAGCAACAGCTCCGCCTCACTTGTCCTCTTCACGACGGAACCGTTTTTCCTTTTTTGAAGTTGCTTACTTTTCATCGCTTGTCCTCCAAGACTTTCTGGAAAAGGCCAGCGTCTCGGATGCCAAACACTGCTTTTTGAACGATGTCCTTCTTATCCTGCGGAAGAGCTTTGAAGTTGAGCTTGTTAGCTTCTTCTTTGACCCTGATGAGCAATATCACCAAATTCATCAAATCGAGACTACCCTTGAGTGCTTTCTTAACCTCTCGGATATTCTTCTTCTCTTCTTCGGTTAAGGGACTAACCCTTCTTTTGGGTCGCTTCGCCTTCTCGGATATCGATACCTTAACGCCCTTTTTGGTGACATTAAGAAGAATCTTGTCGTCGCCAACATACGACTTGTATTTGGCTTCGTCAGAGACCTTTTCCACCTTCGTTTTCAACAATCTTGCCAAACCCTCTAGCTTTGCATTCATCTTATCCATCCTCCTTTTTTTACTCCTTCTTCACTATAACGATCCCACCTACCCGTTTTTTTACATTTTATTTTTAATCCAGCCCGTCTTCGTTTCCTCTAGGATTATGCGGAACAGCATATTCCTCCTGGGATTGCTGCCCAACAAACTCCTTCCCAGACTCTTCGTTGACATAATACCAATAGCGATGCCACGGATTGGCCCCTGGGAACTTCGATGGAACAACCTCCGTCTGAAACGGCTGCATATCTTTTGTGATGGTATAAACCTTCCCCTCCATCACGATCTCAATACGAACTGCTTTGCTGAGATATGCTTTAGCCTGATCAGAGATGCTAAAGGAAAAATTCCCCTTCTTGCTTTTGATCGGCCTCCGAAGTTTTGTTCGTAAAAAATCCCTACCACATTCCCAATCTTCACCACGCAATGTTATGACTTGCATTTATCCCTCCTCAGAAAGAATCATTTCCTTGACTGTATTAAGGAAAATCCTCTTGAGTTCATTGCCATACCCAAACCGCTTCTGGTTGATTTCAATGGACTTCAGGATGTCCCCATCAGCGTGTCTCCTGGTGGCTGCTCTCCAGTCGCAAATCATCTCAATCAGGTCAAACAAACTCATCCCCAGGATGCCGTTAGAACTGAATTCTGGATGATGTGAATTGTTGGCGTAATGGTGATCCAGGGCTGGCTTCATCTGCGCCAGGAACCCTTTGTATTCCTCCGACCCATAAGTGCTGCCCTTCAGCTTCGGAGTGAATTCCACGAAGGTATCGACCTCGATATCCGACATCTTCGATGCGTCGTGTTTCTCTGCCCGATCAGCTATGTTGTTAATGACTCCCAGAAGTTCCTTGCGAACCTCACCGATGTGTTCCTTCGTCTGCAGTATTGTTATCTCTTTTTCATTCATCAGATTGCTCCTTCACTCATAAAAACTCTTGAGTTGAATTTGTTCAATTTTGTGAGTGGCCTGAATATCAACGTGATGACAAATAATCTTGTCGATCTCAGATACCTTCCACGGTCTATATTTCTTTAATGCACCATTGCATAAAGAAAAGGCTTTGTTCTGTGAAAATTTCTTAGCATCTTTGAGATCGCAGGTGTATCCGTTGCTGTCGGTTCTCCACCAAAGAAGACAATTCCCGACAACCCCACGCTCAATATTCTCGACGTAATACTGCTCGCTCATAACATTCTCGCCATCACAAAAACAATAAACGCCAGGGCTACAAGAAACGCCAGGGCTACAAGCGTGACCCCAATGATTACAAAAACCTGCGCTGCTGGATGAAGTACCGCTATCGCTTCAAGCATCATATCGCCCCTCTTGCTACCAGTGTAAGAACTGTGTCGAGCAGGACAGGCTGGAAATCCCACACATCCACCCCGACGTTTACGATTGTTGTTTTGACATCCAGGCGTGTCTTCAACCGAACCTGCCATCGCTCGTGAATATGCCCACACAAATTCAATGGATGTTCCATCGACGCATACAAGGGATCGTGACCAAGCCTGATTCTCATACCGCCATACTCAATACTCACTGTTTGCGGTCTGTGCTTAAAAAACGTCTGTCTATCGTGATTGCCAATCACCCAGATAAATTCTCCTGGAAGATCGACAAGATAATGCTCTGGGTTCTTGTAAAAGCAAAAGTCACCCAGAAAATAAACCAAGTCATCCTTGCCAACAACTGCCCTGAAGTTATCCAGAATAGCCTTGTCCATCGCCTCCACGCTATCGAAAGGACGGCTGCAATACTTGATGATTTTCTTGTGCCCCAGATGCCAATCTGAAGTCACCCAAATTTTCCTACTCATCCACCCCCCCAGAACATCCTCCTTAACAATCCCCAAAACCCATCATAAACCCAAAGAGCCTTGTAGGATCCAAATTGACACTTAGGGCATTCCACCCCAATTAAAAACAAATGCTTACACCTTGCACAAACTCGCATCAGTCAATCCGCATCAATGCTTCAAGTTCGTTAATCTCTTCCTTCGAGAGTCCACCCTTCTGACCCTCTGGAGCATCTGCATCGAAACCTTCACCCTTCTTGAAGAGCTCGATTATTTTAACCCTGTATTCGTCATCCCGTTCCTGCCAGTCGATGAAAAGCTCAAGCACCTGCCTGGGCTTCGCCCAATATCCCTTACCGATGTATTTGATGACTCGATAAGTCGAACTGATTGGACAGTGGATGTTTTTCAATCGAAGAATTTTCTGCTTCTCATCCTCGATGAAATCTTCATCCACAAGACATTCGGTTGGAGACTGAATCCCAGCCCTCACGATTGAGAAATCAAAATTGTCCAGGATAAGCGACATTTCTCCGAGGGTTACGACTCTGCCTTCTTGGGTGGGTTTGATGAGCTGAACTGGGGGACAAGCCAGCCACTTGATTGCTTCATGCTTCTTAAGGGTCAATGAGATATCGTTCTCATGCTTAATCTCAAAACCTTCCGAAACAAAGTATTCTTTCAATCCTTCATATGCTTCTACCTTCAAAGGGAAAACATCGATGTCCCCTGCCGTAACTGGCTTGCTGTTTTGCGATGCACAATATCTTGCATAGCCACCGCAAATGATTCCTTCTCTAGCTGTAACTGCTTCATACAGCTCCTTGATTTCAGTGAAACCTCTCAACAAAGGTACTGTAACGTATGCCATCTTCTTCACCATCCTTTTTGAATTTCAATTCTCAATCAACTAAGTTTTAAACCATTCACCCAAACAGAAAGAGTGAAGTCCTTCGGTGGCCGTAGACACCTTTTCCCATCCACATAGAATTCCAGTTCACCGTCCCGTCCGACAAGACTCAGGAAATTCCACCCGTGATTCTTGTAGAACGGGACAACGTGAACCAAATCCCCGTATAAACTCTGATATGCTTGCCTATCAGCTAAACCCATTAAACACCAGCCCTCTGGATCAGCATTGCTATCGGAACCGCAGATGACGCACCAAAACAGAACTCCACCAGCTTCCATACGAACCAATTTCTTGTTTTGGGTAAATTACTAAGCGTCCCCGTAATCCCGTAAACAACACACGGCACTAACGAGATCAAAACCGCTGTCATAATCATCCCCATCGGAATACCCATCGTAATACAGGCAATTCCGTTCAAGTAGCCCAGCACCCATATCCAGACCCAATTGAGCCAGGAATCGTGCACTGAGTCCCCTATCAGCGTGAATGGCAGCGTCTTCAGGATCATATAGGCTCCAACTATTGCCAGGATCCACCAACTCCACCCCACAAAGAAATAGAACGCTGCTGCTGCAATGACTGGCGGTATGAATCTCCCGATGAACTTCCACCAGGTTCCGCCGATCATTCTGAAGAGCCCGAAGATCGGAACGATAAACCAAACCTCTTCTACAACGGGCTTGACCCACCAAATCGAAATCAGAAATGCTGCACAAGCAAATCCGAATACCGATGCGATGATTTTCTTAATTGCTTTTGTATCAATCATTCTTAGCCTCTACTTTCTCTGGAGTATTGATGTTGTGGGTGAGATTTTTCAGGAAATCTTCTAATGGCATCCAGTTGTTTCGATCCACTTTTAATAATTTGAAACTACATTTCTTGTGAACAACTTCAAATCCACTGAGACACTTGGCATCGAATTCAACATTTGCTTTCTCAATACCCAAAATATTCTCCCCACAAATATCACAAATAGCTATCGGACAAAATGATCCGCCAGCCTCTGGATAAATATCTTTTCTGTATTTAATCGTTAATCCCATTTTTAGCCTCCCTTTTTTGTCGCCTGACTTCAGGGAGCCCGTCTTTGTAAGCCCTGCCAGCCTTGCGTTTGAATTTACCTGCTTGCCTCGGAGTCGCAGGAATCCCTGCTGCCTCACAGCACTTTTTGAAGTGATTATCTTCCGCAGCAAATTTACGATTTGTCATTCCGTCGCTCATAAAATCTCCTTAAAAATTCAGCCAAAGTGTGAAAAAATTTCCTTTATTTTCTTATCTTTGCCCCACATTCTCGTATAGCCCAAAATCATTGATTCAATTACCTTAAACTTATCTTTAGTGGACAATACACGACAAGTATTCCAGGTGCCCCCCAATGCGTATGCAGAAAAAATTAGGGACGAAATCATAAGAGTAATCGCTCTTTTTTCAGCCATCTGTATCACTTCCATCTCACCCAAATCTTCCGCTGCTATATTGGCCAACTTATCCCTGTGAGAATTGATCACTGCAGATAAATCCTTTTCAAACTCGTTAAGAGCTGCGGAATATAAAACCTGCAAATACATTGGATCAGGTTGTTCTTCCATCTCACACCATCCTCTTTATTGGAGCTCCAGACAAATGACTAATTTTTGTTATCGCTCCTTCGCAATCCAAACACAACCCAATTAAATTATCTTTTCCTACATTTGGTTTCTTGCTGTTCCGCCCTTTCCCATCCAAATGAACCAGTGCAAAATCCCTGCCATATTTAATTCTGTGCTGATCCCTTCCCAATCCGCAGTGCAAACAAACATTCCCTTGCCTCTTCATCACCAATTCACGATTGCCACCGTGACGAACCTTATCGACGTGCTTACGCTTGTAGGCTTGCTGAAGATGCCGATTCCTCTTCTTCCATTCCCGATTTATTTCATTCCTACATTCCTTACACGGCTGCTTGTATCCCCTTTTCCGATCCAAGCAAAAATCTTCTGTACTTTTCACCTGATCACATTTACTGCACACATCTGTTTCAGTCATTTGGATATTCCCATCCTGGACAAAGTTCACTTGCTTCATCCCACGCCTTGCCAGCCATCGTTCCCGTGAAGGGCTCATCGTCAGGCATTCCGTGCATCCTGTTGCGTGTAACAAGCGCACACAAAGGACACATTGGAGTTTGAACCATCTTGCCTTCGTGACTGTAGACCAACGGTGAAATCAGTCGATCTGGAAATTTGTTTTTGCAAACCTCACACGTTCTCATCTGTGAACCTAAACCTTTTGAGCTGGTTGAAGAGATGACTTCCTTCAGCTCTTGTGATTCGGATTTTCTTCTCGCCAATTAACAACGCAATCCGATTTCGCTTTTTGTCTCGCTTCCGCTCTTCCCTGGTTTCCCTCACGACCTTAATCATTCCAAAAAATCTCCCATCCTAATTCCTTCGTGTGCAAAATGCTCGTACCTGCGAATCTCTTTTGCGCCAAGCAATCGCTTGAGCTGCCAAACCTCACCCCTGATATCAGAACGAATAAGTTTTCCGTCGGCGATGTAAGTGTAAAGTGGAAATACATTGCAGTCGTCTTCGAGGATTGTCTCCGATTCCGTGAGCTTAAATGTCACAGCACACCCGTGATTCGTGCTGCAAGAATCGAATGCTTTTTGCGGAGTTTGTCGATGACCTCTTTGTAGTCGGCTGGCCTGTCGTGGCATACTTTTGCGTAGAGATAAAGCTGATTCATCGTGTAAATCAAATCTTCCGTCAGGCCATCACCGCCATCTTTTCTTGCCTCTTGCGCCTTGCGAATTCCTGCTCCAGAATTTCTCTTCCCCATCCTCCGAGTCTGCATTCTTCACCCAATCTTTCGTCGTCATACCCACGGACTTCCTCGCAATACATCTCTCGAAAATTCGTGTAGTCTACGGTTTTGGTTGCGTAACCTTTCGTCGCCCGATACCACTTCGCAAGGTCACTTGATTTCACGAAATGAAAATAGCTTGCGAATTTCACAAGCCCTTTTCTCTCTCCCTGACGTGCCAAAAAATTCGGGAGAGCCACCACAAATTCTTCCCAATCCGCAATCAGCGGATACTCCGTTTTGTCAAACCTGAGAACGAATTCAAGAACCGTCATATGCGACGTATTCCGCATAAAATTCATAAACGGGAATTCCCAATTTGTCTCGGATTTGTATCTGAGCATTATCCCAATCGCCCTGGAATAGGCTTCAAAAAACTCAATCGAATCAGCAAATTTTTCTCTGGAAATGTTCTGGGGGCCGATAGCCTCAACTCGCTCCCGAATGTTTTTTAGGATTTCTGGGTAGGTCTTGCCGTGCTTGGGCTTTGCTTTGATCGTCTCACAAACCTCCAGCAGGAAGGACGTGTAGGTCACGGAATCATCGATCTCGCCAAACAGGTGCGAGATCTTTTTCTTGTTCACAGGAGTCGTAAACCCCAATTGTGGCTCGAACTTACGAAATGTCACGGTCTTCAAATTCAGCATAAGATACCCTCCCTTTCACCCTTAACGATCCCACCGAAGCATTTTTTTACATTTTTTTTTGAACTTTTTTTGCGAACCACTCCTTTTCGGGGTTTGCTGGGGATCCCTCTCTTGTTTTCTCTGGGAACCCTTCCCAGCGATTTTTCAAAAATGTCTCTAAAAAACAAAACCGAGTATTGGCTCCGCAGGAGCCAATCACACGAGCGAAGCGAGTGTGAAGGTGAGGGTAGTGTCTGAAGTGTCCTACGACTGCTCCGTAGGAG
>Ga0307377_10000537_pt1 | contig 50067 bp, 48 predicted proteins | sample TR3MG_FD_202535 | JGI IMG/M metagenome (GOLD analysis project Ga0307377, IMG submission 202535) | Soil microbial communities from Risofladan, Vaasa, Finland - TR-3 | ecosystem: Environmental > Terrestrial > Soil > Coastal area > Acid sulfate soil | place: Finland: Risofladan, Vaasa | collected...
CTTCTTTTTCTTCATCCTCGTCTTCTTCATCTGTATCCTCTAACTCTTCTGGAATCTCTAACTCTTCTGGCTCCTCTACTTTAGGCTTAATCACAGGCTTAGGTTTAACTGGAGCGGTTAAAGCACGCTCCATACGTTCCTGTTCGGTTTCGATTTCTTCTGGTTCCTCTTCCTCTTCAAACTCAGGATGTTCTTCCAGAAACTTTCTAACCTCTTCATCATCTTTGCTTGCGCCAACCTTCCATAGTCTTTCTAACTTTGCTTGAGCTTTCTTCCAGTCAAGCAATTTATCTTTTGCTGGAAGAATCTCGCCCAACATAAAATTTGATATTATGTATGCTAAATCTTCGGTTTCGTCAGAACCAACTGCGGTAAAGATCAATCCCGCTCTTTCTATTGGCATACCTGTCCATAAACCCTTTGACCTCTTGATTTTACCAACAATGTCGGGCCAGCCAGTAATCTCAAGACCATTGATAACATTTGCTTCGGCAGCTAACAATGGAGCTTGTCGAATCATGCCAATAGGTTTCTTTTGTTCAACAAAGTCTATCAACAGTTGTTGAGCCTCTTTGTTTTTAGAGAACCCAACCATTCCGGCTCCGCCACATACAAACAAGGCATCATATCTCTTAGATTTAATATCAGAAAGTTTTTTATCTATGCTAACAATAGCACCTTGTGTTCCCTTGGCCGTATCTCCAACAGAAATAATATGAACTGTAAATCCATATTTCTCAGCAAACACTTTCCTGGAAGCAAAATATTCTGGCTCAGAAAAATCCGTCGGGGCAAGTAAAATCGCAACTCGCTTTTTAACTGAAGCGAATTTTATCTCAAGATTTTTAACAAACTCGGGATCGGGGCCTTCTTCACCCATCCAACGTCTTTTTTCCAAATGTTGCTCAAGCAACCTCTGCTTTTCTTTTTGTATCCACAACTCACCAGACGAACCATGTGGCAAACTTAATTCTTTTATTTCAGGAACGTCACTTTTTGATAAATTACGCAGAGCCTTGGTTAACTCATATGGCATTTCATCTGGGTTGCCACTGTATAGATGTACTTCGCCATCAGTTTCTCCCTTGAAGAAAAAAACATAGCCTCTGAAATCAACGTTTCTAAACTCTAATGATACTCCATGTTCATCGGCAAGAGAGAGGTGAGAATACATTTTTGGCTGATCCTCTCCATTTTGAACATTCAGATGTGAAATTAATCTATTATGATCTGGATCCCAAATCCATATATATTCTCTATCTACTTCTTCACCACTCTTTTTTTTTATAGCATAGCGCTTGGAAAGAGCAAAAGCATCATCAACCGTATTATATGCGCCATGTTGGTCCACAGGGCCACGGCCTTGTGGTGGTGCTACTTGAATAATATTACTTTCAGGAAAAGGAATTTCTTGATCGTAATCATACTTATTTTCCCATAAGGGAGCATTTACATAGTTATTTTCAGCAGTGTCTTGGTTTCCTCCAAGAGTTTGCTTAACATTTCCATTACTTTCACCAAAAGATCCAGGCACACGAATGCTGCCTTTGTTATGTAGCGTGCTTACATCGGAACGCATACCAGTGCCCTTTACGACTCCAGTAGTAACATCGTTCCAATCCTTATTAAGTTCCTCTAACAACCCTTTAAGTTCGCCTCTCAACTTATCTATTGACACTTCGCTACCAAGTTTAAACTCCACGTGTAGTCCCGTTCCACCACTATTATAAAGTGTAGGGGTTACATCATATTTTTCTTTCAACTTGCCCGCCAACTCCTGGGCATATTTTTTGGCCTTGTCTAATGAGAAATCTCCATGTATGTCAAGATCTACAAATCCAAGATTGGTTTTGGTACCAAATACTTGATGAACCGATAACAACCTACGCTTAACCCAGTAAAAATAATTATTAGGTTGGTCATCGCCTTTGGGATCATCACTTGTGATTACAATTTCTTTTCCATTATGGTTTCTTTTGAGGATCTTTTCATTTTCCCCAACACCAAGATATATTAGAACAGGCTTGCCCTTAACTCTGGACATAATCTTTTTCCTAACATCAGGCTTCATGTAATGCTTTTTAATCTGCCCTCGCGTCAGTTTTTTATCCTTATCAATAAGAACTTCGGACATCTTTTCTGGATCATTTTCATCATCCTCATCATCCGCAAAGTTCATGTTCAAAGGTTCAAACTCTATAATAACGAAGCGCTTATCAGGTCCAAATCTTCTGCTAAGAGCTTTAGCCGCTCCCTTGCCATATGCTTTTTCTATGCGTGTAACACTCATAATTTTTTTGGCAAGTATTTTTACATCAGCAATATCCGCCCCAGAATAGCTTTTACATTTAACATGTTCGTCTGGTTTTACATTAATATCACCAGGTCTGATGCTAATCCTACGCTTTCCATTTTTTATATCTTCAGCATACTGCCCAGGAAAATATAATGTGCCGGGTTCTACATATGAAGCCCACTTTTGAAGTAGGATTTTAATCTGCGAGTCAGAAGATAATTGACTATATTTCTGAACCAAAGTATTTACAATCGCATCAGCAGCTTCTTCTTCTGTAAACGCATGTCCATATCTGGTTTCCAGGTCCTGTAGGACCTCAGTCATATGAGCCTTATACCATTCATATTCTTTCAGCACGTCACCATAATATTTTGTACTAACACCTTTCAATGGATCTACTACCGTTGGCTCATCCTCAAACTCTTCATCAGGATCATAACTTGGTTTTACAACCTCCAACTCACGCGTTTCCGTTTGATTTGTTGGATGCTGATATTTAACAGTAAAACCACCAATTTCCTCCGGCATAAAAGGAGCAATATTATTAGCATTTTGTTTAGATATTGTGATATATAAAACCTTGTTCGAAACATCTTTGCCAACATATGTTATACCATAAGGAGCAAACTCAGTTATGTCTGCCTGACGATTAAGCCATTTACTAAGTAAATCTATAATAGCACCGGCCTGACCAGAATGTAATGGCGGAGCATCAAGATTTTCTTCTCCACGCTTACTTAAAAAAGCAAAACGTGTTTTTTTATCTGTATCTGGAAAACCAGCAAGACCACCATCTATAACGTTGGTAGAAAGGCCAGTTATCTTTTGAATATATGGATTAGCTCTTTGTAAATAATGAAGATGTGCTGGACCAAAAGGTTTTCTGTTTTGTAAAAACCTTCTAACACGATATGGACCACTGCCATTTGTAATACACATAAGCTGATACATATTATATGCGCCTGGCGCATTGGTATTATATCCATACTTACTTACGTCCGTTACAAGAAATCTCATCTTAGCCATAAAGTCGGATCTGGACACCCAATCGGACAACCGTTGTGCGGTTGGATTTTTTCTAATACTCGATCCAGTAAATGCTCCATAAAACTGCTTGGAAACATCAGGATGATTTTGGGCTGACAACAATTGAGCTATCGCACTTTTTGCGACCAATGGAGTAATATATGAGTCCGCAATTCTTTGAAGGCTGGCCATATTAAGAGGTATGGGCGCAAAATCATACTTATCTTCTAATACTTTTATGTTAAGCTCCCTGCCAATATACCTATTACCAATTTGTTTAACTACTCCAGGAAGATTGCCCGGATTCATTCTTATTGTGGTTCCTTCTCGCCTGCGAACTACACTGGTAGGATTGCTTTGAATAAACTGAACAACAGCCGCCTGATCAACAGGAACCGTTTTCCATAGGTTTTTTTCTTGATTAATTTGACGCATATTGTGTTTCCAAGCATCAGATAGTTCAGCCAACTGCTGCGGATCAATTCCAGTGACCTTTTTCAATTGTGGGTTTCTGGAAAGCCATTTCATAAAATATGGGCCATGTACTTGCGTTAAGCCAAACGAATTGCCAGAGTCTCCACGAATCCAACTTTTGCCGCCGCTTTCCAATTTAGACATGATTTCAAAACCAAGCTCGGGATCAAAGTTCATCCCAGGCGGAATAGAAGGAGCCTTCGGCATACCGAGTGGCGATGGAGCAGGACCCATAGGACGCAGCTCGCGCAACAAACCAGATGGGGTAAGTGTAGTGGCTCTTTTTGAGAGCTTAAACTCATTGTTCGCTTGAACAACCTTAAACTCATCTATGTTTTTAACATGGAATTCATTCATAGTTGCGTCTTTTGGTTTTTTGTCATCACGAAATCTTACGAATTTCTGGTGTCTTAAACCACCAGGAACTCGCTCTTGAAATCCAATTTCGATTACACAATTACCATCCTGTAATGTTCTTTTCAACAGAGCCTCATTTTCTTTTGAAAAATTACCAATGTCACTTATATGATAAAGCTTTCCTTTATAGTACTGTCCAAACAGAGCCTTAAGGTTTCCCTTATCCGTAGTTTCATAATCATATACCACATAATCATCGGTTTCAGACTTTCCAACTCCGCCTTTGTATTTAAACATGATTCCCTTTGGTTTTGGTTCCGTTTCACCTTTAGCTTTATATTCGTATGGTTGATCTTTAAGTTTAAGCACAATGCCTTCCCCACCAGACTCAACAGCCTTATTCATAGCATCTTCCCATTCAGAAAATGGATATTGCTTGGTAAGAGAAATAAGATCGTTTGATTTTACAACAGATTGTAATGTTTTTCTTCTCTCAGAAAATGGCTTTTTAGATATATTGCTACCTTTCGACCATAACACATCATACAGATGTAGTTTAATTTTACCAGGAAGTTCTTTGGCTTTTTGATTCGCAGTGTCTGGATTACTACCGGCTATAGATGTTACTTTTCCAACATCCTGTTTATTATCGTGCCAATATACCAGTTCACCCTCTACCAATGTTTCATCTGGAAGAGATTTCAAAGCTTCGATCAGTTCTGGGAAGTTCTCAGTTTTTTCTTCTCCACGACGACTATATAACTTAACAGTTCCATCAGACTTAATTGCCTGTGCTTTCCAACCATCAAGCTTCTCTTCAATAACAATATTTTCTCTATCATTGTCTTTTAATAGTTCATCGGGATCACTCACTTCTGACAGGCGCATTAAAGCAACCGGAGAAATAGAATCAGATGCATCGTTAGACATATTTTCTAACTTTTCAATACGTTGTCTGATCTTCTCTACCTTGTTGGCGATAATTTGTGATCGTTGTGTCAACTTAATCTCCTCGAACTCAAAGAGTTTATATCTATAATTTGTTACACTAAGAACAGTAGTAATTTACTTTAACCATTTCTCCCTCGTGGATGTTTTATACAGATCCTGAAGTCTGGTTATAACTGAACTTGTCTTTGGTTCTTCTTCAGCCCAACTACCTTCAGCAACTTCTATATATTGTTTTCTTTTCTCCAAATCGGTTGGCAACCATACTTTACTTACATTTTCCGTATGTCCAGGAAATTGTCTTGGGGTAGCGTTATCAAGAAACGATATAATACCAGAATCTTGAACAATTGCCCCCGTGCCAGCTCTTTCATATCTTTGCGCGGTGACTGGATATACCTTTGTAAACCGAGTCCATAACTCACCATCTTTCTGTCTTTGTGGCCGTTTTCTCTCAATCCACAAACCTTCTCGTGGATTTTGTTTTTTCGCCAACTCCTCTGCTGGAGTTTTTTCTACTACTTCTCCGGGAGTCTCTTCAATGTCCTCTTCAGACGTATCTTCTGGAGCAACTTCCTTTTTCTTAGTAAGCGGAAAGACCTCTTCTGTAGGAGATTTTCCAAGATCCTCTTGTGGAATCTCTGGTGTAGTTTCCTTTTTCTGAGTTAGTGGAAATATTTCTTCTTCAGGCTTTGGAAGTTCTGGAGATTTAAATCCAAGATCCTCTTCTCCCTCAGGCTCCACAGTTTCTACTTCTACTGGCGGAGCACCAACATCAGTACCTCTTGATTTTGGATATAGAAAAACATAGTCCGTATCATAACTCATATCCCATTCATCTTCGCCCATAACATCTTTTAACTTTCCACCCATAGGTTGTTTTTGTTCTTTATAAGAACTCCAGTAACGAACATTTCCGCGTCCATCCGTAGAAAGATGTTTGCCTAACAGATAATCAAAATATTTCTTATCAAATCTCAAACCACCACTCGAAGGATTAAAAGCTACGCTTTTTGCCAACTCGCTCCAACCCTCTTTCGCATATGGAGTCATTCTTTCCCATGAAGCTCCCTCAGGCCCAGATTCTTCTTCTGTAGAAACCTCTTTACCAGCTTCACCTTCTGGCTTGCTGAGATCAGGTAATTTCTCAATCTGAGACTTATCCTTTTCTTTTGTTGATGGTTTGCCATCTTTGGACTTTTCACTCTTACCAGTTAATCCAAGATATTGTACGAGCTTGCCATAGGCAATATCAAACTCTCCCATAATATCTTTCGAGTCCGCAAGTTTAAGTGAATAAATTCCACCTCTCCAACCTTCAAGGTCATGATATCGCAGATCCTTTTTAATACCACTGTGGGCTTCATTAATTTTGTCTATTCTATCATCAAGGCGCTCTTGCGCTTCTTTTGCCTTGGTATAAAGTTCTCTGTAGACTTTGAAAAATATACGTTTTCCAAAACCAACCAATTTTTTAAGAAGATTTTTAAAAAGCCCAGCCTGTTTAATTAGATCGCCATCGGCTTCAGCCATTTTGATGATATAATCATCCATAAGATTGGCATTGTGAAAATCACCAATCTCATCAAATAAATCACCAAAAAGAGCTGCTTCCCGTACGGAAATAGCATCATCAGCAAATTCTATGTCTTCCAGCTTTACATCCAAATCCTCTTCCTCTTCTGGCTTTGGAGTCACAGCCTCTTCATGCTCTTGTAAGATTGTTTCAATCTTTTCGCGTAACTCAATAAGTTCGGGATTAGACATGCCATAAAGCTTTTCAGAAATGCCAGAGATTCCCAACTCCATGGCAAAAAGTGTTTTATTCTGGGTCATTTTTTTCCTGTTGCCTCCGATCTAATTTGTAACTGGCCCGCTTCTCAATCTGTATTAAACCAGCATAAGTATTTTTTAGCAAATTCACCTTAAATTTTGCGGATTTGAGACTCTCTTCCCACTGAGAAATAGCGGCTTGAACTTTACCCATCAAGTCCCTAGCTTCTTGAATCTGCCCTTTTTTCAACAATTTACTTATCTTAGTATGATAAAATTGGCAGTTTTTACGAAATTCATGATCAGACTTGTTCATTATGGACCTCCTGGCCCCGGTCCTGGTCCAAGTGGTGGTGTAACTCCGGCGCCTTCTGGCGCTCCAGCTCCCGGAGCGCCCATCTCGCCGCCCGGCGGTGGGGCCAACTCAGGAAGGCCTCCAGGAGCACCACCCATATCTGCTCCTGGCATTCCCATATCGCCACCAGGCATACCCGCTGGTGCGCCAGCCTCTGGAGGAGTATCCTTCTCTCTTTCCTTGCTATCAATAGGCTCCATAATCGGCTTCTCAGGATCCAAAGAACGAAGCTCAGTTAATGTCATATTAGATAGAGAATTTTCTTCTCGCATTTTAATAGCCTTATCAATAGATTCCTGCCTCATCTTTATTATCTCATCTTGATAATTAAGACCCAAACTTTTATAAAGTGTTTGAACGGCAGCCTGTCCAGCACTTACCATACCAGTAACATTACCTATGTAATCCTGTAGGTCGTATAGATTCATTTGATTCCATTCAACCTCTGGTACGATTAGCCTCTTTTCCTTATTCTTATACTCATAAAAACCTTGGACCTCGCTGATAGGAGCAAAAATCTTATTTACTAACCATCGTGCTATCATATTACGGAAGTTAAAATATCTTTGTCGTAATACTTCCAAACCAATAGATGCTGAAGAATATACAGCACTTTCAGTATCAACAACAGCTGGCGGGACCATCAAGCCCGTATAAATGTTTTTTGTAATAAATTCAAGGTCCGATGCTATATCAAGAACCTGGCCCTGAAATCCTACTCGCTCGACAGATATTCCTGCGTGCGTAATAATCTTCGCATCTTTATCATACTGTGCCTCTTCAAACACCTGGCGATAAAATTCAAGATCTTCTTGAGTTGCCTTGTACTCGCCCTCAGTAGTTCCACCAACCTTAATAAGAGTGACCGGGTTTACCATTCCATCAGCCTGAGCAAACTTCGATTCTCTCAATTTATCATATAACATAAGGTCTTTAAATACGCTAACAATAACACTGGTTCCTCTTACGTCATATGGACTGGAAAGCATTTTCAAATGCGAAACATTAAAATTATCTAATGGAATGTCCTGTCCAGAGCGTATATGATGTATGATCTGCTCAGGTATCTGCCTTCGTATTTGAGCGTCTGCCGGATTGCTACTAAACACAAGCCTTTGAAGAACGGCATCAGGTTTTAATGTAATGATTGGATCACTTGATAGAACTGTTTTCTTAACATGAATGTAGTCAGGATTTTGTATTACTATTCTGGCCCACTTACCAGTTTTCTCATTAAGTTCGGCAAATGGAAACACTTCTCCAAGTTTCCAGTATTCGAGCGAAATGTCTCCTAACGCATTCATAAGATCCATCTCTTCAACCATGTTTTCAAAAAAATCTAAAACTCTTTTATCTTGACATTTTAGATTCAATTTGCTAATTGGATATGTCGCATGTAAAGAAATAGCGTTTCTAACTATTGGATGTAATTGAAAAAAATTGCGGCACCATGCATTTATAGTAATCCTATCACGAGGCAAATTAAGATTTGCCATTGTAAATAATGGACTATATACCTCTGGAGCCAAACGTTCATAACCAGTTCCAGACGTTCCTCCAACAGAACCGACACCAGAAATTGATCCCATTTTCTGTATTTTAGCCTGAGCTTCCGCAGCTTCTCTCTTTATATAAGACCCGCTGTGAGCGACAACTCCAACAGCTGGCGAAGAATTTTGTCGAATGTTGCCCCTACTACCTTCGACTCCAGGTAACCAGGAACTTCTTACAAGCCTATCACTATCAAGAGCAGCATTACGAATGTTAGTTGGGGCAGGACGATTTAAACGACTTCCGTCATAGCTTCCGCCTTCCCTTATAAGTCCGTTATCAATATCACTTTCTATGCTTGCTCTGCGATATTCTGTTATACCAGCAGCTCGTTTAGGAGTTATTCTTAACTGCGCATCTGGGGTCTTTGGTCTAACTCCTCTTCTATCTATCATATTTTACTCCTTAAAAATTCTTAGGTACATAAGCAACAACTGGTTTTGGAAAAAACGTATTGCCAGGTGTTTCAACATTAATTTTGAACCCGCGCGTTTTATCAAATTTATATGCTAAATAAGCATACATTAGAGCCATAAATCCATCGTTCTGAATTTTACCCTTAAGATATGTCTGATGTAATTGTCCTTGTCGCATAACAACTTTACTCTCCATAGAACAACAATGGGCAACTAACCAAGAGATAGCTTCATAACTTGCCCATGGAAAACGAAACCGCCCTTTTCGTAATAACTCAAACATTTCACCAATTAGCTTGTCTTTATCTATAACAACTTCCAATAAATCTCTATCGTATTTTTGACCGCCAGAAACCATCCCAGAACTTCTTACAGATTTATATCTTTCTCCATAAGCTCTTTTCAGCTCAGTTGACATATCATCAGCAAAACCAATGTCGCCCATGGCCGATCTAACTCCGAATAGACGAAACATATTATCTACAAAGGACATTTTGCCATCGATATCAAGTACTTTCAACTTTTTTGCGTACTCAATTACAAATCTTTCATCATGATCTACCGATAGAATTACGCCGCAAGAAAACGATTGACCACGCTTAATATTATCAATATCAGGTTTTCCACCCCAGTCACAACCAAGATAAACAACCTTTGACTCTCTATCAATATGTTTAGCCATCGCTCTATTAGGATCTCTACACATCTGATATATTTCCTCTCGGGAAATGGGCATGCCAGCACCAGAATGGAACTCTCCCAAAACCTCATTGTTAAAAATCATCTCAGAGTTTCGCGGATTGTTTTCTGGCTTTTCTTTCATCACGATTTCTTTTGTAAAGTTTGGTATAAATAATTGATTAAAATGAAACCCTATATAGTCGGAATCTTCTCGTCCTGGTGTTGCCAACCACTTGCCTCGCTCAACAGCCTCAACCTTATCTTGTTCACAATCACAACTGGGACACTTTACTATATTTTCATATAACCAAATATCTTTTTCCCACTTATCAGATCCTGGAGTATACAAAAGAAAATATTTTCCACAATCTTGGCATCTCAAATAATAACGCCTTTGATCAGATGATTCCCATAGCCTATGAAAAAAGGTTCCTTTTTGTCGTGGCGTTCCAAAATACACTTGGACGCCGCCGGGCTTTGGTCCATGCTGAGCATGGGTAAGACACTTAATTGTCTTGGCTATCGCAACTTCTGACATATCCTGAACTTCGTCAAAAAAGCATACATCAAATGTACGACCAAGAACTCTCGTTCCTTCGTTGCCAATAGATTCACACCACAAAACATTTCCATTTTTAAATTGTTTATAGTATAAACTATCTGTAGAATCACGTAAACTATTTTTCTGAGCCTGCACATAAGGCTTAATTTTTCCGGGGTGCCGGCTATCATTGAAGTCTTGTATCTGCACAGATTCCGTGATCATCTTTTCTAACTTATCCTTAGAAAAACCATGCATCATATCTAAATGTGGAAAAGCATGCGTTACTCGAACTGGCGATACTCCTCCAACTCCAAACATTCCACTGGCGACCATATACAATTCTAATGCTGTGGCCAGCACAGTAGCTCCAACCTGACGACCCTTAACAATAACAATAGGCTTTCCATTAGCTGTCATCGCTACCGTAGAAATATGACGATAGACATCAGCGATGAATTTCCAACCATTATTGGTTATACGAAACGGCCTGCCATCAAGAGTAAGAAATGACTCCGCAAAAGAAACGGGATCAACCTTTAAGAGTTCCCGTTTCAACGATTCAAAACTATTTTCTAAAGTCCAAGCATTAAGAGAACCATTCATAACATCAAAACTCATTGTTTATCTCCAGATGACTCATCAAAAACATTTTCATTTCCATCATTATCTTCTGTAACTATAATAGAAATATATTCTCCGGCATGTTCCTTATCATCGGGTAGAAACTTTTTGTGTTTAGAAAGACAATATCTAATATATTCTTCAAGACCTTCACCCTTTATATCAATTTCGTCATCAAACTCTTTGCGAATTCTATTCTGAATGGCGGGAGCCGAGGCATAGCCGCCACTGGTTCTACATGCGTTTTGAATAAACTCTTCTAATCCCTCATATTTTTGGTATTTTTCTGGCAGCTCTTTGACATCTTTGTCTTTGGCAAGCAATGGATCGTTCTGCAAAGATTTGATTTTCTCATCAACCATAGACGCTGCTTTTGTTAGACCCTCATCTTCTAATGCCTGAGCAAAAGCAATTAGGTTAACTAAAAGTTTAGTCTTAGCTTGTATTTCTGTTAGTTTACAATCATCAGCCTGCCGCTGTTGTTTAGGCGTATTTTCTACATTAACGGTAGCCACCTTTTCAATCACATCCAGACCAACTTGTTGTCGCAGTTCATCAACACGAGCCTCTACAGCATCCAAATCATTTTTAGACTTAAAAAGCTCACGAATATCATCAAAAGGATTCCCACCTTTTTTCAGTTCGTCGTCAGCAAATGATTGTAGCCAGTCTGGCAAAGCAGCCGCACGAGCATATTCTCTATCATCTTCAAAAGACATGATTATCTCCTTATGCGTAATATTGCGAAGGCCACTCGCCAAAACCTGATTCGCGGCTAGGATCCTCATCTTTCTCGCCAAACCTTAATCTATCCTTGAACTCTGGATAACCCATATCAGCCATAATTTGAAGAATTTCTAACTCTTCGCGAGGATTCATCTCGTATTTCTTTTTAGCGTCAGTCCAAAGATCATTCATGTTACGACCACCAGAAACAACACCATTAATCATACCACTAACAATAGCACGATGGAATGGAGTGATATTAACCTGAAATCCCTGAAAAGATGGGGTTCCAGCCTCTTTGGTAAGCGTATCATCCAAATCTTCATCTGCCCTACGTCTGCGTCTTTGATTGCGTCGAGTTTGCTTCATAGCATGCAGACCATCAATGGCATCTTGAAGGGCATCCATATTGTACTCAATCTGTTGGCGTTTTTTATCTACATCATCAACATCAAGAGAACCATCAAAATCGCTCCGCATGGCTTCAGAACAATAATTGTTTAGCTTCTTCCAGCGAGCCGCAGCATTCTCCATTTTAGATAGGTTTCCCTGCGCATGCTGAAGCGTTGGGATGTGGGACATTTGTTCATCAAGAAACTGCACAAACTGCTTAACCTCTTTCGTCTGTAACCAGCCCTGTGGTTTCTCTTGTGTCTCTGGTTGCTTAACCTCTCGCGCCTCTTGTTCTCCAGCAACATCTTGAAAATTCATCTGGTAGTTTGGAGCGTCTTCTTCAGCAACACTGATGAGTTCTTGCTCTAGTTTTTCATCTTCAGATACGGTGAAGAGTCCTTCTTCTTTAGCCATTATTTTAAACCTCCATAAAAGGTCTTTCCTATAAATGTTTATTGGGATCCCACATCTTTATCATACGATCTAATGTTCCTGGATCCGTGGTATTTTCGTCAAACTTTTGTCTACATTTACTCAAAGCCTCTACTAACTCAAATTGCTCATCCGTAGTAAGTGGCTCGTTATTTGAAATTTTCTCCAAAATTTGTTCTGGCAAAACAGCGCCGCTTTTAATAAATTCATAGGCTCTACTGCCAACTAAAGAAAACAAACCTTGAAAAAGGTTTCTACTCTCATTATTATCTGCATAAAATCCCAATGGAAAAGCATACAAGCCATCAAGTCCAATTCCACTAAAAGTCTGTGGATATAGAGGACTACCAGAAAATGCTGGCATACTCATACCGGCAGCACTATCGCCAAAATCACAATTTACAACATTTTGCTCAATAATAACATTCGCGGCATACATACACCTATCATTGGTCTTGTAATAAATATAAACCCGCTTGTTGGCTTTTTCTATATCTTCTCGCTTTTCTTTTGGCATAGTTTCCAACGGGCACATATGTGCTACCGAATCACCAGCAAATTGACATCCTTCAACTATTGGCAAACCAAAAGGACAACTGCCTTCACCCTGATCTTTGTCAGATTTGATCCAAGCACATCGTTTCATTATTTCCCCTTACGTTTCAACAACTTCCAATATTTAATAAAATCTTCAACAGCCTTGTTGGAAGCTCCGCTATCATCGGCACTCTGAGATCTATATTTTTTGAGAAATTGTACAATAGATTTAAACATTCCGGGGCCGCCACCAGACCATAAATGTGGCTCTTTTGGAAAATCTTTAGTTTTATCTTTCTTTACATCTACGAAATGCGCTATTGACATTTTACCATATTTACTTTCCAGCCATTCTTTTACTTCTTTGTCAGTAATTCCAAACATTTCTTTATACATTTCTATGTTTTTCGCTATCAAATCAAACGCTTTTTCGCGCTCCTCATCGGTAAACTCTTCATCTTCTCCCGAATAATCGATCTCATCAGCTTCAGATTGTGGTTCTTCTTGTGGTTCCTCTTGTGGCTTAGCCATATCTTCATAAATAGTTCCACTCAAATCAAACTTAATATCTTTGCCATCAAAAATACCAACCTTTCCTATAAGAACAGGAGGAGGGCTTTCAAGATCCACTGGGGCAGTGCCCGCAGCCAAAAGTTCATTTGAGTATACCGGAGAGGTTCCATCAGTGGCCACAGTAATATGAGGAATAGGATTATCTGTTGGAAGCTCAGAACTTACTACAACAGCCTGGCCCTTCTCATCAGAACCTGTTCCTACAACCTGAAGCCTTACATCACTCCCCAAAGGTAAAGCCATAACTTCTTCAGGAGATGGCTTAAACTTGATGGTCATATGATGCATGAATTGTTTTGGAAGAAGATCTCCTTTAACTCCGCTCCACCACTCAGCCAAAGCCTCTTTTGATTCTGGGCTAAGAAATATACCAGAATAAATAGCTTTTCGCTTGTTGCCAGCATTTTTGATGCGTTCGGCAGCCTTTTTCTTTGGGTCCCATTTTTGAAATCTTTCTTTTTGGGTTTGCCTGCGCCAGTCTACCCAATCTTTTATGCCACCAGGAAACTTTTCCATAAACTCAGATACACTGCCAAAATATGGAGAGTTCTCCCAACTGGAATAGTCCATATTTTTTCGCCACGGATTTGGAGTAGTGCCGTCATTTTTTGGCTCATAATGCCCATGTTTTTGTATAAAAGCATCAAACTGAACACAAAGGCGCTTTAAACCTAAATCATCGCCATTGCTCAGAATATTTGCCAGTGTAAGAAATCTCAGTAATCTTCTCATTAGAACATCTCCTGTCCATCAAGCAAATGTTGAACCATATGATTTTTAGCTAACTCAAGTGTCATCATCCTGCTTAAGGGCACAATAGGAAGTAGTTTATACTTTATAAGTAAATCTAAGGCTCTTTTTGAATTCATATCCAACATTTGATTAACCTGTTTTTTTACGTGATTGGTTGGTATCTCGCTAATACCACCCCTGTATTTTATAAGAGCCTCTTCTAACTTTGGATCAGGTGTCAGATTAAACTTTATTATCAATTTTACAGCTCGCAATATTCTTCTTGGATCGTATCCAATTGTTAGTTCAGGATCAACCGGAGTTCGCAAAACTTTATTTTTTATATCTTCCATTGCTTTGCCCGTAATATCAAGCGGTTCTCGCTCAAGATTCATGGGCTGAAGCAAAGTGTTTATTGTAAAGTCGCGACTATAAACCTCTTTTTCAACTTCAGATGGATTTCCAATTCCCATCTTTTTAAGAACATCTTCTATACCAGGAAGATTAAAATTATTTGAAAAATCCAACCTAATGTTCTTAAAGTCTATAGAAGAATGACCATCGTCATATGCTCTAAAATGTGCATCCGGCCAAACTCTACTTGCTGACATTGCCAAGGCAAAAGAATTTTTATCGCCAGTTGTAATATCAATATCCGTCACATTCTGGGCGACACCAAACGCCTTATCTCTTGGCAAACCGCCAACAATATAAGGATCTGGAATATCATAATCTTTTGATATCTTTTCTAATTTCGTTAGCAACTCAGATAATTTCATTATCTCTCCGGTGGTAGAGGTGGCATTTCTGCTCCAGTAGGCGGAGGTGCCTCTTTTGGTTTTACTCCTTCTTGGGGCAATTCAGGTGGCGGGCCACCTTCTTCTACTACCTCAAAAGCGGTTTCTTCCGTCTTTTTTTTACCACCAAGTTCATCCATTTCAATATCTGGTGGAGACGGTTCCTCTCCTTCCTGATCGTCTTCTTTTAAACCACCCTTTAACTTATTTATAACTTTTTCCACTCTTGTGCCAACATAAATATTTAACTCTAAAGCTTTTGCTTGTGCTTCTCCCAATTCTGGGAAGTGAGAAGCAACGCTAAGAGCATCAAGCATCATATCGACCTTAGACAAATCGCGGATAAATTCACGCTCACGCAGCTTTTGAGACAGGGGCTCCAAAATTTCCAACACATCCTGTACAGTAGCACCAGAGTATGGATTGTTTTTGGGCATCTCTTTTTCTTCTTTTGCGTCACCAGGAGGCTCTTCAGCGGGTGGAAGTTGCTCTTCTACGCCCGCAGGAGGCGCTCCAGGCAAGTCGGCCGGAGGCATCTCTTCACCGGGAGGAGGCATCATCTCGTCGCCCGGTGGGGGCATCTCCGCTCCTCCAGGAGGCATTTCCGCTCCAGGCATAGGCATCTCTGCTCCAGGCACCTCTGGTGCCATATCTTCTGGAGCCTCTTTTGGTTTTTTGTCAAACTCACGGCCAGTTAAAGCTCTTTCTATCTCAGAGGTTATATCATCTGTGGTCTGCGCAATCCTTCTTAGTTCTTCAGCACCCTCAACAAATCCAGCAATTTCCCACATAGAAGCTGTTCTAATGATTCTATCATTCATAGATGATGCGGTTCGCATCATCGCAATCTCACGTTTAAGATCAGACAGTCCCTGATGTAGTCTATTATAAACGCTATCTGGCCAAACATGAACAAAATTATAAAGCAATCTCTCAGCAGAATATAATCTGCTTAATAAAGCTTTTTTTACATCATCAGGCGTTTTGTCTTTTTTTGGCTTCGGACGTTCTATAACAGGCTCTTCTGGTTCAAAACCTTCATCTAAAAAAGACAAAGGGAAAAGCTGATCTTCTCCGGAGGCCACCTTGACATTATATTTTTCATGATCGCCTTTCTCATAATATCGCGCCCATGCCTCGAAATCGTGTTTTGTCATAGGACTCCATCCCTCCGTTATTCTTTTGAAAGCGCTATCACGGCTTTCGCCGTTTTTCATAGCCATATAAATTTGTGACAGTGCGCTAACCCACTGAGAAATATCTGCTTCGGGCTTGACATTCATTTCATTCACGCCAGTAGTGTTTGGATAGGCAACTTTTTTCCTATTCAATTCTCTTAAAGATCTTAGCACTGCAGCACGAATCTTTGTTAGATCAACCTTTTTAGAGTCTTTTAAATAATTAAAAGACCTTATAATAACTGGCTTTTTGTCCTTAATCTTATAACCAAATTCTTTACAAATATCATCACAAAAATGGTCCAAATAAAACGCAAGATTACGTTGCCTATCATTGGTAACGTTAAGGTCAGATAAGAATTGTGCGTCTTCATACATCATATCACGTAGATCTTGAGTTAAACCATCTTCGGCAAGATCACACATCATATCATCTACATAATTAGTCTGAGTCATAATCTACCTCAACATCTTGTATTTTCTCAGTCAGCACCATTGTTTTACTGTATATTTCTCCCATACTATCATGACGTTTCTGTTTATATGACAATTCAGAAATCTTCTCACTCAATCGTTGCATGAATCTGGTGGCCGTCTCTTGATCCATTTCCTCTTCTATGACTTCTCTTACAGCACTTCGAAGCGCGGCCATCTGATCTTCTATGACGGTTATATTAATATTAGTCTCTATGGTTTTATCAGCAATCTTATCAACATATTTCGCCCACTGCTGAATTGTTGTGGTCCAGCTAGCAAAATATTTTTGTAGATTCGTCTCTTCATTTACGGATAATGTTCCAGCCGAGGCTCTATCAAATAAATCCTCAACACGAGACTTAACAGTTACTAAAAGCTCTTGAAGTTCTTGTCTTACATCTACATGAACGTTAGCCGCTTTTTCAACCGCATCGCGAAACGCAGGAATCTTACGAAGTTGGGTATCTTCCTTTTTTTCCTGTTTAACAATGTGTTTTTCTTTTGTCGCTTGCTTAATAGCGTCTAAGGCCTCACCCTCCAAATTCAATTTGTCTTTTCTAAACTTCTGTAGAGTTGGCACAGACAAATGTAACTTCTTATCATTTGGATGAAGTTTTTTTAATTCCTTTGCGACTGCTCTTACTCCATGGCCCTGTGTAAGCATGCGTACAATTAAATTTTTGTCTGGATGGCCTAAAATTTTTGCGAAAGATGTCATCATACTCCTATTACAAAAAAAACCCAATAGGCGCTCGTCTGGCGTTCATACGAGTACTATCGGGCGAGAATCAATTTAATTAATTCTATTTAAAACACTCTGGCGACTATCATAAATTCTCATTGGAATACCGCCAAAATCAGTAGTTGTTGGAGTTTGAGCTGCTATACTCCCGCCCGGAACTTGTTGCCCTCTATAATTTGTATAACCCGTTTCGTAATTATAAACCTTTCCATCTATCGGACATTGATATATACGCTCAGAAATTCTTGTAGCCTGAACACCATTATGATCTGGGCAATATCTCGTTGACAAAGCACCCTCGCAAGGCTGTTGAATAGGCTCAACCACTTCCTCTGCTATTTTATCAAGTTCATCGGCTAATACATAAGCACCAACTTCATCTGAAAAATTTGCCAATTTGAATATATCACTGATCAGCCCGGCCTTATGTTGTTGGGTTTTTTCCATTCTATTTATTCTGGTTATTAAACCAAACAAAAGATTTCTCAAATCTTTTACTTCTAATTGTAATTGGTTTAACTCAGAGTCGGCAGCATTCTTCAAAAACTCATCAACTTGACTTGCGAGAACATACTCACCACACTCATCAAAAGCATCTGCTAATTTCATAAAATCTTGCGTTAGCAATTGTGCCTTGAGTTGCGAAATTCCCTCCAAAAGAGAAACTGCTTGTGGCATAGTTTGTGTATAAAACTTATTTACATTAGATCCAAAATGTATATTATATTGGGCAAGTCTGGTAAATATTTCATTGATTTTAGTACGATCTTGTACTATCTCTTCTTGTGTTAACGTTCCACCAGTTACTCTACCATATAAAGTCGCAAGCTGCTTAATATATGTAGTATAGGTATTATGAGCAGCAGCTAACATATTACTTGTATTTTTAATATCAATAGCAAGTTGTTTTGGATCGTCAGCCATATTTAGTCACCTACCAAGGCCTTTGCGGTACTGAAGAAAGCCCCAAGATGCTCTTGATCTTGTTTTGCGGCATAAGTTGACTTACGATGCCACGTGCCATTCTCATCTCTTATAAGCTCATGTGCTGGCAAACCAAGCTTCTTGTGCATTGGATACATTGAGTTTGGAGTTCTAACAAACTGACCATCATCTTCATATGCTTGACGCATAAGATCTTTGGTATTGCCCAACTTCGAAAGAAGCTTGTGATAATCAGCAACTACAGAACGATATGTATTTTCATCAAATCTATCAGAAATAACCTCTAAAGCCTCATCGCAGGTATTAAAATCTCCCCTGGCAGCGGACTTACTCATTGTATCTCTAAGCTCATTAAGGCTCATACCATATAGTTGAGCATCAACTCTGACAGCTCCTTCTACATAGCCGGCTTCTTTTATAGCGATAGCTTGAATATTGGAAATAGTAAAATCAGCTACATAATCATTTTTCGCAAATACAGAAGGAAGCAATGGAGCGTTCCCATTCATTTCAATTGGGATTTCAATCTTAAGTTTGCCTTGCGGAGTGTTCAAAATAGCATCACAAATAAATCCATCTCCGGTTGGTGAGGCGACACGAACCTGCGAATTTTTGAAGCCCATTGAACCAAGCTCAGCAATAATCATGCGTTTTGCCATACGTACAGAGGACTGTGGATAACCAACAGCCGCTTCCAGCACACTCTCTTCTATAGCAGAGGTAAGTGCCTTTAAAGCAGTAGGAACTGGAGTGCTTGGAATTTCAATATCTCTTAGAGCTTTTTGCTCAGATAGTTCCGCAAATACTCCAGGAGCAGAGAGTCCCTCGCTTCCATTGGCCACAGCCAAACTAGCAAATAGTTGTGCAAACTCTTCCTCTTTGGTAGTTTTAGGAGCAGCACCTAAGGCTTGGTCTAGAGCGTTAAGTATACTAGACACTTCAGGAAGACGATCTCTATTAAAAGCAGCAGCGTTCAAATAGTCTGACAAATTGGAGGTTGTTAGTTGCTCAAACGTATTTGATCCAACAAAGACACTTGGGAGTTTGTCTCCGCTAGCTTCGGCAGGAATATAAAGTGGAACGGCGCCACGATTTGTGTCCATGCTTGTGATGAATATTAGGAATCTTGCGTTCCCACCAGCCAAGCGCACATGCGGATTAAAACCCATCGATTTAAGCTCAAGCTCAACCTTTTCTTTTGCCTTGGTGGCATTTTGAGGATCATAACTTTTTGAATCGGGCCTAAATATGTTGTCGAATCCCTTTTTTACGTGTTCATCAACATCATAACTAAGAAATCCTTCTACAGGGTCTCTTCTCGCTCCAACAAAATCTTTGTTGGTAAGGTCCGGCTCATTTTTATCTGATCTCAAGAGATCTCCCAAAACCTCTCTAAATCGAGTGTTTTTGTTTAATCCAACAAGCTCTTGATAGACCGATTCCAATTGACCTTGGGTCATCATTGAGTCTGGATCTTTGCCGTGTAAGCGTTCAATGACGCTTGCCACTGACCTAATTACAATATCTCCAGGGTTTTCGTCTGCTGCTTGACGAAGCCTTTGATTGAGATCGCCAATTCGGTATCCTTTTCCATGCTCCATTTTGGCCAGCAGGTATTCTGCCTGAGTCTTTAGAGCATTAAAATTAGTCATTTGTTTTCGCCTCCATTATGACTTAATAAGTTTGAGTGCCAAAGCACCATAGATAGTTTTTGTTAGTTCCCACACTGACATTCTGACGGAGGTTGCCCACACACATCACATTCTGGACACCTACACGATTCTACACGTTTTTTACATTTTGGACATCTTGGCTCATTATCGACATTTTGAGTCATATCATTACTCATATTAACCAAATCCACTCCAGAGGAATCGGCTCCGGGATGATAGAAATCAGAATTATCCTGAACATTAGCAACTAAAGAAATGCCAAGCCCGGCTTTTTTTTCTTCTGCTTTCTCAGCATCTGCTTTGGTCTTATGGATTGTTCCAGGAGGGTGGTTAGGGGGACTATATATAGTATAGAGTTGTAACAGTTCAGTATCAGAGGCATTAATCACATTGTGTTCAGTGCCAGATGGAATAACAACCCCGCCACCAGCCTTAACGCGTTTCTTTTTACCATCCAAAACAAAAATCGCTTCGCCCTCTTCAATACGAAAAAACTGATCAACAGATTTATGTACTTCAGATCCAAGCTCTTCGCTTCCCTTCAAACTCATTACTACAAGCTGAGAATGATCTCCGGTAAACAGAACCTTCCGAAAATTCTTGTTTTTTTCCGTTTGTGATTCTATCGGACCAACATATGGGGCTACACTTTTAGCAGTTTTTTTTAGACTCAAATCTAAAAAAGCAAGTCTCCATTCGTCGTCGGCATTAACGCCCACTACCTCTTCAGACGAAAAGTCTTCAGCCTTTTCAGACATACCTGAAAAAGCACTATCCCATTGAGCTTTCTCATCATCTTCCGGTTTTTCTTTAAATTCTGGAACGCGTTCTTCAACCAAAGCGGTAATCTTTTCAATAATTGGCTCTGTAACATCCTTACTTTGAAGCCAACTTTTAAGATCATCAAGCAATCCGGCTTGTCTTAACGCCATTCTTTTTTCTTTAGGTAGATCAGCAATCAGATGAAATATAAACTCGCCATCAGATGAAAGCTTATTAAATACAATACCTTGGAGAGTCTTGCCATCATGTGGAGTTTCGGCTCCATAATCTTTGCTGGCAATACGTGTGAGGGGCAATCCTTTGAATGAAACTGTTAAGTTAGCATACTTTTTATCAGCCAAAACCGACCAATCAGACGCTTCCGCAACCATTTCTTCATCATCTGGCATTGAATATGTGCGAACCAAGAACTCAGCTCCATCATCATCTGCCTGAAGCTGCCACAGATCATCCGCCTCATCTCCATCTAAACGAAATAGATCGAACGCGACCCTAATAAGCCTGCTCTCATTTCCTTTCATAGGAATTGTATTTGGGTCAAGCATATTCGCTACTTCTGTTAGATTTGCTTGGAATTTTTCCATTATAGTTTTCATCCTCCGGAAATGTATAAGCGTATAACAAACTTATTGTAATACGCCTGTATTGATAGAAACTTACCAGTGAAATATAGACGAGTTAGGTCTGAGCCGTTTGTTTAAATGCCAAAAAACGCTTTGTTTTCCAATACAACCAAGAAAATCCTATCCGTTATTATAGGTAAGTTCTCAAAATCATTGAAAATAATTCAAGTCGTCCTGTAATGTAGACACACTACTCCTTCGATATCATTATAGTTATAAAAAAATATTATTCATTTACTCGTCTGGAACATCCAGAGGGGTAATACTCATATCAATACCTTTTTCTTTTAACTTCCTTAGCCACTCATCATATCCATTCTCTTTGATTAACTTATGAATATTGTTTTCATTTTCCTCATAAAGTCTTTTATGTGCTTTCCTTTCTTTAGACAATCTTTGTATCCAACACTTATACAACTCGTCTGATGGGGAAAAAGGGCACCCATTACAAGGTAATTTTACTTCTTTTAACTCTTCCCGCCAATTTTCAGTAATTTCAATTCCTATTGTCGGATCCATACCGGGAGATGAACAGCAAGGATATATTTTGTTCCATTGTATGATGGCCAAATCATTTGCTCCCAAGCCACAAGGATTACTGTTTTCGCCACCTCTGTTTAATCTATGTTTAGATAATTTAGAATAAATTCTAGATGGACCTTTAAAAACCCGCTTAAAATCATCTATAACTGTAACATTATTTGGACTATCAGGATAACTTGTTGCGTCATATCGTGTAATTCGAAGGTGATCATAGTGTCCCAAAATGTCGGCATATTGTACTATATTTTTTCCATTTGTTATTAACATTAACATTTGCGGATTAAACCATTCTCTAACATGCTCGGTAATATATTGAAACTCTGGATGTAATGTAGGCTCTCCACCAGATATTTGAAGCAATCTTAATCCCTGTAATTTTGGTGCTATATTTTTTATCCAATCAACATCAACATGTTGATGTTTGTCTAAATATGGTATATTACAAATACATCCTGGGCACATTCTATCACAATAAGTTGTAATACCCAACTGAATGGAATTAAACGGCCGGGCCGGTCCCAATCCAGAAAGGGGCTTAACTATTGGAATCTTACGAGGTGTATTGGGATTAAATGACATTATAGAATATCCTCCAAGATGTTAAACTAACGTTATTATGTAAAATTATTAGTATTTATTAAAAACAATTTGAAAAATCGTCCTATAATGTAGACGCAATTCCCCCTTATATACTTATTAAAAAAAACAAAAAAAGGGCTGGGAGCGCGAAAGCTCCCAGCCCAAGGTTATATATTATCTGAATTTAAATCCTGTCTCTACGATGTATAGAGCAATTGCTTCACAGATATATAGTATGATAGCGAGATTGTTAGCATAAAAATAACAATGCCATGTAAACTCAACAGCTTTACGTGTTGGAGCTACAACAATGCTCCAACTTGTGCCAGTATGATCTGTTCTACTACACATTTCCAACCACATTTCTTTATTACCAGTCCAGCAAGCAAGATAATGATCTTTCTTATTAATTGCCACCTCTGATGGATTGGTTGGAGAAAAACGCCTTATAGCTTTAATGGCCAGACCCGCTGGCACAAGCTTAGTTGAGTTTATTAGTCTCACTTAATATTCTCCAATATAAAATTCTCTAACATATCCGTCGCCTGGACCAAATCAAGAGCATCTGTATCAATCATAAGATCAGGAGCGGTTGGTTCCTCAAAAGGATCTGAGACACCAGTAAAGTTTGGAATATATTCTGGATCAACTTCTGGCAAAAAAGCTCGTCTATAAAGACCTTTAGTGTCGCGCACTTTTAAAGTAGAAAGTGAACATTTAACATAAACTAATCTCGTAGTCTCTGGTGCAAGTGCCAGCTCCTTACGAACATTGTCATAAGGATTAATAGCAGACATAATAGCAATTACACCATTTCTGGAAAGAACCCTTCCAACAAAGCCAAGACGACGAATATTGGTATTTCTATCCTCTTTAGAGAAACCTAAATCTTTACAAAGATTTGTTCGATATTCATCCCCATCAATAATCTCTACTCGTAACCCATTACTTTTCAATCTGGTAGCAACAGCCTGAGCAAGAGCTGTTTTCCCTGCTCCGCTCAAACCTGTCATTTGTATGAATAAACCATTAGTCATCATTATCTCCAGAATTTGAAACTATATTGTTAATACTAACCATAAACTCAGCATCTTCTTTCGCCATCATTTCTCTTGGAGTCATAAGGGAAAAAGGAATTTTATATCCAGCCTCATCCTCAAAATGAATAGTTTTAATAGTCTCTTGATCAGATTCATATTCAACCTGATAATCCATATCGTCTACTGGACCTGGCATAATAATACATCTCTGATGTTCATTAGCATACTCAAGAAGAAAATCTCTCATTTTTTCCCTATCAAGAAAAAGCTCAAGTCTCATCATAATATGCTCTTTTAAGTCTACTGCTATTACAGTATAACTTTCCGTTGGTTTCTTATACTCCATGGTTACTCCTCTTTGCGTCCGCCACCAAAGATGTCATAGCTGCAAGCCCACTCATCTCCACATGGAGCTTTGGCACGCAGCTCTTCCATTTCTGCTAAAATAATGGATACCTTTTCATCTTTAGCACAAATCTTCTGTAGTTTCTTTATGGCGCCTCCATAACGCTTCTTATTATTGGCGTAGTCTATATTTCCCATTAAGAGTTTATGAACAGTTGTTTGATGTATTCCTAATTGTTCAGCAATCTGTATTTGAGTTTTGCCCTGTAATCGAAGAGTTACAACTTCTTTTTGTCTCTTAGTAAGATTAAAATTTATAATTCGCAAAACCTCTTTCATAAGGCGCTGCCGCAGGACATAAAACTCCTCTGAATACTTAGCCAAATTGAGCTGCGATCCTAAACTATCAACAAACGGAAAATCATTAAACACAGAAGGATCTACAGCAATTTCGACTATCTTATACTGATAGGAATCAGATTTATTCTTTTTACGAGCCATTAACGACACCTCTGTTGAGTTACCACAGGACTCTAATATTGGCATAGTCCCCTCTTTGTTCTTTTAAAGCAGATAAAAAATCTTTGACCGAATGCTTAGTCAAGTATTCATCTATATCTTTAGAATCAGTATTCTTTAGTGGGTTGGCAGCAACCAATTTAACACCCTCATATTGTTTCTTGTCCACAATTTTATTAGCTCGCAGTTGTGCTTCTTCTTCGTTATCGAATAATAAAACTATCTTATCCGTATATCTTGATAAAAGCGCCACATGTCGCGTGGATAAATATTTGCCACAAACCGCTACAACATTATCCATACCCTTTTGATGAGGAGTGATAACATCAAAATATCCTTCAACCACATATGCTATGCCTTTCTCCAAAATACTACGCTTGGCATAATCTAAACCAAACAAGTGCTGGCTCTTTGCATATGTTGAATTCATATATTTTGCTATTTTCTTTTTTTCTCTTTCGGTTTCAGACAGAAGAGTCCTACCAGCAATGGCAATATAATCACCATATACGTTTTTTATAGGAAAAATTAAATTTTGTGTCTTAAACCTGCTCGAAGATGCGTGATAGATAACATCAGCCGCCCTTAAATCCACCGGCTCTGCGAAAGAAAAAAGTTCCCTCAAATCTTGAGGGAATAAACCAATCTCGAACTTGGCTATATACTCCTCTGTCAAACCTCTGTTTTTAAGGTATGCCATAGTTTCTTGGTCTTCCAACAAGCGTCCATAACAGAACTTGGCTACTTGTTCATATATTTTCTTACTCATCCTTCTTTAGACTTTCTAAATGTAGCTTAAGTCCATGTAAAAAGGCAGGAGCAATAGGAACATGATTCCCGCACTTATCACAATAAGCCTTTCCCTCGCTTATATATAGCGAGCGGTGTGTATTACATTGTGTACAGTGTGCCTGAAATGGCTTCTTTGTTACACTACGAAGAACTTGTCCCACACTGTTAAGCGCCTTTTTGGTAAATGGCGTAATGTTCAGGATGGGGTTTCCACAAGAATCGCAGATAACATCTCCAGTTTCTCTATTATATTTGGCTTCGGTCGTCTGTAAACAGCCTTTGGTAGTACAAGCAATAAGCATAATAACCTCCTAGTTATTTTCAAGATTCCATAAAGTTTTGGTATCTTCAACTTCTTCCATATTAGTTTCTTCTATCTCAAAACCTTCTTCTTTCGCTTTCTTAACATCTAACAATATCTGTGACGATAATTCATCCTTTAACATAGCAGAATGAAAATCATCCTTACTGGTCCACTTCTCTTCTCCATAAGTATATGTTCTATTGTTTGGTCTCTTAACAACACCATATTTAATAGCAAGAGTGGCAATTTCAACATGTTTGTTGGCTATGCCTTCTATATACTTAACATCAAACTCACATATCTTTTTAGGAGGACCAACTCTATTCTTATCGATTCTGGCCTTTAGCGTATGCCCAATTTGTTCTCCACTACTATCGAATATCTTACTATCTTTACTCTCAGACATTAAGAAATGTACCATAACAGAACAAAAATGCTTCCACGCAGCTCCACCAGGCGTTGATGTTGGATCACCATACATTTTGCCCGGATCTGTACGAACTTGATTTATAGCAATAAATATTACTCCAGTTTGGCTTAATAGTGGAACGATTTTTCTCAACTCTGGGGGTAAAAACCTTGCGATTAATGCCATATTACTTTTGCCAGAACAACTCGCCATTTCTAATGGCGGAGCAATAGACGCAACACTGTCTAGTACAATAATACCTAAACCAGACGCATCGGCACCTCCAAGTTCTTTAACAATATCAAGCAATCCAGGCTTTGCCTTGGGCTTGCCAGGTTCCTTGTGAGGAACCCCACATAACTTCTCAAAAATCTCTGCTCCATTATTAGAACGCAGAATACGAAGACGATCTGGCGAAACATCTACTCCTAACATTTTGGCCCACTCTAAGCTAAAACCACACTCCGCATCTATAAAATATGCCCAGTTGTGTGGTGCTAAACTTTGCCAATGTTTAATAGTCATAAGACTCATAAGTGTCTTTCCGCTGCTTTCTCTTCCCGCATATTGAACAATTCTTCCCCTGGGATTTCCCCAAGGCCCAATTATATCATCAAGGGAATAACTTCCCGTAGAAATTGTTTCTATAGCAGAAACATTGTCAAGACCATCATCTCCATATAGTTTTTCCATTTTATCAAATATTAACATGGCTTTTGACTTAGTCATTTTTGTTTTCCTCCAACTGTTGTTTTAGTGTTTGTAATAATTCCTTTTGCTCTTCTGTGAGATTTATTGGTAGTTGTATTTTTATTTTTACTAAATGGTCTCCAGTTTTATGTTTAAATTTCATGCCAGCTTGCTTAACTCGCAATATTGTTTCCGGCTGACAACCGACAGGAACCTTGATGTTTTTAATACCCCCGATAGTATTAGTGACAATCACACCACCTAATATAGCGGTGAACATATCTATTTCTTTTACGCTTATCAAATCAACCTTATTGTCCATAATAGTATATTCTTTATGTGGAGAATATAGTATCTGTATTTGAAGATCATTGGTAGGATTAATTTTTGCGCCATGTTGTGTTCCTTGAGGAATAGTAATGGTAAGTTCCTGATTCAGATTCTTTTTTCCTTTACCGTTACATTCTAAACACATAGAAGATATTGTTCTGCCAAATCCCTTACAAGCATTACATGTTGACGCCATGACAACAGCACCACGCACAGAGCGTAGTTGCCCAGTACCACTACATATTGAACACTTTTCATCACTTAGTTTATGTCCGAACCCATTACAGGCTGAACAATTTATAGTGTCAGAAATACTAATTTTTTTCTCACACCCATAATAAGCTTCTTCAAGAGAAATATATATTCTTCCAGTTTTAACATAACCTACTTTCCTGCCACGACCAAACGGATTTCCTTGTCCGAAAGCCTGTTGAAAAAGATCCTCTATGTTTATATTAACAGATGAGAATCCATTAAAACCAAAATGTCCTCCAAAGTCCTCTTGTTGCCAGTTGTTTTTCTTAAGAGTTTCATATGCGGCGCTTATTTCTTTAAACTTATCTTCGGCCTGTTTGTCTTCAGGATGTCTATCCGGATGATGCTCCATAGCCATTTTCTTATATGCTTTTTTAATATCTTCCTCTGATGCTCCAGGCTCAATGCCTAAAATCTCGAACGGATTGCTCATTGTTTTCTTCCCAGTTGTATGCTATATGCCCAAGCTGCTGCTATACCATCAGATTCATCATAGGTTTCGGCAGAAACATTATCATTGCGATTTATAATGTTAGCAAAGTTTGGATCAAGATGTGCCCTAATAATATCTGGAATATTTTCCTTCTTAAATTTAGGGTCAATATCAGGATGAGCATCTCTAATTAATTTGCGTATGGTGCCAACAGAAAACAATTCTGGAGTAACACCAGTATGAACATATACAGATGTAGCAGCTATTCTATTAAACACTGCGAGTGTTGTGATAGTCTTTGCGCTCGATAAACCCTTCATATGAAGTATTATATCCTCTATTACAATATGCGTTGGATCTATTTCATGACATAAATCGCCAACTCTCTCAAAGACATCTTCAAGTCTTTCAGTAATGTGAAACTTTGAATCTAACGGCTTAATGTGTCCATGTGCCAACAAAACAGGTATATTATCTTGTAGTGTTAACACTCCCCAACCTATAACGCTGGAGCTACAGTCTAAGCCCAATATCTTAATAGACAGATTTTCTTGATTATATACGGTTACAAACCGCATTCTTGATTTTTTAATTCGAGTCATTTGTTAATGTCACCTGATCTAACATATGAAGCATATAGCTTAACTTATGTCCAACAAACCCAATATCTTTTGAATTGACTGCTTCAAATTGTATACATCGCTGAACTATCTCAGCTTCGTCTTTACGTTCCTCTTCAATCAGGGCATCATAAAAGTTTGTCCAAGACCCATCATAGCTTTGGTCTTTAAGCGCCGCTAAATGTTCTGGATAGAACTCATCGAGATCAATTCCTCCAAACATAGAGATATCCAACCTGCTAAAATCTATTTGTTTCGAAAAATCATTAGCGAAATCTCGAATTTCTGTCAAACATCTTTGTATTCTTTTAACATATTTATTTACAGAATTTTTACTTGGTAAAACGCCACCAATTAGAAAAGTCATTCCGGTATCATCCGGGCCTTTAAAATGTGGTGGAGAACATCCAAAACCATGCTCATGGCTTATTTCCATTAATGTAAAAATTAGTTTTTGACTAATATGATCGCGATCAAATATAATCTTCGCTTCAAGTCGTGGAGGACTGGAACAAACATGTAGAATCTTGAAGTTGTCTGAATCAATCAGTTCAATTTTGTGTTTATCACCTTTAGTCATATGTGTTTACACCTGAGAAAAAAGCCGGTGGGTCTCAGGTCGCGTTGAAACTGTGAGACCCACCGGCAAATAACTATACCTCTTCTACGCCTTCCAGTTCCTCATCGCCAAATTCGAACTCATCATCACCAATAGCTGGCTTAACACCAGCCTTAGTATTGGAAACAGTCTTGGTTCCAACAGCATATTTCTGGCCTGCTGCTGTTGCCGCACTGCTACCACCAGAAACACCCATCTTCTCCGCTACCTCTTCAGGCGTTGGTGGCTGGGTAAACCTGGTAATGTCTATCTTGGCAAGGAATCCCTCTACAAGACAGGTCTCCTCATCAGTGATGTCTTTCATTGTAGGACTGGGCTTTACCTGATATAGTGGCTGAGTGCCCTTTGGACCACGGCAAACATTTACATCGTATGCCAAAATCTGTCCCCAACTCTTCTTGATTGTTTGATTCCAATCAGGATCATTCACGTAACCGCGAATTCCTCTGAAAATCTGACTACCAATCTCAAGAATCTTTGGTCTGCCACTCTTATAATCCAACACACCAATAAACCAACGAGTTTGAGCATCAGCTCCCTGTCGGCAAAGTGGACAGTTGTTTATAGCACAACGAATCTTACGATTCTGTCCAGTAGCATCCCTTACCCAATGAACTACGAACTGATATGGATTTGTTACAATCCTTACCTTATTACTACCTTCTACAAGGCTCATGAAATCGCTAGGACCTGATACATCTCCGTCATCCCAGCTTGCTAGTTCTCCGTATTTTACTTCGGCCATAATAATCCTCCTGTTTATGTTCCCTGGTACGCATTGTACATATCGGGATAATTAGTTTTTTGGATGTTTGTTGCCAAGACGATGAATCGACTGCGACACACCCACTTCAACGCGACCTATCTTTTAATATAGATCAAACTTTTAATATAATCAATATTTTCGTATGGAATCCAAACTTCTTCATATGTTTGAGTTCCTAAAAACTGCTGAGTTGAGGTCATTTCGGGATCCAATCTTGGAACAACATTACACCAAAAACCTATTCCGTGATAAGTTTGTGGCAAAAGATACTCTCCCTTTTTAACAACAATAAAGAAGCGATCAGCAGATTTATCTGTCTTTTTCTTTAAAACAACAGCAAACAGAGGTCTGTCAGTTTGTTGTTTTTTGACATGCATGTCCATATCAAATTCTGTCATTGTTCTCTCCTAGCCGTTCCAAGATTTCTCGCCCCAAGGCGTTTCTTCTTTACCTGAGGTCTCAGAGAAACCAGAGGCTGTTTGATGCCGATATTCTTCTCTAAGACGTTGCTTCATTAAATAATGGGCATCAACAAACCATTTCTGTTTTGCCTCAAAAAACTTACGCACAGCATATGCTTCATCATATGAGTCAACAGCAGCAACAAAGTCATCATGGCTTTCAGAATATGCCTGTCGATCCTTAACCGTTTTATGACCCTCGTTTGCCGCTTCTAAATATAATTTATTCTTTATTGTATTAACCTTTGATTTTGCTCTACCCTCTAACAATATTAGGGTTGATAAGATCTCACTACACCTATCTGCCGCCCTGAGAAAATTTGAAGCAAGGTTTTCCGCATTTGCTAAATCTATATTAGCATCACGAGGCATAGAATCGGTTAGATTTTTAAACTCTTCTATTTCAATATCTAATGGGTTAAAGTTTTCAAGATCTAAATGCCCTCTAACCGTTAACTTATTTGTCATTAATAAACTCCGCAACCCACCTTTCAAGTCGCCTTATTCTCTGATTAATCATAAGATTTTGTAAAAAGAATATAGCAGCCCATGCCATTTGTTTTTTTAATGGTGGTTTTATTAAAGTTATACAACCCTCACCATCAACCTCAAATGTGTCATGAAACTGTTCTTTTCCAGAATACGTCACATCAGAAAAAGTCTCGACGATCTGTTGATAATACAAATACTCTTCCTCTGTCATATCAACTTTTTTATAGTCTATTATTCTGGCAGGCATTAACTACTCCTACGGAACAGCCCCTGTCCACCACCGTTCATAGCCTGTTGCTGTTTTGCCAATCGTGCCATTCGTTCACGTTCGAGAATCGGACTGGATCCACCCTCTGAAAATATTGAATCGTTAGTTGTTACTAACGCTTGGCTCTCTTCCATGTCATCATTTATAAGAGAATCGGCCTGAACTTGGTCGACAATGTTATATTTCTCACGAACAGCCTGTTCAAAAATCTGATCACGTTCTTTATCAGATACTCCATCTGGAACTTCTGGAGCTTGTATAATTCCTGGATGCATGGCTTGTTTCATAGCACTTGGCGGCGCAATTTTACGAGCAACCTGTGCTTTGTTGCGTATTGGTGCTGTGCCATGAACAGGAACTTGTGTCATATCAGATTCTTTAATACCAATATCATATCTGGTTACTAATGCTACCGCAAGATTATGGGCAGTCTCTTCACGCACAGCAGCCTCACTGCGAATAGTGCTTTCTACATCCTCTATAAGAGCCAGATATTCTTCATCAAATATCTGCCCGCCGCAGCCGGGACATTCATTTTGGGCAATTGCGTGCTTAAAAGTCTCCAAAATTGGAGTTCCACAAGATCTACACTGCATAAACTCACCTCTCTAATTACTAATTTAAACCTTATTAATAGATTGTCAAGAGAAAATCGTTATTCTCCGTAAACTTTTTGTAATTCCTTTAGCATTAGCGTTTTTCCACCATTAAAATCACTGACTTCGCAGGTTGCCCTAATAGGTTTTCCTATGGCCATTCTTCGCTTTGCTTCAGCATATTCACTTGGCCAAACAGTAAGCTCTACCTCAGAATCCATAGTATCCTGTACTAAATACTTAGCCATTTTGTGTCCAGCATACTTTCCCTCTTTAATCTTAAATTCGCGTAGAAAACTCTTAACAATAACTTCTACTACGATTCTATGTCTATTTGGAAGAACCTTAAGCTTGGAAATCATGGTAATGCCACTATTAGTAAAAAATCTGGGGAAAAGATCATTAATGTTACCTGATACTAATTCCCCCAATACTTCTTGTTCATACCGCAATTTCTCTTGTTGCTGCCACTCATTGCCAGGCATTTTAAGAGGAAAGTCTTCAATGGCCATGTCTATGTCATATCCATCTTTTTCTTTTTTACGAAGAAAAGTGTTCATTTTATCTCGTATTTTCTTACCCTCATCATGAACATCCTTTCTATTAATGTTAAAAGAATCAAAACAACCTGCTTTGGCCAATGCCTCAATTTTGCCCTTATTTATAATTCGGCCATCAACTTTGTAAAGAAATTCAATAAAAGATGAAAATACCTGCTTGTCAATAACTTCTATTAAAGCTTTATCACCCATACCTTTTACAGCTCCAAGGCCCATAAGAATGGTTGTATCATCCAAAACCTCATATCCGGACTTACTGCGATTAATGTCTGGAGGTATAATTCTAATTCCTAATCTACGACATTCTTGTTTGGCTCCATTTATCTCGTCTTCTTTATTAACACCGCCCTTGAACGTTTTAACCTTAAGATAGGCCGCAAGAAATGCTGCTGGATAATGACATTTCAAATATGCCGTAATATATCCATTTATAGAGTAAAATACCGCATGAGATAAATTGAAGCCATAACCGCCAAATCCGGCAACATACTTGTCCCAAATATTCTTGGCCAATTCATACTCTACATTGTGAGTTTTCATCATACCTTCAATAAATTCTACTTCCAGCTGTAAAGCTAATTCTGGCTTTTTACCCTTAAGTTTTGTAAACTTCCTCAGCCCATCGGCCTTGTTTAGATCCCATCCAGCAACAGTACGGGCAACACCCATAAGTTGTTCCTCTGTAATAGCCAAACCATATGTTTCTCCTAAAGTTTCTTTTAGTGAAGGATGAGGATAGGTTACTTTTTCTTTACCAGTTCTTCGGTCTATGTATATATCTCTTGTTCCCTTTTCACCAGGTTTGCCTTTCGCTGCTGGCCTACCAAGAGCATTAATCATAGCAATATCAAGAATGTTCTTTGGCCTAATCTTTTTACATAATGCGGCCATAATACCAGACTTACCCAATTGAAATACACACTTGGTCTGCCCTTTTTGGATCATTTCATATGTTGCGAGATCATCTAATGGTATATCCTCCATTTTTCTTGGAGCATCTTCTATGTTTAAGTTGCGGATATTCTTAAAGGCTTCATCAATTATGTCCAGAGTGGAGATAGCTAAAAAGTCCATTTTAACCAATCCCTCTGATTCACATCTGTTTTTCTCATATTGAACAGCAGCTGTACCATTCTTATCAATCCGTAGCGGAGCAAATTCATAAATCGGAATATCAGAAACTACCATACCAGCAGCATGAGTTGAAAACTCTTTTGGCATTCCAACAATAAGATCCGCATATTTCATTAAGTCTGGGCACCCATCAGCAAAAGCGCGCAGTTTTGGAGACAACTCCATTGCTCTTTCCAAAGTCTTAACCTTGTTGCCATCAGCATCCATATCTGGAATTGTGGCTTTAATAGCATCTGCCACAGTTACATAATAGGTTCCTTCTGGTATTAATCCAGGCATAACATTTCTCATAGATTTTACAAGATCTGGAATAACATTCTTTGGAGTATACGTGTTAATATTGGATACTTGAGCACAGTTATCACGGCCATACTTGTTCCGTACATACTCTTGAACCTTATCTCTACCTTCTGATGTAAAGTCAGTATCGATATCTGGAAGATCTTTCTTATAGGCATTTTGGAATCTTTCAAACAACAGTCCATAATCAAATGGATCAACTCCATGAATGCCCAATAAATACGCTATGATGCATCCGCCAACTGATCCGCGCCCAACACCTACCAATATGTCGTTATCCTTTGCCCATTGAATCATATCAGATGTAATTAGCATATAGGACGAAAAGTTATTTCCCTCTAAAATCTTAAGTTCATGCCTAACTCTATCCCATCTTTTTTTACGTTCTTCGCCCCTTAAATGACCAAACTTCTTTACAAATCCCTGAACAATACGAAAGCGCATATAGGCTTTATCTGGAGAAAGATCGGCAGGAATATTTGACTTTTCCTTCCATTTTATAAACTCTGCATGATCTAACTCCCCACTTGGATTAAAAACTGGCAAGTGATTCCCCTTACTTTCCATATAAGTTGGAGGCTCACATCTTCCAGCTATAGCAAGCGTGTTGGCGATTGCCTCATCAGCAGCTTCTTTGCCATGATACTTTACAATAAAGTCATAGACTTCGTCACCATCTTTTACATAAAACTCATCAATTCCATAACTATGTCGGTCGGGATCATCCACGGCCTTTTTGGAGTTAATGGCCATTAACACATCATGAATCTTCTCATCTGATTTGGTCAAATAATGGGCATCAGTAGCCACTACCAAAGGGATTCCTAGTTCCTTTGACATTTTGATAAGCCGATTGTTTAAGTTTATTTGACTAAACGATTCATCTTCAAGCGCATGTGGTTGAAGCTCAAGATAAAATCTATCTTTAAATATGTCGGCAAGTTTTTTAGCATATACTATGGCCTCATCATATTTATCTTGAAATATAGCGTTTGCCAAAATTCCATTACCACATGCAGATGTCGCAATGATTCCTTCATTATATTCCTCAAGAATTTCCCAACTAATCCTTGGGAAAACTCGTCCCATGCTAATTACATTCTGCTTAAAACCCTCATAATTAATTTTCAATAAGTTTTTATAGCCAATTTTATTTTGTGCTAGCAATACAATGTGTTTACGTTTCTCTGTTTTCCTTCGTCCCTTGCCATTTTCTGGTTCTATAACATCATATGAATGAACGAAATATGCTTCACATCCTGGTATAAACTGAACACCAGTTCTTTTAGATGCTCTATACGCATCAAAATGTGCAGCCAAAGTTCCGTGATCTGTGATTGCCAATGCTTTTTGCCCTTTTAGGTTAACTAAATCAAACAGATCGTCTACACTCTGAAGGGCATCTAACATGGACCCAAGGTTCGTATGGGTATGAAGATGTACAAAATCCTTCATTATTTCTCCTTTACACTTTCCACATATTTGATAAGAGCATCTTCAAAAATATCAAGTATGCCCTTTTTTTCTTTCTTTATTGTAAATCTAATCTCCCTCAACCTTCTTATGCCAGTTATTATAAGCGATGGGTTTTCTATTTTCAGAATGGAGGTTTTCTTAAAATCAAACGCAGGTTGCCCCAAGGGTTCAAGAAACTTAATCATACGTTCATCTAATTTTGTTGGAATTGTATAGATAAAAGTGTGCTGCCCACATTGACAACTTGGGGTATACCTGCGCAAGATGTTGTTTTGCTTTAGTTTTACATTCTCATCCATTATTCCGATCGCTGCATCGTAAGTTCTACAAGATTACGCTCTCCTTCAGAAGCGGCATGAACCCCCAAAGCCTTAAGCATATCGAAATCATCTGTTGTTGTGGTTGATAATACCAAACGGATCTTATCTTGCTTTACAGCAAAACTGGTTACAACAAATTCATAAGGAGTAGATTGTTCATCTTCAGCAGATCTTCTTAATGCAACACTTACAGTAGATGTGTCCGCGGCGGTCGAATGTAATTCCAAAGACTCAAGAACATCAGAAATGTCACCATCACCAGCTCTTATATCATCTTTACTACCACTTAACACTACTTTAACATCTTCACCCTTACAGGTAAAACTCATAACTCCAAAACCTTGGACTACTCTTACGGCCATATTTTCTCCTTATCCTAGTGGATCCTCTGGGATCTCATGTGACTCATTATTAACCTGCGGCTCGTCGCCTTCAACTGAAATTTGAGCTTGGCTAATAATAAAATTCAATATCTTTCTGTGCTTAACAAGTCCAAAAACACCATCCAACATTTTTTGGTCTTGCAGATCTTTCTTCAACACAAGTGTGCTAATCTGCTTTTTAGCAGCCTCTTGCTCCAACCACACATCAAACTCTTCTTTGGTAACCTTAAGACTGGGTTCAGCATCATATACTGCTTCCAGCACAAATGTTCGTTTTACATTGCGGTCTGCCATTTGCCGAATATGCTTGCTTATACTTTCGTCTATTTCTCCCCTTATCCCAAGCTGGCTGGTCAGATACTTTTCTTCATCAGATACCCATCCAGCAGGAACATCAAAACTATGTAGTTCTAATAACTTCGTAACGACACCCTCTTCTAATGTCTGCATTTCTTTTGCAGTGGCCTCTTGTTCTGCGCGCTTAGAAAATGCTTCCATAAGCTCATCATATGATGGAGCTTGCATAGCACTAACAAATTCTTCATCACTTGGTGGAATTCGCTCAAAAACAGATTTTATTGTTGTGTGAACATTAGCAAACTCTCCGCCAAATTTCTCTATTTGTTCTGGCAATGTAATACTTTCTATAAAGCTTTCGCCAACTTTCTTACCAACAAGGTTTTCTCCAAAAGGAGGCTCTTGCCCGGCATTTATCATAAAGTTATGATCCTTACCTTCTGAAACTTGTTGTTCATCTACCGTAATAACTTCGAAGTCCAAAACTACAATAGACCCAATCTTTACCTCTTCAAGAGGAACCTCTATCATATGTTCAGACTTTGCCTCTTCTATTAGCTTATTTAATATTTCTGTGCGATCAACTTTTGGCTTTGTTAGTTGAAGTCCAACATAGCCGGTAGCCTCTATAGTGGGCTTTACTTCTAAAGTAATATCACAAGTAAAAGTGCCATCGATATGGAACTCTGCGTTATCTGTTTTTGGCTCACCAAGGGGTTGAATTTTTTGCTCATAACAGGCATGTAAAAATCCCTCTTGGGTTAGTAAAGAAGATGCTGACTTTTCAATTTCTTCTCTACAAAAAGTCTCTACTAATGGCTTTGGTGCCTTTCCCCTACGAAAACCCTTTAGCTGAACTCTCTTGCTAATAATCTCACACGATTTATCAAGAGCCATACCTACTGCTGTCGTATCATATACAATATGAAGTTTACGACTTAATGCTCCCAAGTCTTCTACTGTTACGACATGATGCCACTCCTCGCTTTTTGGTTCTACCGCTGTGTTGCTCAATTCCATAACGGGTTGTTGTTCTATCCTCTTAACACGTCTTTTTTTCTTTGCCATTCTTGCTCCTATAACATAATGGTAATGCCAACTTCTTCTCTGGCTTTTTCAACTCTATGTTTCCAAGCTTGCCAAAACTCCTGATTTGATTGGCCGGTTCTTTCTTCAGTTAAAATCCTATTTATGATGTTCTTAAAAAATACAGATCGCAAACGCAAAATACGTTGAATCGGCGCATGTGTTGGGTGGTTTGACATTACTAAAGCCTCTATTAACACTTTATCGCCAGGATTTAGATCTGTAGTGGATTTTAATTTTATTGCTTGCCACTCCACTACTTCTATCTGATCAGAACAATCATTTCCATCTTTTCGCATCGCATGTACTCTCGCCAAACGAGGAATGTTTTTTGATCTCCTTTCTCTAATTGGCGTTTTATTTACAATTCTTTTACGATCATCAACTGTAGAATAAAAAAGTGTTTCTGGTCCACCAGAGAACTTTGGATAACGACAAAACCAACCAAAATCTTTAAGTGATCTTATCTTAGAATCTAACTTATTAAAACCACCAATGTTGTTCTCCAGAACAGTCATCCATTCGTGAAAAATAGCCTGATGTACGGCCGCCTCTTGGCCGCGAGTATTTTTAGTAATTTTTTTCTTTGTTTGACCAGGATATTTTACTTTTTCTATATCAGTCATTTCTCTCTCTGTTATTTCACAATTAAAAAAGTAGGTATTTGCGTCTTCATTATATTTGGCCATCCAAGTTATAATTGACGCCAAAAAACACCACGTTGATAGGCCGGAAACCGTTTTCTTATTAATTTTAGACATTTGAAGAACCATTTCACCAATCAGTATATTAATTCGCTGTTTAGTTATAATATTATCATCAGAATATTGTGGAGTAGCAGCCAACTGATCTTTAAAGCTTTCTCCATCGGAATTGTCATCATATACTCTGTGTGAATCTAAAATTACATCTTCTTGTTTAATCCATATTCTAATAGAAGGAAGTCCGGTCAAAAAGCCGGATTTTCCTCCAAAACCAGAAGCTGATTGTAATGCGGTTCTTGGTGTGAAATTAGTCCCACAATATGGACACGTCAAGGGGAAATCTAACATTGAGTCAGGAGGTTGATATAATATTTGAGTATTTTTACCAACGGCGAAATTCTTAAGCGCACCTTTGAAGTTGAAATGTCGGCCTAAACGAGACTGATTAACGCACGAGAGTGGGACAAAATGACCAACACAATCATCCGATGGGCACACACATGTAATGCCAAGAAATTTTTCAAATTTCTTTCGTGTTTGTTGTGTGAGAAGAATCTTCTCAAGTTCCTCTTTATTGTTTAACTTTCGTAATGATTCGGCCTGAAGCTCAAGGTTATCCGCTATAGATTTACATCTATCGCAAGAATAACTTCGATGTTGGCAATTTGTGAGTGGAATTTTAGCAATAGGTTTATATGTTAAACAATATGGGCAGGCTGGGACATTTTTAAATTTATATCCCATATCTGTGCCGATCTCTCTAACAAATTCGTTCTTTAAAGAGTCTATAATATATCCGCTTGGATTTTTATCATTACCACTATACCATTTTCCTTCCAAATAAGTACGCAACACAACAGAGATTTTTTCTACAATTTTAGCAATCTTTGCTCGACCTTGTGGTGTGTTTTCTATATTACCAGATCTTTCTTCTTCAGTAAATAAAGGAAACGAAATACCTCTTGAAATTGAGTTTCTTCTTTTCACTCTATCGAACCATAATTTGCCGAAATGTAAAACGGCATGCGGAAGAATCCACTTCTCAAAGAGTTCTGTAGTGTTAAGAATTGTATGCCAATTGATTGGATTTCCAACGATATTGTTAAAAGAAGCCGCGTCTTTTATGTCCGCAAAAACGCCTAAGTCTTGTATTTCTTGTGGCACTGGCCAGCTACCATCAAATAGTTTTTGTTTTGCCTCTTCAGAAACAAGCTCTTCTGGGCCTATTTGATCGGCATGTTGCGCGAGCCACTCTCTTACCTGCTCGTCCGTTTCTTTCATTTTTTTACCCTAATGCTTGAGCCTCCAGAAGTTTTCTGCGCATTGCTCTGGTTAGACCCCAAGGAGTCATATCCTCATCGTGTGCCACATCACAGATGTTATCTTCATTGATGAATACTCTAAATATAGCTCGACGCCATTTTTCATCCCAACATTGTATTCGTTTAATAAGATCGATCTTTTCAACTGGATCAAGAGGATCATAATAAAAACCCTCAACATCATCGTACATAACCATATGTTTCAACCTGCCGCGAAGTGGATCTTTTTTTCGGGAGTTATCTATTAAACGATTTTTGATAAATCTATGAAGGAACGTAGAAAGTGATGCTCCCTTGTCAGGATTATATTTTGGTATGCCTTCTAATATTAACACATATATATCTTGTCTAATATCTTCACTCGAAGACCAATAGCATAATGATAATCCAAAACGCGCCAACATATGTACATAGGATTCCATTAGTTCAAAAATCCTATGAAAACCAGTTCCATCAGCAACATCAATAAACACAGTTTGATTCTTCACTACCACGAAACCGGCAAACTTTTTTCTCTTGCTGTTTATAGTCCTCATTAGACTCCTACCACGTTGTTAGGCATGGATCCTTAAAATCACACCAATCACAGAGTCTTGAGGGTTTACACATCCACTTTCCCTCGTCCATGATGCGAGTAGCATACTCAATAAGTTCTTTCTTACACTTTTCCACATCTTCTTTATTAAAGTCATATGAGACATATGAACCACCAAATCTCATCATAATATATGAAGCTCTAAAACGATCGATGTCTGGAAACTTATTCAATAAATAGATTCCATACACACGAAGTTGAAAGGAATCCATATACTTTAAACTCTTGTTGGTTTTATAATCTTTGATATGGTAAACACCATCATTATCAAGGTCGACTCGATCAACATAACCCATAATGCTAAACTCTTCTGTTAGTGGGATATCGAAATCATCTTCCAAAGAAATAATGTTTGATCCTATACCGTCAGTTTCCATTTTATTAAGATATTCTAAAAGAAGATTTCTGGCTTCTAACAGTGTGTCATCAGCCAACGATTTTTCTTTTTCCATCTCGTCTCTTTTAATCTTAAACGATAGTTTCATCATACGTTTAAGATTTAGATCGGATCCATCTTTTTTGAAATCTTCATGAAAATGCTCTAATGATCCGTGGACTAATGTGCCCAAATCAAAATGCGGCCAGTCTTTTCTCGGCAATTTTTCAATATAATTGTAATAGTATTTTCTTGGACATTGTTGAAAAGTTTTTACTCTGGATGCTGAAAGAGTGAGAATTGTTTCTTTTTCTTCCGCAGGTTCTTTTTTCTTTGTCATTTGATTCCTATATCATTGAACGTTTATTATAAATCCATTTAAACACAAGTGGGCCACCAAATTGTCGTCTATCTCCAATTCCTTGCGGAACAATGCTGGGATCAAAGCTCTGAATGCTCTTAACCCATCTTGTTTCATTATGATTGAAGTAATAGGCACATGCGATGCCCTTTCCATCTTTTATGGCATAAAAAGTCTTAACATGACCTCCAGCCACATATGGATCTGGCTCATACATAGATTTACCTTGTAAATATTTTACCATATCCATTGTATCGCCATATGGTCTGTTAATAATGTAAACTGATTGATCTTCATATCCATCTCTACCATCTATTACAATATACATAGATCGTGGATTAAAGTAAACGTTTTGATTGTTGGGAGAACTGGCTCGCGGATCAATTTCTGGCACTCCGCCAACCACCGGGCCATTAATAATAGCCGTGCCTCTGCCCTCACCACCAGGGCCAGTTCTTGAAAATTGTATCTGTAAATCACTAAGTTCATAATCCGAATACCTTGCTGGCACGTTTACAACCATTTGCGCATTAGGTTTATATCCATCTAACAATACTGGAATAACATTATAAGCATCAACTACTATGCCCATACCGTATCCATCTACACGTCTGGGATAAGATAAATCGGAAGAGTTTGTGCTAAATGTTATATCCAAACTGCCGCGATCAAGTCCGCTAAGTGCCCATGCCCTAAGTCTAACAGACATATTTGTTGGCATTAGTATGGCAGAAATATACACATTAGATAAGATAGTTGGAGCACTACCATCCAGAGTATAGAATATTGTAGCCGGCACATTAGTAGACAGGCCCACCAACTGAGGAATACCTGAAATAAGTTGTGGGCCAAGTCCAGTAGCAGTTATAGTGATAACAGCCATTATTTATCCTTTGGTTCTGGTCCCCTGTATATTATAAAATATTCATCATCTTGTTTCTTCCACGTACATTTGCTGAAGAATTTTATAAGGGCACAATCATCCTTGAAATACTTATACCAGTAATCTAACATTTTCTTAATGGCTTTTTTCTTCTCTAAAGCTGTAAAGGTTTTTACGATCATCTCGTACCTCCTCTTTTGTGGGTATCTGATGATCATTAGGCATCAGACACCCCAACTACAGTGACATAAACTGTCGGGGTCCATTAAATACCTCCAATTTGTTGGTAAAACACTTTAAATCCTTCCCGTGCTTCTTCTACAGTATCAAAATCATTATTAAATTCGAAAAAAACATCCTTAAATTCTTGTAAATAACTATAAATCCATCGATTAGGTATCCTTGTTTCTGGGAAACATTCATGATAAAACTCAATTTCAGTTGGATCATAATCTCTCATAATTATTATGATTTTTGTATCTGGACTTAATATTCTCGTAAGTTCATCTGGAGTCCTAATATCAGTTATTACAGTATTGGTGTGTTTGGATATCTCTTCTATAACAGGATCTATAAAAAAATATGGGCCCTGCTCAATGCGCATTTTATCGCTAAACTCCCATAATCCTTTACGAATTTTCTCTTCCTCTGGCGTTCCTCTACAAGATTTAAAATGTTCATCTGTTATGCCAATATCAGCATAATAACACTTTTTAATCTGATCGGCAAAAGCAAATCGAACAAAGCCTTGTGTCTGTAGAACATGTGCCACTACATCATCTTTGCCCGCACCAGGAGTACCTATTAATCCAATTTTCATACTAAACTCCTTTAAATATCAGATAATTGATAGTTTTTTATTGCTTGAGCACGCTCCCAGATGCTCCTTTTTGTATAGTAATAATATTCTCAAATTTCTCTTTCATGGCTTCATTGTGTGTAATCACCAATATCTTCAGGTTTTTAGAAAGAGAAAGAATCGCTGTTGATAGGGCATCAATTCCTTGACGATCAAGAGCCTGATCAACTTCATCTAAAAGTAGAAACTTAACATTACTTCCTATTCGTCTCATAAGAAGCTGGCTTAAAGCTAATCTAAGTGCTATAGATATCCTTACTTGTTCCCCTCCACTTAAATCATCAAAGTCCAACTCACTACTGCCAATAGAAATTTTGATGTCAAACTGCTCTTTCCATGACCCAACACCAGTTTGTTTTTGTGTGACAAAATCAAGAGTCATCGGATCATTACAGATTTGTTTTAGCACCAAATTTGCGTATTTCTTAAGATCCTCGGTAACATTCTCCATAATGATGGCTTGTATTCCATCCTTACCAAATGCTTTTGATAGATTTTTATAGACGTTTATTTCTCTTAAAACCATTGAAAGTTGATTATTGATTACAACTCTTTCCGAGTTTCGTCTTTCTAACTCTTCACCATATCCTTTTACCATACCATGTTGAATGCTTAGCTCCAATAAACCTTTCTTACAAATATCTATTTTTTGAGAAATGTTATTACGCTCTGTTTTAACCTTCTCTAATTCAACATAAATATCCATGTCTTCTTTTATGGCGTTTAATATATCTTTTGTCTTGTCATATTCTTCTCTTAACTTTTTCCATGAAATGCCAAGATTTTTAAGCTCCATATGAATAACTTCATTTCTATGGGTGGCATCTGAATATACAGACATTTTTTTATCTATCATCAGCTCTGTTCGTTCTAATTCTACCAACGCCTCTTTCGCCCTCTCTATAACAGCTTGCTCTTTGCCAATATCAGTAGACAGTTTTTCTACTATTACTTCTTCTTCCTGTATTTGGGACTTAATAACCTTTTTACGATCCTTACGTCTTTGAGCAATATCTTTAGGGTTGTCTATTGTAGATAAACAGGTCGGGCATTCTTTGCCAGGCTTAATAGTATTAATGTTGTTGAGATCTTGTCTCAAAGCATTTAATGTATCTCTATGTTCCAGCAAACTGTTCCTTTTCTTATCTAATTCTGTTTGACTAAGCTGACTGTCTGAACTCTTCTCTATCTTAAACTTAGCGAAAATCTCTTGAATCTTTTTATCTCCAAGACGAGATACTTTTGATACCTTTTTAGAAAGCTTTATTAGCTTCACACCTAAGCCCTGACATTCCTCTGTGGTTTTAAGTATAGCCTCGTTATTAACCTTAACCTGTTCTTTTAGTTCGCTACGCTTTTGTTTTATCTCATTTGCTCTAAAAGAAATGCTTTTCTTTTCTTCTTTAAGCTTTAAAAGATCAAACCCACCTTTCTGTGCGATTACAGTTTCCAGATTACTAATTAGTTGCTTTTGTTTGTTCAGCCCAACATCTAAAGCCTCTATTTCTTTGTTTGCTTTATCAACTTGTATCTCTAACCCTTTAACTTTAATAACATTCTCTTCCTTCTGTAAATCAATATTTCCAATAATCTTGAGACGTTCCTCCAAGTTATCGCGTTGTGTCTCATATTGTTTCATGCTCTCTTTGGCCATTTGTTGAAATTCATCCCAAATGCCAATTTGAAGAACCTCTTTGAGAATTTCTTTTCGTTTGGCAGTTGTGGCCGATGCGAATCCTGAAATATCATTTTGTTTAAAATAAACCGAATTAACAAATGTATCATCGCTCATTTTAATAATTTCAGTAATCTTTCTATTGGTTGCTGTTGGAGTATCACATGTCAGACCGTCATCTTCCCACTTTTCTCCAACTTTTTTATAAAAACTTACATCGGTAATTCCTGATAGTTTATTTATATGACGCACAATTCTGTATACTTCATCGTCAATTATAAATTCAAAAGTCACTTTACAAAGTGCCTTGCCACGTTTTACTACCTTATCTTTGGTATTAAAACGACTCTTATTAGTAAGCGCCCACCTCATACCATCAAAGATTGCTGATTTTCCTACTCCATTAGAAACATATGGATTGCCACTATGTGCGCCTACTAACAAAGCCGCATCAAATTTACTAAAATCTATTTCGGAATAAACGTGAGAGATGAAGTTTTCTAAAACCAGTCTCGATGGAATCATTCTTCACTCCTACTGCTAATGATTCTACTACCTCTTATTCTCATAAGTTCTCTCATTTCCTCATTTTCAATGAGTGTAAGATACTCTTCAAATGATTTTGCCGGACCAATACGTTCGGTTATAGTAGATTTCCTAAGCTGTCTTTTAGAGACCACTTGTGTATGAATGCTTACACAATTATGTATATGAAGATCTTTCTTTAGATAGGTTTTGATTTTATCCTTATCTAAATCATATACGCCTCGCTCATTTATCAAAATACTCAGTCTAATAATACTGTCCGCCATCTTATGCTTTTTCGCGAACAGACCAAGCTTCTCAATACATTGCTCGGTAGCTAATTTGCCATTATTTGCCGCAGATAGATCAAGTTCTATATCATATAATGGACGCACCGGCAGCTTTTCAAATTGATATACTAACTTATCTTTTTCAGAATTAACAACAAGAAAATACTTCAGATGCCCGCCATCCCCAAAATCCTTCCTTTCCATCGAACCCACATAAGCAACTAAAGGACTCTTTTGTACAATATGATGCGGATGGATATGACCCATAATAGCACCATCAAGATCTTTAAACATTTCAGTGGGTAAAGAGATCTCTCCGGTATGATTCTCTATAACTATATTACCAAGCATTGTTCCTTGTAACATAAAATGTCCCACTAAGATTTTATGACCATTACTAATTCCACGGATCTCATATTGTAAACGATCTGATAATCTTCGTACGGCAGCATCATTTGTAGAACAATCCAACATTTGCCTGGTTCTAAATGGAAAGAAAATAAGATTTATAGAACCGCCAGAACCATCTTCACATTTTACACTATCTATATCTGTATAGATATGAACCATTGGCAATTTAAGTCGATCAAGAACATCTATTGTCGTGGCACATTGATCTCTAATCATATCATGGTTTCCGATTACAATGTGAGTATGAACTCCAATTTCTGACAAGCGCTGAAGCTTTTCAGAAAAAAGACTAAGCTCTGAGGCTTGTGGCCGTCTATACTCAAAAACATCTCCTGTAATCGCAAAGTGCTTAACATTGTTTGCTTTTATATAATCGATTACATGATCAAAAGTATTAGAAAAATCGATAAGGCGACTGTTTAATTGTCTATACGAGTTGATAGTGCCTAACGAGAAACCGCCGCCAAAATGAGTGTCTCCTAAAATTACTAATTTCATTTTTCACCAGCTTTAGCCCTACTCTTAATTTTTCTGGAAAGTTTATCACGTAACTTTTGTGCATCTTCCCAGTCTTCATGCCCGATTTGTTCAAGATATGTATCAAGCTGCCTTCCAACCTTTTCTATCCATTTTAGTTCCTTTTCAAACTCATCAGTTTTAACAAAAGCCTTAATGTAATTTCTTATTATACTACTCATTTCAAGTATAAAAGGCTCAATTGTTTTGGAAGGATCAAATGTAAAATCAGCCTGAGCATCTACCTGTAGTTCATCCCATTGTCCATCTTTTTGTATTATACCAATATCTTTTGCCAATTTTTGTAATGCTATGATTGGAGGCGTTCCATCCATCAAACTTACAAAAGTAATTGGATCACCACTAACACCACACCCAAAACAAAAAAATGAATTTGTTTTCTGTGATACAAACATAGAAGGAGTGCGCTCGCGGCCTCCATTTTTACCCTTATGAAACGGACAGTGAGTTCTATGGGTAAAATCTTGTCCGGTTTGCTTCTCCTCTAACTCCAAATTGTATTTTTTCATAAGATCTATGAGGGATACTTTGGAGTTTACTGTGTTTTTAAATTTCCACGCCCTATTTGGATCCTGATCTAAGAACTCCATATTCTGCTCCACCATGTTTTCTTCTTTCGAAGGTTAAAAGTTATATCTTCTTCGGATATATAGGATCCTTTAAATCTTACAAAATTGTATTCGCTACAATTAATAATCGCATCGCCATTTCCAGAAAGCCTTTCAGCTCCGTTTCGATCCAGCAAAATACGACTATCAATCGCAGAACTAACCTGGCAACTCAATCTGGCAGGAAAATTTGCTTTTATAAGCCCCGTTACAACATCTACGGAAGGTCTTTGTGTGGCTATAATCAAATGGATTCCACAAGCTCTGGATTTTTGTGCCAAACGACAAATATAACCCTGAGTCGATTTCTTGGACACCATCATCAAATCCGCAAGCTCATCTATCACAACCACAATATATGGCATTCTGCCCTTATATGAATTTATATCTCTGACGCCTGCCTTCTCTAATTTGGCAAATCTGTTTTCCATTTCTGCCACAAGACGTTCAAGCAAACTCATCGCCCCATCAACATCTCTCGCTACAGGTCCATATAATTGAGATAAAGAATTATAATATGAAAACTCAACTCTTTTTGGATCTATAAGAGCAAAGTTTATAAATTGTTTTTCATTTATCAATAAACTATTTATAATTGTTTGTAGCATTATAGATTTTCCAGAACCAGTGGCTCCACCAACTAATAAGTGAGGCATGGCAGCTAAATCTACTATAATAGGTTCACCAGTGCGATTTTTACCCAGCGCCAAAGGCAATTTTGCCCGTGACTCATTGAAAACATCAGACGATACAATATCTTTAAAATACACGTTTCCCGGCTCGGAGACTGTGATCTCCATACGAATAATTCCTTCTTTTGTGACCGGATAAATTAGAGGCTCTGAGAGAGCTTTTAAAGATAAAGCAATTTCGGTTGAGAACTGTTCCAATCGTCGAAATGTGCCACCTGGGTTAAGTAATATATCAAAGATTAAAAAATTTCCTTCTCGTACACTTTGTTTAATTTCTGCCTTAATTTTGAGCTGCTCAAAAAGTCTTACCAGGGCTTTTTCCGCAGCAGTTTTCTCCATTATACCTTATCTTCATTTAGCAATTCCTGTCTTATTCTTTTACACAAATTAATTCTTATAATATGGAGAAGTTTTGCGTCTGAATCAGATTTCCCATAGAACTTAGTATATAATTTTTGATATTCTCCATGTTCCGTATCCAGCTCCAACATAATACCAGATATAATCTCATCATATTTTTTGTCTTTAGCCATTCTTAATCCTCAATGTTTATTTTAAGTCCGAGTTTTTCTGCTTGTTCGATTAAAAACTGTTTCTCTTTGGCCTTTAGATCCTCTTTGGGAGGTTCAATGCCAGCAGCCTTTTCAAGTTGAGTTATTCTTTTTTCTAATATGGACATTTTATGTAACTGTGTATTATTAGCATTTCTTAAAGATAATGAGAGTCTTGTGGCAAAAACACACAAGCTCATCATGCCCTCGCCCCTTTCCAATCTCTCAACCGATTGAGCAGAACGTATTAGTTCATTAATAACCAAAGTTTCTTCTTGTTTTTCTCTTTCAGACTTATTTTCTGTAAGTGTGTGATCACCAAGCAACCTACTAAAACTACGCATAGCTTCAATCAGCGCCTGTTTTGTGGCGTTAATTTGGGATATTAACCTAGCTGCCTCTTCTGTTGGAGGCTCTATGTTTTCCAGAGACGTGTTTGGCGGCAGCTGGACGTTTTGTACCACCCTTTGCTCCTGTTGTTTTGGCCTTGGCTGAGCTGGGTTTTTGGACTTCATCTTTACTCCTCCCGCTGCTGGCCTGATCTCTTTTAGTTCTTTGTTTTTTAATACCCTTGGCTGATCGTCCATCTATGATCTCCTTTAATATTGGAATATGCTTATCCATTCTTTTACACTTATCACAAGAGTTTCCAAATGAAAAATCCTCACTAAATATGCGAAATATACAGGAAATGTTGTTCACAAATTGATGAGTATCTGGACAGAAAAAGAATGACATAGGAATGCGCTTTTCTAAATCGTCAGCTAACGAAGATTCTATATGTTTTGTGATTAGTTCTTTTTGGGATTTTTGATTTTGCTGTTGGACTCTTTCTTGTTTCTTTTCTTCTTTATCCCTCTTTCTACGCTCTCGTTCATTTTTTCTTCGCTCTTTTTCTGCTTGGACTTTTTGTTTCTCTTTTTCTTTGTCAAGTTTTTCTTTTTCTTTTAGATTTTTCTGTCTGGTTGTCCACTTTAGCCACTTTGTATCAACCTTTGCCATTCGCCGCATTATTTTAAGTGCCTTAAGCGTTGGAACCTTGGGCATATGTTGCTCAATAAGCGCTAATCTTTCTTGCGTATCAGTTCCTTCTTTCCAACATTCATATAGAATATCTAATTGATTTTTTGTAAGTGAAGCTTTCTTTTTACGTGCCATATTTTTTTCACTCTCTATGCTTCCAAGCCAACATCCGCGAACAACTTGTGATGAAATTCTCCACCATTCGGGCCAGCTTCAAGATTACCAACATATCCTACTATAATGTGACTAACTTCATGTCGAAACAAAGAAGCCAATCTTACCATGGATGCCTGACTCTTGCCTTTAGGAAACGTAGAGACTTCAATAAGAAATGTGCTGGGCCACACCAATCCGCTAACCTTATAGCCATTTCTTTCCAAATATTCGGCATCAAATATTTCAATCTCTGTTTGAGAAAGTTTTTGGTAACATTGTTCTTTGTCCCATCCATTTTTCTCAGCCCAAAAACAAACAACACTCTCAGTCCACGCCTCAAAAACACTTACCGAAACGTTTTTCGTTTGTGGACTTAATATAATTCTGGTTCCATAGCACGTCGCATAATCATATATCTTTTCTTCATTCTTTTTTAAATATCTTATCAAAAAGAAAACGCCAGCTCCAATAGCAGAAGCTAATACAGAAACAAGAATAATTATCTCTACGACGCTCATGATTATAAATTACCTCACATTAGTGATTTGACACACGACAGATCCAAAACCTACTGACGATTTTCCTAATCCCCAAACAACAAATGTGGCGTCATCACGCTTATTAACCACTGCCGTTTGCTCTCCAAATAATAACTTTTCTGGCATGTGCAGACATTTTACAGTAACTCGCACATCTCTATACTTTTTATTAACCACTCTAACAGTAATTGAACGCCATGAAGAACTACATGTTCCATTTACAATAGGACCAATTGGACACTGATTAGTCCAAGAATTTTGTGGGTCTATGTAAACATGATCCGCTGGTATAGTTGAGTGAAAGGATGGCTTACTAACAACACATCCAACAAGCATAATAGACATTAATAATCCAAAAATAATAAACAAACTTTTCATTTTTTAACCTCCGCGTTAACGGTTCTAACTGCTTGTTTGATAAGAGCCGCAGCATTACGAATCTCCTCAAACGTATTAAACCTGCCCACACATATCCTAACAGATCTATGTGACTCTTCTTCATCTAATCCTATAGCCTTCAACACTCTTGATGGCTCATTATTAATAGACATACAAGCACTTCCTATAGAAAATGCCACTTCATTTGCTAATGTGCCCATTAAAAATGACATATCATCACATGGCAACGCAACATGTACGCACCCCGGAACCATTTTAGAAAAAGAATGATGTTGAACACCAGGTAGTTGT
>Ga0307377_10000538_pt1 | contig 50014 bp, 77 predicted proteins | sample TR3MG_FD_202535 | JGI IMG/M metagenome (GOLD analysis project Ga0307377, IMG submission 202535) | Soil microbial communities from Risofladan, Vaasa, Finland - TR-3 | ecosystem: Environmental > Terrestrial > Soil > Coastal area > Acid sulfate soil | place: Finland: Risofladan, Vaasa | collected...
TCCTTAGCCTTATCCTTAGCCTTATCCTTAGAATCCTTCTCATCGTCTTTGGATTCTTCTTCCTTTTTCTTCTCGCCCTCTTTCTCTTCAGCCTTCTTCACGCCTTCTTTTTCTTCTTCCTTCTTCTCTTTCTTAGGCTCTTTCTCTTTAACTTCTTCTTCGGATTCAGCATCAAGAGTGGCGTAAAGTTTATTGATAATACCTCCAATAGCCTTAGCAGATTCGTCGGACTCCTCACGAATCATAGCCATGTCAGAAATAAAACGATCAAGCTTCTCTTTATTTTCTGACTCAGGAAGATCGGAAACGTACTCTCTTAATTTACTGATACGATCCGTAACATCCTCATCTTTAAGATTTACCCGATCCTTAATGAAAGACTCTACATGCTTACTAAACTGCACCGTATCTCGAACTCCGAGCATCTTATGCACAAAATGAAGAAGGTAACTTTTAGCCATAATCTTATCTCCTATAGAATCGAGAATCGCCGCGGCAGAACCACCGCGTCCATATTTTGTAAGAGCCAAATGGTTTACGTCCTTAATATCGCTCATAATAATCTGATATTCATCCCCATTAGGCGCTTTTCCTTCCTGCCAGTCAAATATTGCACTATAACCGGGGGAAACTTCGACCGTTCCTGTATAGTATGCTCTAACCGCACTATTATCAATCAAAGTCAATGTCGATTGAATGGCTAACTCATCATCCTTACCTTTTATGATTTTAGTAAAAGATGAATCTCCCGTAAATCCAACGGCGTATTTCTTAAAATTAGTACCGTCCACCATATCTCTAGGATGCTCTAAAGTAAGAGGCAAACGAACGAATTTATCCGCGGCCTTCTCTAAAACAATAGCCGGACGATAAACATTAAACACATGCTTATTCTTATACTTTTCAGGAACACTATCCAAACCCATCCCCTTGAGTTCATTATCCCCATACTTATATATTCCAGAACGTGCAATAACAACGTCTTTTACAAGTTTATCAGGCATTATTTCTTACCTTCTTTAGTTATAGAAGTCTTAGCGTCAGGATCGGGCTTATAGCCTGGTTTAGGAGGGTTAGGCTTAGGCTGATCTGTACTAGGATTCTCCTTATTTAGTTTGCTCATTACCTCATCAGGAATCTCTATTTCGGGCATGAACAAATGACCCATAATTACTGCGTCATGAACATTAATACCAGCAGAATTTAACATGTTGACACCATTAGTAAACTTCTCAAACATAGCGCCACGAGTATCGTTCGTTATAATCTCAGGGGAATCGAATGATATATGTACGCTATCCGCTATTCTTGCTTGCTCCGAGTCAGGACCAAAGCAAGAATAGATAAGAAGTCTAACTATAGGTTGAACACTAGGAATGACTGCATTATTAATATTCTGTATCGTTTCTGACTGCTTATATGAAATTTCATCAGAGTTATTACTAAACCCCGTCGCTTGCGTATGAAATAAGACACTTTCAGGTATACCACAGTTAGCAGATACATCTTGCCGTAAAGCCATATTTAAACTATCAAAGTCAGTAAAAGAACGATTTATAGGTACTATCTCACCATAACTATTTATCGTCGTAGGATTAAGCATCGACCAAGAGCGTAGTCTCTGGTTATTTTTCTGCACAAACTCTTCCACTGCCGCAGGTCCATTCTGCGCCATCATACCATCCAAAGGTAGAACATTAACGAGTAGGCTCATTTGTTGCGCCATTATCGGTATAGCTGTAACAAGAATCTTATAAGCTAATAGTGACCTAATATATCCTTCAAAGTCAGTTCTACCCCAACCAATCTGACGCAGCATTCCCCAATAAGGAAGCATCAAAGGACGTATAATAGCCATCCTCTGTGAATTTACCTTTACCCCACCAATAGGAATAAAATACGTTTCAGGAGAAAGATAGTCTTTAGCCGTAATATCGTAATTAGGTATCATTACGGTATTCCATCTATCACCAGTAACAAAATAGTCTATACAATCTTTACCTATAATACCTTCCGCTATTAGTTGCTTTATAGGCATATCAAAGGAGAAGGGGGAATCGTTCTTAAAGGTAGGATATATAAATCCGCCTCCATAGATCATCCCGTCACGATCGCCGCGTTCCAAAGCAGTAGCAAAGTTAACAGAATCCGCATAGTCCTTTAGTTTACTTCTATCATCGGTATTCATCTTATTGCTTATGAAACTATATCCATTAAGCAATGCGCCTTTCACTTTCTTATCAATAATAATAGAAGGAAGACCCCCACTACAATAATAGGATGTAGCCTCATTAGGGGACATAGAAATTGGTGTATATGCCATGTCAAACGTTCCGGGGTCAAAACCCGTAACTCCAGTTCCCGTCAATGCGTTAAAATATCCATCCTTAGCCATTAACTCGCGACCGTGTTTAATAGCATCAATAGCATGGGCAATATCAGAAGTTTTAGTCTTCATAGAGTCTATAATAGTGGGAAGTACAGAAGTCATCTTTCGAGCCGCATCCCCTACGGACTCCACATGTATACCATCATTAGCGTAATTATCAAGAACCTTGCTATATTGAATATCCTTAATATCGTTAATATTTTTACTAGACAGTACAATAGGTTCTATTTTTGTACTGCCTTCTATATTCTTATCTTGTTCGTGAATTATCTCATAAATATGCTTAAAGCTAGAGTCAGTTACTTGAGAGGCTATTTTCTTAAAACTCTTGTATGCCATTAAATTATAGCCCTCATAGGAGTAATATTGGTATTCTTCCATGCAGTTCTTGATAATTGCCATAAAGGTAAGAAGTCAATGTCGCTACTAACTACCCTATAACTGCAATATTCAATTCCATCTGCTATATGATCAGGAGATAAAGGCCCTTGTCCTTTCTCCGGTTTTCCTGCATCATCAAACTGTCTTACTCTCATCGCAGTATCAGCTTCTTTTGCAGATCGGCAAATTTTCATGTTTCCCATCTTGAATAGCTTATTAACAAAGAATATTCTCTCTACAATAGAGGGATTAACAGAACCTATTCTTAATTGAATACCAGCATTACGTATTTCTGCACTGTATCCAGCCATAATATCCTTCATACTAGCATCGGGATACCATGTTATAGGATTAAGAGGAAACGCATTTCTTATGATAGTAGGAGCGTTTCCAATCTGCTCGAAACTAAAATTCTTAACCAAATACAGTATCTTATCTCGCTTGACGAATGCCGCTCCCTTGCTGTAACCACTATTAAAATCCTGTCCAACCATTACTTCTTCGGTATCTCCTACCTTGATATCATCCACAAGACAAGTAGCAGGATCGTAGTCACTATAAACTCTACCACTACGAAGATTGATGAAATACCCTTCCAAGTATGCAAGACGCTCATTATCATCATATATCGCATAGAGCCTCTTTACGTAAGATTCAGATAAACTTGTATTATCCTTAGTCTCACCACGTATTTTTATATACGGTTGTTTAGCCACTTTCAGATCTTCTAGTATCTTATACGTTCCAGCAAAACCTTGAGCCGTCGTAGTGAACACACTAAAAGGAATTCTGCCATCAGGAAGTTGTACTCTAGTTCTTTCTTGTACAGCCTTAAAAGCTCCTAAAGCTCTATCTAAACTTAACTCATCCAACTCATCAACAACGCTAATATTAAAGTTATAAGCATAGACATCATCATAATGTTCCATCGCTACAAGAATTATGTCAACCGCGCCTACTCGTATAACATTTTCTTGCTTATCGAAACTATACGAAATACGATTCGTTATAAATAAACGTATAAGAGCACTTATTAGGGTCTTTTTTAGAAGCGTTATAGTTACACCTAAAACGCCTATTGTTATAGGTGTAGTAAAATATCGCTCTATTAAAGACATCAATAGGTAAACATCCCCCGATGTTTTACCACTCCCGTAACCTGCTATATCAAAGAAATATTCAATATTCGGTTTTATATACGGTAACTGGATGAGTTGCTGTTGGTGTCTAAATAGTTTTATCCTCGTTTGTTCCATCGGGGACAAACTCCTCTATATTATCATTATTTATATCAGAACTCATCTCAAATACCACATTAAACTTCTTTTTACCATCTGTAACATTAGCATTAAATTTAGCCGCTTCGCCGAATGCCGCGCTATCCAATTTGCCTAACTTCCAACGAATTTCAGTAGATACACCTTTTTGCGTATTCATATCAATAATGCTATCTATACGCTCAAGTAATCTACTTATTTCTTTCTGCTTGACGAACGACACTTGTCGCTGGAAGCTCTTATCTTCTTCCAGATCGTCCATTTCTTCTTGAGTGAACTCTGCAAGAATTTGGGCACTATAAAGAGGCATACCTAATTTGAGAAATCTGTATGCCATTTCTTTTTTCTGCTCAAGTTCCATACTATCCTACCTTAATACTTCTTGCCCTTCAGTTTACATTTTACACAATCATCTTTGTCGCCAATAAGTCCAACAAAGTTCATGCCCATAGCAACGTTCACCGTGTAGTACATACATATATCGCATATATGTACTTTCTTGTCCCACAACAATAAACTTGGGTAGGGGGCGATGTTACTTTTATGCTCTCTAACGTCGTTCATTATATACCCATATCATAGTAGATTCTTTGTATTGGCGTATGTCGTATGTCGTATGCCTTTTGTCAGCTCGTCGCCTGTGTACTCTGCTAGTCTGTTTGTCAGCTCGTCGCCTGTGTACTCTTTTAGTCTGTTTGTCAGCTCGTCGCCTGTGTACTCTGTTAGTCTGTTTGTCAGCTCGTCGCCTGTGTACTCTGCTACTCTGTCTCGCATATCTGATTATACCGGAAGGGTAAGATTCTGAGTATTAGGAGCGCTAAGATCGTTAGAAACACTAGGAGGAGTCAATTCGGCTTGCGTAGCAGCCTTAGCGGCTTCAATCTTCGCATTAAGCGCTTCAAACTTCTTAGCGATATCCTCCGTAATAGTACCACCAGCACCTTCTAGAGCAACACAAATATCGAGCCAATCTTTATGTATATCCTTGGCAAACTTTTGAACTTCACTTTCCACAGTCTTTTCAACGGGCTTTAAGAATGAAAACATGTGCTTTATCTCCTCTTGCGCGGTTTCCCGCAGAACTATAGGCGACACTCGCCGCTTGAAAATCTTCCACCACATATCTATATTATAACATACTATTTGGTATTTCACAATCTATATGTGATACATGTCAAGGGGTAAAGTTAGTTCATGTTATCAGTATAAGAAATAAAAGTGCCCTAAACGGTATTTTTTGCTGCGCGTAGTACCTTTTTGAACGAACTTACCACGATGCGTGATGTTTATGCCATATTTATTATTATTTGGTGCTTGTATTATATCTATTATCACTTGATGCTTGTTACTTGATGCTTGATGCTTGATGCTTGTTACTTGTCGATCGTCGTGCTTATCGTATTACTGTATAAGGAATACATATCTTTCCTACTATCAGAGAATTAGGGCGCGCGTGGCACACGTCCCTAGACTGTCCAAGGGCCATACTATATCCAATATCTCTATATCATTCATAATACGTCAATGTCTCTAATATCTGCACTATATCAATCGTCGTATGTTATATGTTATATGTTATATGTTATATGTTATATGTTATATGTTATATGTTATATGTTATATGTTATATGTTATATGTTATATGTTATATGCTATATGTTATATGTTATATGTATGTATGATGTATGTATGATGTATGTATGATGTATGTATGATGTATGTATGATGTATGTATGATGTATGTATGATGTATGATGTATGATGTATGATGTATGATGTATATCAATAATATCTCCATAAACGTCAAACAATCTAATAGGTCGAGAGTACGACGCGCGGTGTACAACAGAACAACCGCAGGTACGAGGTACGATGCGCGCCATGGGAGAAACAACTAAACCCTTAGAGTAGCTTGTAGGGTAGTGCTATCTATTTATTTTCTTTTTCTTTCTTAGACTCCAACCTATGAGCGACGCTCGACGCTCGACAAATGGTACTCGGCGCAGTTTTGTGAAGTGCGCTAAGCGCCGCTTGTAGAAATATGCTCGATAAATCCTTATCATACAGTGATTTACGAAGAGGACTTTAGATTTTCCCCCAATCGACGCGCGACGTAAAAAGCCCTTTTTTAACTTGTATACAATTCAGTATACTGTTACAAGTTACGAATAAAACGTCTCCTGTCGATTGGGGGAAAATTTGAAGTCTCTTCGTAACTACTTACTACACAACACCAGAACTCACCAAATTCTCCTAGCGCGGTGTCATCACCGCCCCTCTATAGGCCGCTAATTTTTGTAAAGTATCGAGCATTATTTATCCATTGTAACACGTCCCACGGCGCGTGATTCTTTGCGGTTACAGAGCTCTTGGCACTTTACATTTTGCACGGCGCGTGATACACTACTGGGATGGAGGATACTATGATGGACGACGCTACAGTGAAGGAGGATACTATGATGGACGACGCTACAGTGAAGGAGGATACTATGATGGAGGATACTACGACGCTCGACGAAACGACGCTCGACGAAACGACGCTCGACGGGCTATCGCAAATAGGCGCTCGCAGTTCGTTTTTAATGTACCTCCGCTATGTGCGTAAGCGTCATGTTGAGGAAGGGAAAAAGCTAGATGAAATTATTATGAGGCTATTAAAAAGAGAAAAATCGGCGCCAATTCCCCAAAGAAGAGAGGTACATATAGGAAGTTCAGCGTTATCTACCGAGGAGTTAAAGGCAGGAATCAGGGCAATTTTAATGGAATTGGAACGGGAGCACGACATTAGCGACTATTCCTCAGTGTATATCTATTACCTAATATCATCTAAAATGTATATAGGAAGATCGGAGATTATTCGCTTATTACAGAGCCTGGGCTATACGAGAAAACAGATATACAATGCAAGAGAGAAAAAAACGCACCGAGGTTTTTATAAATTAGAGGATCATCACAATGGCGCATAACGAGCATAAATTGATACTCTACTTTATTTGCCATTATTGTAGACCCTTAGAGGGCGGCACATTGTACTATGTCAGTCAACGCGCAACGAACGAATATCGGCAGGAGCACTATATAAGAGACTTTGTATTTAAATTAAAAACCATGTATCACATGACTTTCGGCATGATACCTAGCCCGGACTGGAGGCCATATACGGAGGCTGAAAAGAGACACCTATATAATAGAGCGATAGCGCGGTATAAACGGTTAGACGATAAACAAAAATCAACGCTCGACCATGACGCGACGAAGGGCGCAAGGCAACGAGTCTATCGGCACAATAGGCGGGCCTTTGTCAAAGGCTACAAGATTGCCCGGGGATGGTACGATCACTACCAGGAAGAGTACGCAAGTGGCGATATATAAAGAGGCTACTATGATATGGGTATATGATGAGCGGTCTTAAGCGATAGACATTTTGGATTTATTAGAAATGCAGATTGTTGTCGTTTTTCTATTGCATTATGACGATACTATAGTAAGCTATAGTTAGATCAGATACGGGAGGTACGAGATGAAAATGGACACGGGTAGATACACCACGATGTACGGCTACGTCGAGTGTTACAGCGTTTACGATTCGGCCGCGCAGCGCTACGATTACATCGTGGAGAGCGGCGAGTACGCTACGGCGCTCCGTGCGAAGCAAGCAGAGATTTTCGCGGTTTTTGGCGATCGGTCGCATGCCCTTGCGTTTTTGGCCAGTCTATAAGGAAGGCGCGAGATGAATACGTATAAGATCATTTATCGCAACAATGACGGCGCGTTGAAAGAAACCATGATTGTCGCCCTACGTGCGACGTACGCTAGGCGGATTTTTGTACGCGACTATCGTGAGTGTAAAATTGAGCGCATCGCGAGAGTGGACTAGGCGGTTACTAGGATGATAGCGCTAGGCGGTCCTCGCGGCCGGTTCGACTCCGGCCTAGCGTCAATCGGCCAAGATCGGCATATAGGTACGTCGTGCCCGCCCGATCGGCCGTATGGTAAAGGAGAGTGGCAACATGAATGATTTAAACTCCGTTCTGCTCGAAGGTGTTCTGGTCGAGAACCCTAAAGCGTCAACATCGCCGGACGGCCAGGCGCGTTGCAATTTCATCGTCACCACGGTATGGGAGGATATGCGGCACGAGGGGAGAAAAAAGGAGCCTTTCCACTTCGGCGTAGTAGCATACGGCCAGCTCGGGCAAAAGTGCTTATATGATCTCAAAGCCGGGCGGGGCGTGCGGGTTGTCGGAAGGCTCAAGCGAGAGAGCTCGACCGATCCCGAGGGCGAGTATCACCCCGAGATTAAGATAGTCGCCGAACACGTGGAGTTTAGGCCATCGAAAAGCGAAAGAGGAGAATAATATGACGAGGAAGGAACTTTCCGTTTATCGCGCCGCGCTCGCTAATCATGGTAGGACAGTGTTACTTCCGACACTCCATCCGTAACATAGGCTAACAATTATTAGACTAGTTTGTTGTGTAGCTTAGGACTATACTATCACTATTCATGGAGGGCCGAAATGAAAACGTGCGAGGTTTACAATGGATGGAAAAATAAAGAGACATGGAACATCGCATTATGGTTGGAGAATGATGAAAATATGTATTATCGCATGGTCGCCTATGCGCGACGACATGCTCATCCTACGTATCGCGGGTTTATCGTACATACGGAATTGTACGGTCAACATACCCCTGACGGATATAGGTATGACTCAGCGCGGCTCGATTATAAGGCGCTAACCGAGTTGGTACGTGAATCGAAACAGAACGGGTAGGAAAAGACAAAGCAGAATAAAAATAGGTGCTCGATATCTTTTTATAAAGGAAGGCCGATATGAGAGACATTATTAATGTTCAAAAGGACGAGTATGGATATTCCGTATACTGGGGTGAGTATATTCGCCTTGAAGTAGGGAATGGACAGCGCGAGTATGCATATCATAGAGCGATCGAATTGAGAGCACTTTCAAAAGCGCTAACTACTCTTGCCGAACAGGGAATCGAATTAGATAACCGGTCAAAAGAGTATCTCCGACTCGAATCTAGCATTAAAACATTAGGATACTATTATGGGGGGGAAAGAAAGAACGAGCAACTAATCGCCGATCGAGCGATTGAACTGTGGAAAACAGGACTTTGATTCAGAGACGATATTTTGTGGTTCATACTGTCGTAGACCCGGTATATATTCCGGGAATGCCTTTCGGTGATATCTTCAGTATCTGCGGTCGCGCCCCGCGCGGGCGCGTGGATTGAAACAAACTAAGAGCGTAGCATGAGACTAACTATAAAACGCCAAGAGCGGGGGGTGTAGGACATGAGTTTACCTATTCGTCGATGCTATATCAATGCTGGCAGATGGTCCGGCTATCTTTGTGACGGCGGCTTGATAGAACGCATGGACGTCTACGTTGCGCCTAGCGATAAATGGCGCGCGCTTTGTATCCGACGGACTAATAATCTCGGCTACGAGCTAGAACGCATCCGCCTTACTGGCAATATGTGCGGAGCACAGAAAATGCCCGGTATCCAATGGCACCACAAAAACGGTAAAACTCGATGGACGCTAGTAGATATTGATCTTGGCACTATGCGGGAGTATCCAATAGTGCGCATTGACGCTATCTGAGCGCTAAAGTAGAAGGGGGACTAAATGACTGACGAAGCTAAAGCGAAGATTCGTGAGGCGCTAGAGAAGGGCCGAGATATAGCCAGTTGGCCTAAACCATTCGACGTAGCCCTAGCTCTGCTTGCCGCTGACGACAAGCCGATCGTATCGCGGGATATGGTATGGGAACTGTATAATGCTGATACGACCCACGAAGTTATCGCTGTATGCGAGCAATTTGGCGTTTCGGTCGAAAGGCCCGAAGACTAAGCGTCTACCCAGCACGGCTCGGGGGTCCAACTCCCCCACTGGGTTTACCCATCGTATGATGGGGTGATTCTACTTTTTCTCGGAGGTCTCTTATGCAGATCGTCAGAACGTACTCAGCGGGCGTCTTTGCTGTTTCGGCTATCGAGGACAGGCGAGAAACCCTCGCGGGCGTCCATGGCAAACTGCGCGATGCTCGCAGATTGTGGTACTGGGACGGCGCGGCGTCGCTCTCCGAACTTGCCCAGAGGGGCCCGAGCAAGCCTGGGTCCTGCAAATTTCCGGCGGCGGTAGACGGTATCGAGGTCGAGCAGATCGTCGAGGTACTGCCCGTGACCGACCAAGCCGCCGCCGTCATCAACGCGGTGCCTATCTGGACAGCATAACACCCTGACGATGGCCCAGGGGACTGGGCCGAAACGCGGCTATGTAGCCGCGTCGGTGATCCAAAATAGAAGGGGGTAAACGATGACAGAGACAGGCGACGGTTCCGGTTCCGGCAGGGACGACGGATGGGGCTGGGGCGACGGCTCGGGCTGGGGCTCGGGCTGGGGCGACGGCTCCGGTTCCGGCAGGGGCTACGGCTCGGGCTGGGGCGACGGCTCCGGTTCCCTCAGGGGCTGGGGCGGCGGCTCGGGCGGCGGCTGGGGCTCGGGCGGCGGCTCGGGCTGGGGCGAAGGCGATGGCGATGGCTCCGGTTCCGGCTGGGGCGACGGCTCGGGCTGGGGCGAAGGCGAAGGCGAAGGCGAAGGCGACGGCTCGGGCGAAGGCTCGGGCGAAGGCAGGGAGTAGACGATGGGTCGGATAGACGGCTGGGGCTACGGCGCCGGTTCCGGCAGGGGCGACGGCTGGGGCTGGGGCGACGGCTGGGGCTCGGGCTCGGGCTCGGGCGACGGCTGGGGCGGCGGCTCGGGCGAAGGCGAAGGCGAAGGCGACGGCTGGGGCTGGGGCGACGGCTGGGGCTGGGGCTCGGGCTGGGGCGGCGGCTCGGGCTCGGGCTCGGGCGGCGGCTCGGGCGAAGGCTCGGGCGAAGGCTCGGGCGAAGGCGAAGGCGACGGCTCGGGCTAAGGCTCGGGCGAAGGCAGGGGGTAGACGATGGATCAGATAGACGGTAGGGGCGATGGCAGGGGCTACGGCGCCGGTTCCGGCTGGGGCGACGGCTCGGGCTGGGGCGCGGGCTCGGGCTGGGGCGACGGCTCGGGCGAAGGCTCGGGCGAAGGCGAAGGCGAAGGCGACGGCTCGGGCTAAGGCTGGGGCGACGGAAGGGGGTAGACGATGGATCAGGTAGACGGCGGGGGCGACGGCTGGGGCAGGGGCGAAGGCGAAGGCGACGGCTAAGGCTCGGGCGAAGGCGACGGCGACGGCGACGATGACAGAAGCCAGAGCGATTACGAGTGACGGTAAGACGGGTCGCGCCCCGCGCGGGCGCGTGGATTGAAACAAACAAACATAGGAAGGAAGTAAAATGATTAAACTACTGTATCTACTGCCAATGTGTTTTCTCGTATCGTTCGTTCCCTTATCGCACTTTCCTTATCATAGCAATCCTATATGGCGAGTAAATATAGTCGCCGATCATCCTCCCAGTATAATGGAAGAATGCCATATTGTTGAAGTAGTAAATCATATACCCGATCATCTTTTAGAGGCGCTAGTATTGAGGGAGTCATCAGGAAGCGCAAACGCTGTACACCACAATGGAGATGGATCGATTGATATAGGTCCGTGTCAATTCAATAATCGATTTATTAGAATGTATGCGGACCGATTCAATTATGGAAGACTTTTTGATCCTCGAAGTAATGAAGCGGTACATGTCGCAGGACGCGCGTTGAAGTCTCGTTATATTGAATTAGGAAGTTGGCGTAAAGCAGTAGCGTCGTGGAACCCTGGAGAAAAACACTACGCCGATCATGTTTATCAAGTTTATTATGCACTTATAGATGGAAGGAGTCAAATATAATGATATGTCCTGTTTGTTGGAGGTGATATCTTCAATATCTGCGGTCGCGCCCCGCGCGGGCGCGTGGATTGAAACGCCGAAAATTAAGTTTACTCTAAAAAGCTAAAATTGTAAGGACACTTGACAAAAAATGAAAATTATGGTACTATATATCTAATAACGACAGGCCGTATGGCCTTGCCGATTTGATTTTTGGAGGCGCTACATGGCAACTATCCAGCAGGTTCAGGCGAAAACGATCGAACTTATTGAGCAGTATGAGACGAATAATGGGGTTCTTGCCGATCTGAAACCAGAACAGGAGCAAGAGATTCGGATTAAGCTCACTTTGCGAGCCAAGCAATTAGTGAAACAAGAAGAGCACGCGGCGCATGTCAAGACGCTTATTAATTTTGCTCAGGCATACGCGTCGTCCGAGATTAACCCCGAAGTTTTGGTGGCCGTGGAGGCACTTACTACGAAGACTAAGGCGACGCGATCGGTAATTGTCAAAAATGGGCGTGTTACGCCGCGCGGTGTCATCGCCGATCTGTTTGTGAATATCGGCGATAAGGCTTCTGAAAGCGACATTTTCTCTAAGTTCCGCATGGGGCGAGGAGATATGAAGGCGGCTATCAAGGTGGCCTTGCAGAAGGCCGAGACTTCCGAACGAAAGTGGGTCGCCTTCGATCTCGATTCTGAAACGTATACTCTGCTCGAAGTTGGTCCTAATGCTCCTAATGGTTGGACGGGCTATATGCCCTTGGCTAAGGCTCCTGGCACGGCTTCATAAACCCTTTCCTTCCCTGCCCTTTTGGTTTCCTTGGCCGAAAGGGCTTTTTTATACTTTTGGACTTGACAATTACTGTATAAGGTTATATAATACCTGAAGGAGGGAAAATGAGTAAGCCGATCCGATTTCATTTTGTTGAAGTTATTCTTACTCTTTTTGGTTTGATCTTGATAGGACTAACTTTACTCATTTCGATGTATTCCTTGCTTGTCGCATTCATCAGACGATGACTTAATTAAGGAGGAAAACAAATGACCGTATCTGTTAAAGAAACCATGCAAGCGATCGAAGATGCTAAAGTAAATATTATTAAAAACTTTGACGAAGCTCTTGCACCTCTCGGAGTACACGTATATGATTTCTCTCCGAATGAAACGTACATTATTTTAACATTGCGTTATAATAAAGAAAACTAGAAATAAAAAGCCCACATGGCGAAATTGGCAGACGCAAGGGACTTAAAATCCTTTAGTTGTAAAACTGTGAGGGTTCAATTCCCTCTGTGGGCAAGGAGGAAGTATGGAGCGCGTCATTATTCCGGGGTCACTTGATAAGGAACATTCTTGTCCTATATCTCTACGTCTCACCTATAGACAAGCCGGACGTGGATTAGGTGATGCATACTTTATAATAAGGGAGAGTCACAAAAAATATAAGGAGAAAGAAAATGCCGAGTGAGTATGAGGATCAGATATTGATCGGAACGAAAATAGAAGAAGAGCATCGTGCAACATACGAGTGGCTGAAACAGTGTTGGAGGGATGACGTTATGCCTTCGGCACACGCTTTGTTTTATCATATCGCGCTTGATCATCTAAAGGAAAGGCAGGATTATTATACCATACTAGAAAGGGCTCATCTATGACGCAAGAAGAAATAAAAATGAACGAACAGGGGCTAGCCATAGAATGGGCAGAAGAAATTATTAAAGGGGATAGACGCGGAAAAGGTGACGTTCATCATATTAAAGTATTATTAGAGACTATAAAGGAAAAGCAAGATGATAAAGCCAATAACCCTTAACGGAGAACAGTATTATCGGGTAAAACATTTCGCCGCTTTAACGAATAGAACAACGCAAACTATTTATAATTTGATACGCGATGGTAATTCAGTAAGAGAGCTCAAATCCATACATATAGCTGAGAACGTCTATATACCTGCTTCCGAATTGACAGAGTTCCCTTTTACGTCTCCTGGTCCGCATAGTGATCGTAGGATATATCATTTTAACGACAAAGGAGAAGTAGTATGAGCCGCTTAATTACAACGTCACTTCTTGATTCTATTGACTGGTGTCGCAAAGCTCCCGATTCTGCATGTCCTGACGTACCTGGAAAGACATGGAAGGAAAAGGCGTATGACGATCTTAAAAATACTTTGGGACGCGGCGAATGGCGTTCGAACCCCGCTATTGATAGAGGGAATAGTTTTGAGAGGCAAATATACTCTATTTTGACAGACAGAATGGAAGAGAAAGTAGCGTGCTCTGACACGTTTAGAAAAATACTTTATCAATGCAAAGGCGGAGAATTTCAGAAAAAGACAAAAATTATTATAGAATTAGACGATATTGATTATCTTTTATACGGAAGGATAGATGTTTTCTTCCCTGATCATATTATTGATATCAAAACTACTGGTAAGTATGGTGGTAAAGATAAATATCTTTCCACCGCTCAACATTTAATTTATTGTTTTTCAGAAAATATCAAGGATTTTGAATATGTCATCGCAGAGTTTGCTGAAGAAGAATCAAACGACATACGCCATGTATATAATGTTAGATATCACATGGAAGATCGGGATAAAGTAGAAGATGAGCTGAAAAATCGTATTTATTCCGCAATGATGTGGTTGGAGAACTTTCCTGAACCAAGAGATTTGAAAGAACTATATCTTAAAACGTATTGCAGATACTAACGAGCATAACGATATGATTGGGTATCCCAACGCTGAAAGTGAGAGGATTAAAGGAAGGTTGCATGAAAATCGATACGGACGACGAAGCGCTTGCGACGATCAGAGATGCGCTAACGTGGATGGATCATTTTGCAAAACGCCACTGTGACGGAACCATCGAGAACGCGGCAAATGAAGCTCTCGATGCTTTGGCCCTTCTCGGCGCCGAGGACACGCCGAGCGTGCCGATGGCGAGAGTGAGGATCAGAGAGGTGAAATGGTGGGGTCCGCGCGGCGCCGAGTATCTATATGCTACAGACAAGGACGAGGCGATTGAAGCAATTATCGACGGCCTCGATGCTTTTCCAGAAAAGATTGAGATATGCGGCTATGCCGAGATGCTACCCGACTGGGCGCACTATGCCCCGCTTGAATCCATGCTTGATAATCTCGACGAGGAATACGGCGATCCCGACGGCGGTTATACTAAGCCCACCCCAGACATGAAAAAGGCAGAGGAGGCATTCATGTCAGTCATCGCTGAGGAATACGAACCCTGGACCTGCGAAGTAATCACGCAAGAAACCATCGATGTTGCCGAGTGGATTAAGGTCCATCGCCCTGATTGGCTGGGGGTATCACTATGACCGACGAGAACAGGGCGAAGATTCGCGAGGCGCTGACGTGGATGGCGAATGAGGCTCTGGATGCCCTGGCCCTCCTCGACGCCGAGGACACGCCGAGCGTTTTGGGAGGTCAGTTCACTTGTGGAGAGTGCAACGATGCAAGACAGACTTGCATATTGTAGATCGATTGCTAATCGCTTCGGCTACACGATTTCCGAGGACGACGCGTTCGACTGCGAAACGCCGAAGAATGTTCCCGAGCTGGAATAACCAAGGAGTGCCAGATGGAAACTCTAGAAATTCATAATCAAGAAGACTATGACGCCAACAAAGATTTCGATGGCATTTTGATAATCAAGGCGGGCTTGGTCAGGGCCTCGGGCAACGCGCCCGTCTGGGCCTCGGGCAACGCGACCGTCATGGCCTCGGGCAACGCGACCGTCATGGCCTCGGGCAACGCGACCGTCAGGGCCTGGGACAACGCGACCGTCGAGGCCTGGGGCAACGCGACCGTCGAGGCCTCGGGCAACGCGACCGTCGAGGCCTCGGGCAACGCGACCGTCAGGGCCTGGGACAACGCGCCCGTCTGGGCCTCGGGCAATGCGATCGTCATGGCCTCGGGCAACGCGACCGTCATGGCCTCGGGCAACGCGACCGTCAGGGCCTGGGACAACGCGGCCGTCATGGCCCGGGACAACACAACCGTCGAGGCCTCGGGCAACGCGACCGTCGAGGCCTCGGGCAACGCGACCGTCGGGGCCTCGGGCAACGCGACCGTCAGGGCCTCGGGCAACGCGACCGTCGGGGCCTGGGACAACGCGACCGTCATGGCCTCGGGCAACGCGACCATCAGGGCCTCGGGCAACGCGACCGTCAAGGCCTCGGGCAACGCGACCGTCGAGGCCTGGGGTAACGCGACCGTCGAGGCCTGGGGCAACGCGACCGTCGAGGCCTCGGGCAACGCGACCGTCATGACCTCGGGCAACGCGACCGTCATGACCTCGGGCAACGCGACCGTCGAGGCCTACGCGGGAGAGGAAGTATGAGACTAGCAAGGGCAATCATCGCCGATCTGATCGGCGCGATAGAAGACGTGGACCCGAGGATGCGCTACGTCAACGCGCAGATCGATCGGGCAACGCTCGCCGAGGCGCGGGAGTTCATTACTAAGCCTCAGCCCGAACTCGACTGGGATGTGTCACTAATTCGCACCGCACTTCGGCGCAAGGTTTCGCCGTGGAGCAGCGAAGAGAAGGAGGCCATTGACCGGCTTGCCAGTCACCCACAGAGCGCGGAGCAAGCTTTCTGTAATACGGCAACTGAGGCATATTGCATACGGCGATCTCTCCGTTGCTAGCCATTCGCGTACACGAAGCGCCGAAGGAAAAGAAAACGCTGGGAGGAATTATGTACGATGAATTAAAAGAATGCCCTTTCTGTGGTAAAAAAGGAGATTATCTTAATGTTCAATACGAAGGGGAAATGCTCGAAAAAGGAGAAATTAAAAAATATTGGGTAGAATGCGATTATTGTGGTTGTATAGGGCCTTCCAGTTACGATGAGGATCAAACAATAGAACAATGGAATGAAAGAAAAGGTAATTGTACTTGATGAAAGAGGCTCATTTTATTCATAAGACAAAGCCTTATGAGCACCAGATAGAAGCGGTACATTACTGTTATGGGAAGAAATATTTTGCCCTACTAATGGAGCAAGGTACCGGAAAAAGTAAGGTGCTGATCGATATTGCATCTAACCTATTTTTGGAGAAAAAGATAGATGCAGTCATGTTAATAGCGCCTAAAGGTGTACAACAGCAATGGTCAAACGAACAGATTCCTACGCATTCTCCTATTCCATATACAGATACAGTATGGGAACTTTCTGTATCATCAAAGAAACAAAGGGAAACAGAAAAATTCATTCGCACAAAATCGAAGGGACTGAAATGGTTTTGTATTAACGTAGAAGCCTTCAGTAGAGACACACATCTATCTCTGTTCAAGTCTTTTCTAAAGTATAATCGCACATTTCTTGTCATTGATGAAGCGACAAGAATTAAGAACCCGACCGCACAAAGAACAGTAAATATTATACAGGGACTTTCTGATGTGATTAAAGTAGGAAAAAGAATAATGAGTGTCACTCCTCTTTCAGTGTACCGTGCTATTTTAACAGGAACGATGGTTACAAATAGTCCTTACGATATTTGGAGCATGATGGAATTTTTAGAGCATAATTATCTTGGGTTAGACTATTACTCCTTCAAAAATCATTACGGTATCGAGAAGCGCACGAATATCCCTGGGAGTTATAAATCATATACTAGAAAGATAACCACTAAGGAGATTGCAAATGTTAGACAGTACCTTGCACGCGGGAAAAGCATTGAAGAAACAGCTAATATTATGTCTTTATCAGAGTCGAGTATACGCTTTCTTAAAGATAACCCTTTGGTTCAGGCCCCTTATAAAAATCTGGATGAGCTTAAAGCGAAAATTGCTCCAATATCTTTTATCATAAGAAAAATAGACTGCCTAGATCTTCCTCCTAAGATTTACGAGAAGCTGTATGTGGAGTTATCAAATGATCAGAAAGTTGCATACAAGACGCTCATTAAAGAACTTTCGGCAGAATACAACGGGGCACAACTTAATGTACTTAATAAGCTCACTCTTCTTGGAAGGCTTGGGCAAATATGTGGTGGCTTCTTCCCAAGCAATAACGAGCAAGAAACGATACTTATCCCATTTACATCGAATCCGAAGCTCGATGCGTTAGTAGAAGACCTTGAAGAATGCGCAGACTGGCCGGTTATAGTAATTGCTGCTTTTGTAGCGGAGATCAAAGCGATTTATGCGCGCTTATGCAAGGAGTATCCTGATGAGAAAATCGAGTATATCTGTGGAGAAGTCACGACTAACCGTACCGATATCATTGAGTCTTTTAAAAGGGGAGAAATCAAAATACTTATTGTCAATGCTAGAACAGTTGGCAGTGGGTATAACTTGCAAATATCACACGTTCAGTATTTTTACTCTAATACGTATTCGATGGAAGATCGAGAACAGATCGAAGATAGGATACATCGTGATGGCCAGAAATCTGAGACTGTTCTCTATAAGGATATTATAGCTAAAAATACTATAGACGAAAAGATTATAACTATACTACAGCAAAAGAAAGACTTACTTGAATATATGCGCGACAAAACGCTAGACGAATTTTTAGGATGCCTATGAGAATAGATAGAATAGAATTATCATTTAACCAGCGGGTCACCCCAGTTTGTGAGTTTATGATGTACGATATGGATCATAATATAACACACTATACGCGCTGTAATGAATACGCTAAAATATACTGTAGTGAAAGAGGAATGTCGATAATACAAGGAGGCGCAATAGAAAAAAGAGTAAAGAAAATAATACGTCTTTGTGAGGAACATTACAAAGAATTGAAGAAGCTCGTTCCAGATTTAGAGGAGGTGAATAGTGAACGACACATTTCTTGATGATTTTATAGATGATAGCAAATCTGCTATCGAAGAAGTAATGGCGTATATCAATGTTGTTGAAGCCCTAGATCATGATATACAACTTCTTGAAGATCAGTTAAAAGAAAAGAAAGAAAGGTATGATGAACTAGTTAAAGAGACTCTTCCCACGCTTCTGGCAGAGAACGGACTTGATAGTATGACGTTGGCTAATGGAAAGAAGCTAACTATAAAAGAAGATATTTTTGTATCTCTTCCTAAAAACGACATAGGAAGAAAGGCGGTTCTTACATGGCTTGCTAAGAACGGGGGAGTAGATTTGATTAAAGAAGATATGATTGTAGAGGCTCCTCCTGAAGAACTTAAAACGTTCTTATCTATGCGGGGGATATCTTACGCCCAGGATACCTCCGTTAACGGTAATAGTCTTAAAGCATGGTTTAGGCGTAAATTAGGAATGACCAAAGGATCACAACAAGAAATTGATCTTAATATGGTTCCTAAAGAAGCTAATCTCTATATAGAAAGGAGGGCAGAAATAAAATGACAAAGAAGGATGATGGAGTAAGACTAGAGAAGTATTTCGAGAATGATGATTTTGACGATCCGATTGACGAAGATGAAGATGAAGATGAAGATGAAGATGAAGATGAAGATGAAGACGAAGACGAAGACGAAGACGAAGACGAAGACGAAGACGAAGACGAAGACGAAGACGAAGACGAAGACGAAGACGAAGATGAATCTTATGAGGAGGAGGAAAAATGAGCGATTTTCTTGATGATTTTTCGGGTCAAGGTTATGAGGATTTTGGATCGAATAGCTATCAAGTTCCTTTTTTAAAAATAGCACAATCATTGAGCCCCGAAGTTAAGAAACAAAAACCCGAATATATAGAGGGGCTAGAACCGGGACAATTTTTCAACACACTTACGAAAAAGAATTATGGTTCGACTATTAGACTCATTCCTCTTAGACAGAAGGGAATTTGGCTTGAATTTGAGCCTAACCAAGGACCTTTCAGAGGAGCCCACGCCCCTGGTTCTATTCCTACTGCTGGTGATACTTATGAAGATGGATTGAAGACGCTAAAAGGAAATAATCTTATCGACACTATGGTGTTTTATTGTCTTATTGAAGGAGAACTTGAAACGGGGCCGATTATTTTTTCACTTTATAAGTCTGGTATTAAACATGCTAAAACATGGAATAGTCTTATTATGACTTCTAAAACTACTAGCGGTAAGCAGGCTCCCTATTTTGGTTCCGTATGGGAAGTTACCACACAATTTAACCAGAACGATCAAGGAGATTGGTTTCAGATAGGAGCAGGTAAATCTAGTAATATTAAGCGTATACGGAGTATTACTAAAGATGAACTAGACTTATATGTTCTTCCCGCGCGTAATATTTTGAAAGATATTGATCGTCGAGCGGACTATGCACAAATAACAGGGGGAGAGACAAGAATAGCGCTTACCGAGTCCACTGAATCTATAGCTAAGTCAGACTTCTAGTTCTACTTTAAGGCCATGGTATAAGTATATCATGGCCTTTATATTTGTTTAAGAGGGGTCTTATGTGGACATATCACTTAATGATGTCGAAGATTTTAGCGCTATATTTCAAGGAAACCAACAGGCGCATGGAATATTTATTCCGTTTAAAAAAAATGTAGAGGGGAAAAAAATAGAAGGCAAAGCTGCTACCGCTAATGAATATGTTTCAGCTTCGCTGTACGAAAAACATTTAAAAGGAGAACAAGGTTTAGGTATAGTTCCTATACGACAAGATGGTACATGCAGTTTTGCTGTTATTGATGTAGATAAATATGATTCTAGTTGTAACGATATAGTTAGAGCAATATATAAGCATAATTTACCATTAGTTCCTTTTAGATCAAAGAGCGGCGGATTACACTTATACCTTTTTCTGGAAATAACCACACAAGCTAAACAAGTAGTAAAAGTAATGAATCACTTTCGCCGTCTATTTAGTTTGAAAAAAGATACAGAGATATTTCCTAAACAAACAACATTAAAAGAGGGGGATAGCGGAAATTGGATAAACCTTCCTTATTTTAATATGGAGGATACTAAGCAATATCTTATAGATGAAGACTTAAGTCCTGTTAATCTCAATATGGCTATCCAGATCGTTAAAACTAAAAAAGTGCTACCTGAAAGATTTTCTAAACTCACTGAGGAACTACCGTTAAGCGACGCTCCTCCTTGCTTACAAAGCATCTATATATTAGGGAATATCGATCATGATAGAAATCTTTACCTGTTTTCTCTCGCACGTTACTACAAGGCGAAAGAAGGAGATGATTTTGAATACGCAGTTGCAGCAGCTAATAATGAGTTGGCTAGCCCCATAACACTAGATGAGCTATCTAATACCGTTATTAAGGCACATAAGAAAAAGAACTATAGTTATAAATGTAAGGAAGAACCTATATGTTCTATCTGCGATAAAATTGAGTGTAAATTACGTAAGTATGGTATAGGTGGAGCGGAAGTAAGTGACGTATCTTACGAAGAATTCATTCAGTATGGCACCGAAGAACCTTATTATGAGTGGATAATTAATGGAGCGCCTTTAACATTCTTTTCCGAAGCGGATATTATCAATCAAATGAAGTTTAGAGAGCTGTGCGTTAGAAAGTTACATTTTCTTCCTTTCAAGCAAACAGATTTCAATTGGACGGGAATAGTAAACACCGCTCTTCATAATGTAATAATAAAGGACGAAGAAGAAAAGTCCGGTATGTCTATGTCTTCTGCACAGTTATTCAGAGAGTATCTTATTGAGTTTCTTACAAAACGGGCTCCGGCGGCAAACGTCGAACAGATTCTAGTCGATCGTGTCTATAGAGATACTGTGGAAGGAGGCTATATATTTAAACCTAAAAATCTTCATGTATTCCTCGTTCAACAAAAGCAATTTCGTGCTTATGGTTTACAACAAATGAGCGAGAAGCTGAAGAGTATGGGAGCTTATCCAAAGCAATACTATGTGCCTACTAAAAAAACGACAGTACGCGTATGGATAGCACCTTTTACAGGACTAGAGAAATATATAGAAATGGTTCCAGAAGATATTGAGATAGACTTTCTTGATGAAGTAAAGAACGAAGATTACTAGGAGAGACTATGTATCAACTTCCTTTTGATTTCACATGGTTTCTGTTTGGAATTACAGTAGGCTTATTCTTTTACGTCATTATTTTTATTGGTAAGAAGACCGGAAAATGGAAGTAAATCTCATTGCGGGCCCACCTGGAACGGGTAAAACCACTACCCTTATGGACATTATTGAAAAGGAACTTCTTGTATGCGCTCCTAATGAGATAGCTTTTGTTACGTTTACTAAAGAAGGATCACTACAAGGAATTAGAAGAGCTTGTGAAAGATTCAATTATACACATAAACAATTTCCTTATTTTAGGACTTTGCACAGTCTTGCTTTCCAAGAATTAAAGTTAAACAGAGCTAATGTTATGGGACCACAACAGTATAAACACTTTTCTAAGAAGATGGGAATGAACTTTGTAGGATATTATACAGAGGAGTTGCGAAACGATGATGATAGGTACTTATTTTTTGACCATATCCACAGGAACAATCCAAGATATGCGGCTAAACAACTCCATTTGTTCGATACGGATAAACTCAAGTTTGTGCGATCTTCCTACAAAAAATACAAGAATTTTTTTGCTCTTTATGACTATACAGATATGATAGAAATGTATAATCGAAGTGATAAGTCAACTCCAGTGCGTGTGGCAATCATCGACGAAGCGCAAGATTTAACTACATTACAGTGGGAAATGGTATGGAGGGCCTTTAAGAATGCAGAAAGAGTTTATATTGCGGGTGACGATGACCAAGCTATATATCAGTGGTCCGGAGCAGATATCGGGTACTATCTTGATATTAAAGGAAAGTTACAGATACTTAGACACTCCTATCGCTTACCAGACCCGGTTTTGTCTTATGCTAAACTAATACTAGAAAGAATTACTAGACGCATCGATAAAGAGTATAGTGGGACAGGGACCGCAGGAAACGTAACAACAATAAACACACTCGACGAACTTCATTTAGATCCTAACGAGAATTATATGTTTCTATCACGTAACAATTGTTTTTTGAAAAATATAGAAGATTTTATTATAAAAAAAGGTTTAGTATATCGAGTAAAAGGAGAGCCTTCCGCCACAAAGAAAGATGTAGATGCGATAAAATCTTATGAAAGAGTTCGTAAGGATCGTATAATGTCGGTAAGTGACGAGTTTCAATTGCTTCCTTATCTAAAGCAACCGCTAAATTTGAACGATCCATGGTATGAAGCCTTCAAATGGCCCGAGTATAGGTGTAATTATTTTAGAGATTTGATAAAAAATAAAGTAGATATTAGTAGTATAAAAATAGATATAGGAACTATCCATTCTGTTAAAGGAGGAGAATGCGATAATGTCGTATTGCTTACTGATATCACAAAATCTGTTCGTGATAATCTTGATGATAATCCTGATTCTGAATGGCGCGTTTTTTATGTGGGAGCTACGAGAGCGAAGAAAACATTGACAATAGTCAATTCTAGTTCTAAGTTTAGTTATCCAACAGTAAGTTAGGAGGAATTATGGACTACAAAAATGAAGATATTACGGATATAATAATAGAAACTATAGAGATAAAAGACAAAGAAGAAAACATATTAGGATATGCTTATAAATATAATAGCGGAATGCTGATGATTGCAATGAATAAAGGGAACGTTATATTAGCAGAAGAAGCACCAAAAATAAGTGAATTTAAAGATACTAAGGATAAGCCACGACTAGGGTATGTCTATCGGTCCTTTCTTAATGCTGTTACGGCAGTAAGAGAATTTGGAGCGAAAAAATATCAGAATCCTAATACGTGGCGACAAGTTCCTATGGATGACTATTATCATGCCCTCATGCGGCACGTCTCTGCGATGATGGATGCAAGGTTCAACCCCGAGAGCCGCGAGACGCTAATCGATGCGGAGAGTGGCATACGTCACGCGGCACACGCCGCATGTAATTTGATGTACATCATTGAAGAGGAGGACAGTATATCATGATAGGAGAAGGAGTTACAGGAGGATCGAATGGCGGCCCTAGAAGGGCGCTTTTAGGCAAAAAGGCTTCGTCACAGAAACATACGGCAAGGAAAATTGCGCCGCTCTACGAGCTGGGAACAGTGAGCAAAACCTTGAATTTACAGGACTACCCACGTATATGCGAAGGATGCGGAAGAGAGTTTGTAGCACACCGAAAAGATAAAAGATTTTGTTGTCAGTCATGCTACCAATCTTATTATTATAGGAAACATAAATGAACTACCCCGATCTATCTTCTGCTAAGATGATAGCTTTTGATACTGAGACGTATGATCCTTATCTTATAGAAGAAGGTCCTGGATGTTTTAGGAGGGATGGATATGTTATGGGTGTATCTCTTGCAACTGACGATGGTTTTGCTGAGTACTATAGCTTACACCATTCTGATACTCCTAGTGATGAACGATCAGCGAATCTCAAGTATATTAAAACTATTCTTGGTAATAGTATATCTAAGCTTGGTGTTAATTGTGGATATGATTTTGGTTGGCTACACGACTACTTGGGAGTTGAGATCAATGGAAAGCTTAACGATATTCAAATCGCTGAACCTCTTTTGGACGAATATCAACAGCATTATTCACTCGATTTTCAGAGTCATAAGTACCTCGGAGTAGGTAAAGAGAATGATGAGTTAAAAGAATGGTGCGAAAAGCGTAATCTAAAAGGCGATCCACGTAAATATATATGGCAAATGCCCTATGAACTTGTACGTAAATATGCTATCGGAGATGTTAAACAACCATTAGTTATCTTTGAAAAGCAGAAAGTATTGCTTGAAGAACAAAATTTGATGCGTGTATATGATATGGAGACCGATCTTCTTCGTCCTATATTCGCCATGAGAAGCAAAGGAATTCGCGTAGATCGTAACAAGATTCGCGCTACAGTAGAGAGACTTGAGAAAGATATAATAACTTGGGAACGAGAATTATTCGATCAATATGGTGAATTTAATGTTAATAGTTCACAGCAAATAGCAGAAGTTCTTGCTAAACTACATATCAAATATCCTCTCACTAATAAAGGAAGCCCAAATATAGATCATAAATTCCTTGAGTTTAATTGTGGGGATAGTATAGGAAATAAAATTCTTAAACTTCGTTCAGCTAAAAAGGTTATTAGCACCTTTCTCATGGGAGCTTTTACAGATTACAATGTTCAAGATCGTATCCATCCTAACTTTGTCACAATGAAGCGAGATGAAGGAGGCACGGTAACAGGTAGATTATCCTGTCAGAATCCTAATCTCCAACAAGTTCCTTCTAAAGATGAGACGTATGGGCCAGAATGTCGTTCAGTATTTATCCCTGAAGAGAACTGCTGGTATGGTAAGATAGATTACTCACAAATAGAATACCGCATCATTGCCCACTATGCTCTAGGGGCAGGAAGCGATAAAATACGTAAGGAGTTCAATGATAATCCTTACACGGACTATCATTACTTAGTACAACAATGGATACAAGAAGTTACAGGTGTGTCTTTGGAGCGAAAAAAGGTAAAAAATCTTAATTTTGGTACTGCTTATTTCATGGGTATTGCGTCAATGTCTAAGAAGTTTGGTTGGTCTATGGAACAAAGTGAAGAACTTAATAAAGTGTATTTTGATACATTTACATTCTTAAAACCAACCCGTACCGCAGTAGTAAACATAGCGAAGATGCGCGGCTATGTGCATACAATATTAGGCCGTCGCGCTCGAATTACGCACGCTATGAGAGAAAATAGAAAAGAATATATAGTATGGAATCATCTTGTACAAGGGACTGCGGCGGATATAATGAAAAAAGCCATTGTTGATGCTTGGAAGAGCGGCGTATTAGACGTGCTTACCGCTCATATTACGGTGCATGACGAATTAGGCGTATCAGTACCAAAGACAAAGGAGGGTATAGAGGCTTATAGAGAACTAAAAAATACGATGGAGCATGTTGTAAATCTTAAAATACCTATTATTGCTGAAGCTGAAATCGGGTCCTCGTGGGGAGAGACTAAGAAATTTGATTTTGATGCACTAAAGGAGACTATATGAAGCCAAATATTACTATTAACAGGCAAAAACATACTTTCAGCTATCAATCAATGCTTAACTATTTGAAGGCGCATGGTTATGTCAAACAAGAAGAAGATATGATCCCCATAGAATTTATCAAAACGGAATCGGTTAAGATACGGGAAAAACGAAGCGATCTTCCATCAGGTATACGAAGACTTATCGTAGACATGGACGTGGAGGTAAAGTAAGATGAAAATATTAGCTACCGCTTTCTCCGAAGTGAAAATAATACTATATGATAAAATATATGATGATCGAGGATCATTTTCGGAATTTATGAAAGAAAGTGATGGCTTTTCTATTAGACAAGTTAATGAGAGTTTTTCTAAAAAACGAACACTTCGTGGTTTACACATGCAGTATGGTCCTCCTTTATCAAAAATGATACGGGTAGTCGCAGGCTCTTGTATGTTTATTGTACTCGATATTCGCCCTAAATCTTCTACTCAAGGGAAAGCTATCCTAGTAAAAAAAGCTAGCGTAATGGATGAGAAGCATACAAGTTGGCTTAAAATACCTTTTGGATTTGCTAGTGGATTTTTGGCAATGGAAGATTCAATTGTAGAATATCTTTTTGACGAGGAGTATAGCGAGTATACCAATATATCGGTAAACTATAATGATCCTAACATTGATTGGTCTTTAACAACTGCACCATATAAAAATACTTACCAGTTCTTTATAGATACCAATAAATTGATTATATCTGAAAAAGATAGGGAAGCTCTTAGTTTACTTGATTTAATAGGAAAAAAGGAGCTGTTTGAATGAAAACTATTCCTGTTTCTGGTATGGTTATTACTGACAAAGACAAGGAGACTATGATATATGCAATATCATCTGGAGAAATATCTTATGGCTCGTATAATAGATTGGCAAGCGACAGATTAGCAACTTATGATAAACTAAATTTTTGCCATCTTGTTAATTCAGGTAGTTCCGCAAACTTACTCGCTATGATGGCTTTCACATCTAAGAATATGCCTAAAGAGTACCGCGTAAAAAAAGGGGACGAGATAATTACTGTAGCTGCTTCGTTTCCTACTACTGTAGCACCTATTATTCAAGCGGGGTGTGTTCCTGTATTTGTAGATATAGATGATAGTTACAATATTGATGTAGGGCAAATATATAAGGCAATAACACCAAAAACTAAAGGTATATTTATAGCTCATACTCTCGGTATCCCTTTTGATGTGGTAGAGATAGAAAATATATGCCGCAAATTAGGATTATTCTTAATAGCCGATAACTGTGACTCTTTAGGAACAACATGCAATAATAAGCCTATAAGTGTATGGGGAGATGTAATAACTCACTCCTTTTATCCCGCGCATCACATAACGAGCGGTGAAGGCGGTGCTGTGCTAACCAATAATATTAGGATAGCCAAAATAATACAATCTATGCGTGATTGGGGAAGAGACTGCCAATGTGAACCAGGACACGATAACTACTGTGGGCATAGGTTCGAGGGACAATACGGAGAACTCCCAGCTAACTATGATCATAAATATGTCTATAGTGAACTGGGGTATAATTTAAAAATGACTAATATCCAAGCGGCTCTTTTATATTCACAGTTAGATAATATAGTTGAATGGACAGAAATACGAAAAAGTAATTTTGCTATTCTTGATGAGTATTTACATGAATATTCTTTTCCTTACATACTAAAAGATGGCATTTATACAGACTACTCACCTAGTTATAAAGGAATTCCTTCGTGGTTTGGCTATCCTATTTGTCTTCCTACTAGAATGAACAGATCAAGAGTGATAGAAGAGCTCAACAAACAAGGAGTACAGACGCGCCTCTTATTTGCGGGGAACATACTGAAACAGCCTATGTGGCGCTATAAGCATAGAACTATAGGCGATCTTCCCATGACAAATAGAATTATGGAACAAATGTTTTGGATAGGATGCTGGCATGGGCTTAGTGAGGAAGATATGCTGTACTCTCGGGACGTTGTTTTTAACGCAATAAAGGAGGAGGAATGAAAATACTCATACTCGGAGGCTCTGGTGTATTAGGACAAGCTATAAGAAATAGGCTAACAGAATTGCTCATCGTACATATAGCGCCTTCGCATGAAGAGCTAGACGTTACAAGTGACAATATTTATATAAGTAGCACATACGATGCTATACTGTATTTAGCCGGAATGAAGAACCAAGAATATATAGAAAGTCATGGTCAAGAAGCGATGTGGCCTAATATATTCGGACTTATAAATGTTGTGTCTAATATGCATGAGAATCAAAAATTGGTGTATATTTCTACGGGATACGTATATAAAGATGATAAGAGCTATCACAAAGAAACAGATGGACTATACCCATGCAATAGATACGCATGGTCTAAATTAGGAGGAGAATGCGTAGTTAATATGCTTCCTGAAGAACGACATTTAATAATTCGATGCGAGTTTTCTAAGAAACCATGGCACAGAGAAACAGCGTACAACAATCAATTCACTTCACGAGAAGAAGTTACTACCACGGCTAAGAAAATAGTGGACCTAATTTCAAAGAAAGCTTATGGTACATATAATGTGGGAGGAAAGAGACACTCTATTTGGGAATACGCAAACAGTATTAGTGACAAAGAAATAGAAGAAGTGCAATTGTACCATGATGAAAATCCTTTATTACCAAGAGATACATCACTAAATACTGATAAGTATACTACGTTTATGAAGGAACATAAATGATTGATTGTTATATCCCTTTGCGAACGGACCCTGGTTTACTGCAACAGGCTATTGCATCAATGTATGATCAGGTAGACAACTTTATAGTAATAAATAATACACAACAAGACCTAACTTCATTGTTTAAGTATGTACCAAAGGTAGAGTTTCTAAATCCGTTCGACCCCATGTGTTTTGAGCAATCCATAAATACGGCAGTTAAGCACTCCTATGGTTATAAGAAAAATCATGACTACTTATTCTGGTGTCATAATGATATTATTGTACAAGCAGGGGCCGTAGAAGCATTATTCAAAAAATATGAAGAAGTTAAGCATACAAAATGGGGTGTGATCTACGGTAACTATGACACGTTCTGCCTTATCAATCCTAACTTCTTTATAAAGGAGAATATATGGGGAGAAGTTAACTTATTTCCTAACTATTTTGGGGATAATCATCGTTATCGTCTTATGGATTTACGTGGTTATTCACGATTGGACGCGGAAGGAGTAAAAGATTTAGTGTTTCATATCGGTAGTCAGACTATTATGCGCCATCCTTATTTCAAAACTATCAATAACTTGACATTCGCACTAGAGCAACAATTATATATAAATATTTGGGGAGGGTTATCCCCAAATGAGTTAAACGCCGATCCTACTTGCGGCGGTCTTTACCCTATTACGGAGGAAAAATGAGCGATACTTTTGCCGATCCTGCTGAGAAATATAACTATGATGAAGAGACCGGTACCTATATGAGAAAGAAGCCTGAGCCTATTAAGAAATTAAATGTTTTATACTGGGGTGATACTCCTACTTGCTCTACAGGATTTGGTCAAGTGGCTCGCAACGTTCTTCAATCGCTTAATGCTACAGGAAATTATGACTTTAACATTCTTGGCATTAACCATGGGGGGGATTACTATGACTTCAATAAGTTCCCTTATAAGATTGACCCTGCGACATGCCTTCTAAGTAACGATACCGACTTACACGGGAGACCTAAACTCCTGCGAAAATTGAGAACAGAACGAGTAGACATCCTATTTATCATACAGGATACCTTCTTAATGATGAGCGTCATGGATGATATCATCAAAATTCGCAAGGAACTTCCTCTAGATAGGCAGTTCGTTATTATTTATTACTTTCCTATCGATGGAAACCCACAGCCTGATTGGATTACTAAAGGGGTGCTTCCTGTAGATTTTCCTGTTACGTATACTCAGTATGCTAAACAAGTTTGTTATAAAACAAGTAATCAGATGTTCCCTCTTGATGTTATATATCATGGAGTTAACAAACAAGAGTTTTTCCCACTCAATGATGAGACTATTAAGGAGTTTAGAAAAAAGGTATTTGGTGTTCATGCGGATAAATTTCTTGTACTGAATGTAAATAGAAACCAACAAAGAAAAGACTTGCATCGTTCTTTAGCCGCGTATTCCATTTTCCATAAGAAGCACGCCGATTCATTTTATTTTATTAACTGTCAGATGGAGGATATTGGAGGTAGACTCGATATAATAGGTAGTCAGTACGGGCTTAAAATGCCGGACCCAAAGAATAATATTGAAGGAGACTGGACATGTCCTGCTCCCGGAACATTTAGCGCAGCGCAAGGTTATTCTATAGATGTTCTCAACTCTTTATATAATGCGGCTGATCTTGTTATCTCTTCTACCCTTGGTGAAGGATGGGGTCTATCCTGTACAGAAGCTATGCAATGTAAGACCCCTGTACTCTTTCCAAGAAATACGTCACTCATCGAAATGATAGGACCTAGTGAAGAAAGAGGCTTTTTATGTAAGTCAGGAGAAGATAGAGACCACATGATTTGTTTAGGAGGAATAGATAACAATGTCATTCGTCCTGTAATAAATGTTCAAGATATGGCAGATAAAATAAGCTATATTTATGAGCATCCTGAAGAGGCTAAGAATAAAGCCAATGAGGCGTTTGCATGGGTGGAGTCATGGTACGATATTTCTCCTAAATGGTTCGACGTGTTCAAGCGTGCAGAAAGCAAATTAAAGGAGATGCGCGGTGCAGTACAAGAGTGAGGCCAGATTCAGAAATCAACTCGTCAATGAGATGCGCCAAGAAGGCTTCAAAGTAACCATTATAGAAACAGGAGGCATTTCCAGAGGAGTACCAGATTTATTTTTTGCGGGTAAGGGAAAATTTGGTTGGATAGAGCTAAAAAATATACAAGGAGAACTTCCTGAAATAATCAATATTGATTATAGACCAGGACAGTATCAATGGCTTATGGATTATACGAAAGAAGGGTTAGACGTGTATCTTGGTATTAGTTGTGAACTAGGAATATACATATATAAAAACAATTTAATACAAAAGATGTACACGTATTATGATATGACACAGTATCCGCATCGCACTAAGATGAAGGATATAGGGTCTCTCCTATAAATAAAAAGGCCCCCTTAACGGGGGCCAAATTTTTACATAGAACGGGGGAGGCTACCCGTTCTTAATTCCACCATTTATAATGTCGCCCTATCTCATAACTTCCTAAACCTACAACACCTATAGCAAAAACAATTGCTACACCGCGAGTTATACCAACTTGTAGTTCAAGGAGTTTGGCTTGCTTTTGTGCTTGGATGATAGCTTGCGTAGAGTCTTGCAAATCCATCTGTGATTGCTTTAATTGTTTTGCCAATGTCTCCGCCTGAGTTTGTAATGTTACTTGCGATTGCATCAATTGCAGATTGTTGCTGACTAATTTGGAGTTGCTGTCCTGTAAGGATTTGTTTTTGATCGTTAATTGTGTGTTGCTGTCCATCAATGATTTGTTGTTGACCATCAATAGTTGATTGCTGTTCTGTAATGACAGATTGGTTGCGCTCAATAACGACGTTTCGCTGTTCAACTTCGCTATAAAGTTGTCGTATTGTGAGGATAGCTGCTGTGTTGTCTGTAGCAAGCTTTGCCAAAGAGCTTCTTGCGACGCTAAGTTCTGCGTCGAGCTTTGCGCCTGAATTGTGCGAAATCCAAAGAGTAACAACACCACAGATAATAGTACCTGCGATAAACGATATGATATACGGAAGATATTTCTTTCCCACATTGCCTCTCCTTATACATTAGGGGGTAAGCGACGCGAATCATTAAAGCTATCGGCTATCGCCGTTCCACCTACTAGAGTAGTGCCAAGACCGCCTATGTAGATAGCCCCATTGAGATCATGTTTCCAGACAAGATATACTATACTGAAAATGACGACAGGTATACCAAGAATAAGTTTAGGTTCCGGTCTACCTAAAGTATCGGTAAAACACTCTTTAATAAACTTTTTCATTTCATTTCATTTCATTTCAAGATGAACAGGAATAAGGTCTCCCGGTTTAACCGTATACTGATCAAAAAATGAACCAAGATTGACTAGCGCGTAATCAGGAATAACAATACATCCCGCAGACCATGCTACTGAAGTATCATGTCCTTGAGGGGCAGGCTTCAGATGTTGCCAATCATGCCACTCCCAACGGCTAGAGTTATTAGAAGTAATGGACTCGTCATTTATGTAATCTCCATTAAACGTGTAAGCTTTTACGGAACCGTGTATTCTACCATAATGAGAAGTAGAATAAAGTTGATCATAAAAAGCACGAAGAAAAAAATCTCCACAAGCTATGGTATCATAAAAATGAACACCTGGATCAAGAGACTCCATGTTCGCCACAGTCTGCGCTTTGCATTGTAGTAGAGTTTCATTATCGTTAAGAAGAGTGAGAACATCGAGAGAATTATTGACACTTTGATTCCCCCAATCTCCGAGTATCGACATATCTTTACGGTATACAAGAGATAAAGGATCACGAACAAGAGTAATAGATAGCATGGTACCTCCTAATGAATAAGGATGGAAAAGCCGATAGCCAAAATAGGCCCGATGAACGTCATTGCAATAAGCATCCAATCACGTTGAGATATTCTACGTCTGTCATTTTTTTTCTCGTCTTCTTCTATAAAGTCTTCATGCTGTGTACGAGTCCATAAATTAGGTAACGCTATTTTAATTTGCACCACATCCTCTTCAAGACATGAAAACTTTGTTATAAGGCCAGAACCATTGGTTCCTTCGAGGATCGTCCATATACGAACGAGTAGATCATGATCGGTGGTAGGCGGTTCTCGAATATCCATAATTACTTTCCTTTCTTTTCGTCTTTTTCAGCTTCGCGCTTTTCGGAATAAGCAATAGCAATAGCTTGCTTAATGGGTTTTTCCGCACCCCGTTCTTTTGCGATATTCTCACTAAAAGATTTCTTTGAAGTTCCTTTGATTAACGGCATACCACACTCCTTAATATTCTATTATAACACAGCCTGACCCACCAGCACCCCCACCAATTCCTCCCGCTCCACCCCCTCCTCCTCCTCCTATATTACCTGTACTCCCACCGCCTAAACCACCAGCACCCCCACCAGCTCCTCCCATACCCACAGCCCCATATACTCCTGCCCCTCCCGAGGCTCCTGCCCCTCCCGGGGCTCCTGCCCCTCCTAATACATTAGTACCACCACTATACAATGCCCCGTAGCCTCCTTGTGCCGATATACTACCGAATGTAGTAGTCCCCCCATTAGTTCCCGATCCACCACCCACTCCTCCTGCTCCACCTGCTCCAATGGAATAAGATACTATCTGTCCAGGCGTAACAGAAATATTTTTAGCAGTTACCAAACTTATACTTGTTCCTCCTCCTCCACCACCACAGTAGATAACTGTGCTACCACTAGTTAAACCACTTCCTCCCCCACCTCCTCCCCCTACTACTGTAACTCTAAGCTGATACACACTATTAGGAACTGTCCAATTACCCGTTCCACTAAGGAGTGTCACTACTTGTCCCTGAAAAATATTAACTCCACCACTTATAGCGATTGTCCAATTAGAGCCTAACGCGGCATTAAGCGCTGTAGTCCAATTAGAGCCTAACGCGGCATTAAGCGCTGTAGTCCAATTAGAGCCTAACGCGGCATTAAGCGCTGTAGTCCAATTAGAGCCTAACGCGGCATTAAGCGCTGTAGTCCAGTTAGCTCCATACGCGGTTTTAAGATAGTAAAGATTAGCTAACGCCGTAGCAACTTGATTCGTCGCGCTTCCCGAAGGAGTAAGCCCGCCTGAAGTAACTATAGTATCAAGTTCCGCAATGACATTTGTCAAACCACTCTGAACTATTGTAACATTGTCAGTCAGAGCGTACTCCATATAGTTATACCATTCACATGGAAGTTGCTCTTGGGGCTGATAGCCGATAGTTAAGTGTGCAGAATCGGGTTGAACTTTATTACCCGCCGTACAGAATACAGGTAAATTAGTATACGTAACTGAACCAGTCATAATATCTCCTTAACCATTATAAAGTGCTACTTGCGGTTCAGTAGCAAATATAGCGAATAACTCGTTTCCTAAATATAGCTGTAGCGCTGATATGTAAGGATTAAAATCTACCTTTATATCTCCAACATTCCCACCAGAACCTATAATACTTATCGTATGTGGCCCTAATACAGAGCATACTTCGTCTACTGTCGCTAATGTAATACCTGCATTTTTGATTTGCGACGCTATAGGAAGAAGCTGTTCAAAAACTTGGTACCCTACATTAGAGCTGGCATAGTAAGTAGTGAGTAATCCACTTAATGTAGTACCAGAGATAACACTACCAAAACCTGAGTAGGTCACAAAATAGGGAGCACCGCTATATGTACAAAAAGTGAATAAGTTAACTCCTCCTACTAATGTCTGAGGAACGACGGGCCACAAGTAACCTACAAGTCTACCTATAGTTTGCAGAATTCCTGATATTCCTAGAGAATTTGTAATACTCAAATCATACATATACGAAATTTCACCCGAGGCGAGCGTTATTTCGTTCTGCACCGCGTTTATAAGGGCCTGAGCATAAGGTCCTGATAGAGGACTCGCTAAATAACTATTTTCTGCCATATTATTGTAACACTATTGTCGTATACGCTTGTGTGAATACAGCGTATGAGTTTACAGGTATCGGAACAGATACCCCATAATTTGAACCGCTCATGGATAATAGAACACCGTTAATACTAGCAAATACGTATGACTGCAACTGGGTCATCATAAAATCTGAGGTAAGAAGCTGACCCATCGTGACACTAATATTACTTAGAGCTGTATACAGTGCAACAGCATAAGAACTATTAGCTATAGAATTAGCCTGAATAAATACTTGCACATACACATTCACGGGAGAGGCATAGTCATAGTTTATAGTGTACGTCTGATTCGATAGAGTAACTATTGTTTGCGCCTGACCGCCGTATGTAGGAGCGTTCATAATACTCCAGTATGTAGAAGCTATAGCAGACGAGGAACCAACTACAACCATATATGCAGTGCGAGCAGGAAGATTTATAGCCCCTGAAATTCCTACTAAAGATGACGCCGTTAGAAGCGGGTTAAAATAGGCGTTAGCCCCTTGTATACCGGGGAGGCCACGTAAAGCTAAAATGAGACCGTTAAGATTATTACTAATCGTGTTCCCTGCCAATATTCTAGCGCGAGCTTGTGCCGCAGTTTCTATAACACTACCAACGGAACAAGGCGCATTGTTTACAACTGATCCGAAGTTTGCAAGACTCTCCAATAAACCGCTTACCTGTCCTGAAACTACAATAATGGGACCTGTAGAATCCGCAACAGTAAACATCTGAGCGCTAGTATTAGCAGGAACGGTAATCGCAGATTGAGTGATAAATCTATTTGTAAGACCGCTAACTGCAACATGCGAACCAGAAGGAATAATAAGTGAACCCGTAGATGCGGCGGTAAATACCACATACATAGATGAATAAGAAGCTGGAATTAGAGACGTACCGGCAATAGGAAGAAGAGAATATATCTGATTATCATCACAATTGGCTATATCAAAACTGTTCTTAGCAGCTGATAAAGGTTGATCTACAAGTTCCGCTATTTCCTGCCCAGCGGCAAGACAGTAGAACCATAAAATATTTCCTGTAGTAGCGATTACAGGCGGCATGCCTTGTGACTGCAATTGAGTATTCATATTAGATAGAATATTAGTTGCATGTTGCTGAGTAGAAAGAACTTGCCATGTTGATCCGTTTAAGGTATACATTATCCGGTACTCCCTAAGGCTACTGTTACTGTTAATCGTCCTGAAGCCGTAACATAATTAGGAACATAACCATTAGCGTTAGCGTTTCTTAATGCCTGTCTAATATTAGCGTCTAATTGTCCGAATCCAATTTGGCTAGTAAGAAATCCTGTCCAATTAACACCTTGGTCAGGTAGTTGTGGTATTGTGCCGGTTTGCATGAACACCGCGATGTTAGCGTTCTGCTGATTGCCTAACGTTCCTGATATTACAGGCACCTGTCCTGATACTACAACAAAGTCCCATGTGGGATAAGCTCCTCCGCTAGTGGTAGTAGAAGCCATTAATGCATCTGTAGCCATATCACGTTCCTTGTAAGGTAGCTAGCTGAACTCGTAAAGATTGTTTCTCGGAAATAATCGTCTGTTTAGAAGCATTAGGAGTAAATCCAGTTATAGATGGTAGCATATCCTCAACTATACGAGGAACCTGTAAATCTAATGAAACTAGTTGTGACTTTATACTACTTATTTGTTCAGCAACATTATTGGCATTAACCTCAGCTTGAGTCAGTCCTGTAATAGTAACGGGATTAGTAACGGTCTCATTAGTATAAGTAGAACTCATATCTACCATACCTAAATTATACCAAGAGGAATTATTCTGTGTGTATTTTCTAAGAACTGTAACATTATAATCCGTACCATCAAAAGTAATGGATTGAATATAGTCATCAGTAATTGTAGGAAATTGAACGGAAGTAGAATCAATTTGTTTATATACCCCATTTATTTTTAGAGTAGTAGCATTGACTAGGACTATCTCTGTATCCTCAGTCACATTGTTAATTCCAATATATTTTAATTTCATAAATTACCCCCATCCACTTCGAGCGTGTTGTCGTCGATCACCGCGAGCCGCGTGTCGGCCTGGGCGAATTGCGGGCTATATCTGAGGTACATCTAGCGCCACCTTCCAGAAGCTCTCCAATTTATTAGTCCCGAAGTATGGGGCGTTGCATTCGCATCATATACCCATGCGTAAATAGAACCAACAAGCCTAGAAGCTGGATTGGAGCTAACCATGTTTGCTGAATTAGCTATTTCACCATTTCCGTTTATTTCATAGGTTGTGTCTATAAATGGTACAGGAAATGTAATCAGTGTTGGATACGCCGTAATTGTACCCAACTTATATTCTTCCATCGTCCCATCGGAGAACTGGATAAAGCTCCCGTTGGAGTTGGAGCCGGATATCTGCCAATCATCAGAAGTGACATTCCCACTACTATCTACATAAATATTAAACATTAAATTGTTGCTAACACCAGAAGTAGAATATAAAGTATTACCTGTAGCTGAAATAGGAACCCAGACACTATCTCCGCTTCCTGTAGTTATCGTTAATGTATATGGGCCACCTGAACCTGCTACAAGACTGGCCGAGGGAATATATACTTTATAGCTCTTAACTCCATTTTGAGTTGACGCATTAAAATACAAAGTTATCGTTCTATTACTAGAAGTCGTTCCGCTAATAGCTATAATTTCATTAGTAATATCCCCAATAGTACCAGTATAGTTAGAAGAACTTATATTTATATTAAGCGCACCCACATTATTACTAGCTAATATAGCCCCCATTCCAGATTCATACGTAGTCATAGCAACTATCCCCGCCGCAGGTACAGACATACCTGAAGGAACCATCGACCAATCAAGGCCGGATAAGGCAGTTTGATAGCTCATGGCGATAGTAGTCCTTGTAGCTGTGCTATAGTAGAAGAAGAAATAAAATGATAGGGAGGAGGCCCTTGCGTAGTTAAAGATTCAAGAATAGTAGCTAAAGATTGCGCAGCGTTCTTTATTTGAAATAGCCCATTAACTATATTGATCTGCGCTATAGATTGTGCATTATTTGTAGCTAAAGGAATAGCTTTTAGAGTATTCAAACTATAGTGCGCAAACACTGAAGCAGTGTGCGGTAATGCGTCAGCAGTACTTTCCACTAAATCTTTTAACCCAACTAATAGTACGGGATCACCAGTCTGTAACTCAAAATTCATCGAAAACATAGCGCCCGATAAGAAAAGAACTTCAACACTTTTCGTTCTTGTAGGAAAATTTTCAGGTACGAACCCCTGCGGTGGATAACGAGGAGTACTGCATATAGAATGAAGAACATCTACTGTTCCGTCTCCGTTATTAACTTCTACTGTACCGTAATCAATAATGAACTTAGAAGCTATGAGACTATTTATCACGTCTCTATCGGACGTGCCAAAATTATCTACAATATAGTCTACCATGGCATCCTCGTAAAATCATTCCAAGTAGGAGCAGGAGGGTCGAGAGTAAATAGCTCCATAGTATTCGTTCGTCCTGTAGTACTAAACTCAAAAGATACTGTAATAACATTCTGTATAGCCGAAACAGGCCCGGCTTGCGCACCCCCTAACGATTGGTTAAATATCTTAGGATTAAATTTTATCTGATCATTGGGGAGAATGCCAGGAATCCACGGAGCTTTTATATGATAAGAAGCTGCGTCTTTAGTGGCGCTTGTCACATAATTTAGCTCCCAAGGACTTTCAGTAAAAGCCATATATCTATGTGTGACTCTTATTAGTTCCCCGAACACTTGTATATTTAATAAATATTCATTCTTCAAATCGTTAAATATATCATTAACAGAACCTCCTGGAGTGCTATAGTGTTGACGCATTAAAGGATAAGAAAGAGCCCTATCACTCGGACTATCTACAGCTTTATAGCTAAAGAACTGTGAAGTATTATTCATATAGGGAATTACAAAGTTAACGACATCCCCTATAGTACTCCCCCCACTAAAAGTATGCGAAGGAACAGGATTAGTCATATAATTATTGAATTCACCAAGAAGGAGCGTTATATTAGTAATACTATCGGGACCGGGTTTCTCCTCGGAAGCGGTCATTATTTTACCTTTGAACTGTGCGGCTGTTCTAGGGTCAGAAATATATCCAGCTTCTACAACTAAAAGGCTATCCATAAATTTATCTGCGTATAACCAAATAGGGAAAGGAGCAGCTAGATTCGTAACACGTATAGATAACCCCGGTACTCCTACAGTATTTACAAATGTACCAGTAATTGTTATTTCTGGTTTACGATTCATAGTAGGAGCTAATACGAGGGGACTAACACCAGGAGGCAACGACTTAGTAGGAAAACTAGAATTAGGCGATCCAGGAGTTATTACAGAAAAATCAGGAGACTTAGGGTTATTACTTTTGCCGTAAAATTGGAGGTCCACGTATTTATCAAATAAGGAGATTGTTGACATTACGATCTCCTATCTATAAGATACATAGACACATTGTTAATGTCGTTAATACCGGGTTCAGCTATAGGAGAAGCAAATAACAAACAATAATCAGGGTAGCCACTCCATGCTATATTATTGTTGTATACCGCCGCTTCTCTTACCAGCTGCAAGTCGCTATTCGTATTAGAAGGAGGAGTAGCATAGCATGTCCAATGAGAATTAATGAATATAAAAGAGAAGTTCCATCCTCCTCCTGCTATAGAAGTACTAAAATTAAATGAGTACGTATTTGTAGCTATACTAGGCATGTTTATTTGATACGTTGTCATTTAGAGTGTGCCTTATGGAGAATTAAATACAGGCCCAAATAGACTAGTATTTTTTCGATTAGACGTAACTGCGCTAGAAGTATTTCCTACTGAAGTATTGGACATAGTATCTGCGCCCACATTTATTTTTTGCCCCGCATAAGGGGAGGATATATTAGCACTTACTGTCAATATATTCAATTCATGTATAACTACTTGTATTCCTAATTTATTCTGAGCCTGTGGCGTTCGACTTATAGTAAGTTCAGACATTACAGCATTAGTAATAGTCTCATTATCTCTCGTTTTGAAGAAAAAAGGAAGACGAGAGTAAAATAAAGTTTCTAAATATTTCTGTTTTGCTATAAGAGAGGATATAAGTATATTACGAACTTCGAGCGCCGCTTGCCCTAATCCTACTATACTATTGAATACTCCCGGAGTACCAGAAGAAGAAGATGAAGGAATAGCTCCTAGCATCGTTATTGCCGACCCTAGAACATCTGTATTAAGATCACCAGATAAGTATCCTGTTATTCTCCATGACCGAGGGCGAGGAGCTATACTGTCTGTAAGCCAATATTTACCAACAGCCATACCATTAGTCCCCGTTGTTCCGACAGTAGGACTCGGAGTAACATTAACAATAAGTTGTTCGGATACATCAGCAGAATACTCCGTTCGATACTGCGTCGGTTCTATACGAACACCACCAGACACGTAGTTTCCTGTTACTTCAGAAGCTAAATTAGCTGCGGCTTGTAGCTCTTCGCTTCCTAAATTATCGGCATTTATATTTCCTCCAATAACAGGTTGATTTAAGTATGAAGTTATGAGATTGAGAAACTGACTTGATACGGCAATCGTGGTTTGCGCCGCTCCGATTACACTCATTATTTATTCCCCATTTAGTTCTTACTTCCAGTATCATACCACTTGTTAATGCCCTTAATCACTTTAGCAGGTGATTCTATACCATCAACGTAGACGTGTATTATCGTATAAGCTTCCTTTGCAGGAATACCGGCAGCCTCTAATTCTGTCATTTGATCCTTTTCACTTAGACTAGTAAAAGCATTTCTACCATATATATCTACAGACATTAACTGAGTTGTTACTGCTCCTAATTGACTTGGAACAGCCTCTATACTAAAATTATTCTTAAACCACTTGCCTACATTACTAAAAAACGTAGTCATATCGGCGCCTATTTTTTTAGTGACTGCTGGATTCCATATATCTGTATCTTTAGTCATCTTATCACTAAACTTTGTCCATTTTCCAAACAGAGTGGCTACCCATTCAAAAGCCTTAGCCAAACCTATAAAAAGTTCTATAACACCAGCAAAATCATGCGCTAACTCTTTTATAGCATCTGAGATACTGCTTTTATTTTTTATCATATACTCAAATAAATCTTTTAGAGCAGGAGCTATATCTCCTCCTACTGTACTAGCAAATAATTGCCCCTGAGAACCAAAAGTTGTATTAACTGCGTTAAGCGCAGTAGCTCCTTCTGATCCTTGTTGCATACTTTTGTCTGTAGTATATGTAGACCCTTTCCCAAAATATCTAAGAAAGTCACTCATATTATTTATGCCAAAGAGCTTTCTATTTTTTGCATCCGCTAGAAAACCAAATACTTGATCAAGCCCTCCACCTAAACTAGCCTTTCTTAATCTATCAGTAATTGTAGCAGCAGAAACTCCCGCCGCTAATTGGCGTAAAGCTAAATTAACTAAATCAGTAGCAACTTCTGTACCATTCTTATTTCTCTCTTGACTTATATCTCCACCCAGCAGACCCATATACTTTGCTTGTTCGGTGCTCATGTCCCCCGAACTTATTGCTCCCATCGCTAGACCTAAGTTACTAGCTGTAGCTCTGGCCGCAGGACCGCTTATTCCAATAGCACCAAAAGCATTTTGAAATGTTTGTAGCTCATTAGGTTTCATACCTAATGTATAAGCCGCTAAGGTAGTTGTTAAAGTCGCTTGATTAGATTTAGCTACATTATCAAAAAGACCTTTTAAAGCCGAGGCTACTTCTTTTATTATATATATACTAGAAGCTAGCTTAACTGTAAAATTAGCCCAATCATCTGTAGCCGTCCGAGTATGGTTCCCCGTGGTCTTTATCTGAGCATCAAGAAGAATAAGTGAACGCATCCCTTGATTAAAGTCGTCTTGAGCAACAACTAATCGGAGACGCGCAAAATATCCACCAATTTCTTCAGCCATTATAACCTCGGACCTTCCAATTCAACAATAAACTTCAAGGATCGTAGGCCATCATAAAAATCTTCAATATTCAAAGGGTCCCGCCCATACTTACGTAAAAAGAAGTAGTAATCGAAGAGAAAAATATTCCCTACTTCACTTTCTACGCGTCTAGTAAAAGCTTGCTGTTCGCCGTTCCCGCCGTCGCTCCGGGATACTACACCTTTTTTATTTGCGGCGGAATGGATTTTTTTATGACCTCCGCTATACACACGTTTATAATGAACTGTAAGGCCAAGGGATAGTCAACAAAAACTTGCTGAGTCTCCCATGGCATTTCTAAATCATTCATAACAAATCTACCAACTTCGTTATCATTGTATTTAACAGACACAATTCTATTTAGAAGGCAGTACCTAGTAAGATGGTCCATTTGATCTAAATTGGCTCCTGCCTCGAAACTCATAGCTTTTATGATCTCAAGAACAGGAGGATTATTTACTTTAGCAGGACTCATATCCCCATTAAAAAGCTCGAAAGAAAATTTACCTGCGTTAATAATACTGTTATTGATAGTTTCTTGTAAACCGCGAGTCGCCTCACTCGTATATTCCATCTTAATACCTCTGGAAATTAGCGTAATTGAGAATAACCGGATACACCGGAAGATCATTACCTGCAAGTATAGCAGGAGGACACCGCGCCACAGTGACAGTAGAAAACACAATTTTCATCGTAGAAGAAGAACCAGCAATTCCCATACCATACGATATAGTAAGAGTGCCGCCTACACTATCCCCAAGAGCTTGAAGAAAATTGGCTATAAGTACCAAGTCCCCGCTAAGATCGCTATAACTATTCCCGTCGTACCCTCCATTAGCAGGATTTCCTACACGAAGTGTATTAATAGTGACTTTTCCAGCTAGCATAGCATTGGTAATAGTACACGTTCCACCATCGACAAGGGGAATGAGTTTACTGTTATCCATTAGCTGATCGGTATGCACAAACACATCCTCTAACTTAAACCCTTTAAGAGTTATTGGAGTACCTCCTAAAATAAGAGGATGCGAAAAAGAAGGTACGAAATTTCCTACAGTTTGAACAGTGTTGGTTCCTGTGCTAGGAATAGCCATAATTTACTCCTTAACTAGCCGAGATATAAAGCGTACCGTTAACAGTTACGTTACGCACGTTATCATTAAAAGTAGCGGTCCAAGCATTAGGAACAATAATAGTCTGCCCATTAGAAAGAGGCGCTACAACGGACCATGCAGGAGCAGTTATAGCTGCACCAGTAAATCTTCCTATCCCTGTAAACGCATTCATATATCCCATTATAATAGAAAGTATAGCCTGATATGTGGTATTATTCTTAAACCTATTATACTGAGCTAGATACGTGGCCGTAGTAACAGCAGACATATAATCGATATATCCTGTAACCCACTGAGCAGAAGGCAAATTATTAAGGACAGTATGACCGCCTCTAAGCGCCACTTGCCCCGTAGTATTACCGATATACAAGAAATAACCTACGTTAATAGAAGCGAGGGTAGCCATTTGAGTAGGAGTTAGATTTGTGTTCCCTGCTCCTGACGGACCGATAATACCAGTAGCCAACATATCAAGAGAATTACCGACAGAAGTTCCCGTTGCATTTAAGTATCCTAATGAAAGACCTAACTGTACTAAAGCACCAGATACTTCACAAGTGCCCGTTCCACACGTAACAGTATTACCGTCGTATATAGGAACAACATCGTATCCGTTGGCATGGCACTGATACACACTAGTACCAGAGGCGGCAGTAAGTACTCCTACATCCGATGTATCTATCCAACACTGAGAAAGCAAATTAACGTCAGGTTGACATAAAGAAGCTAACGCGACTTTAGCCGTTGTGTTACTAAAATTTCCGCTAGTACCGTTAGTTATCATCTTGAAATAAGCGTACATCTTATAAGCGTTATACTGAGTAGTTAGCGCCGTCACTGATCCAGAGGGGAAGACAGTTCCACCAGAAGTAGCAGAATCATCATAAATAGCTATGTAAATGTTACTAAGATTATTATTACCCGAGAAGAACTCATTAAGCCATACAAGAAGTGGTCCTCCTACCTGGGTAGAATAATTCTGACCATTAAGAGTATAAAGAGAACCTACAGCCGGAGCCGTTCCTGAAGCTGTAAAATAATTACCCAGCGTTCCTGTATTGGCTACAGCTTCACCAGAGCCGACAAAAAGAAGCACACTGTTAAAGTTAGCACCAGGAACAGCGTTAATCTGAAATGTACTTGCGAATGAAATAAAATTCTGCGCAATAGAACCTATGTAATCTCCAGGGTTGGCCATTGTTTTCTCCTATATTTAAGACGGAATAATTAGACTACCACTAATAGTAGTACCCGTCACTACTACAGTATCATTAACATAAACATGAATAGCAGAAGCCCATTCTATTCTTATACGTGTATTATAAGAAAGTATCGTGTTGCTACGATTAGTGTATTCTGCACCGCCTTGATAAAAATCAGTTACCGTGTACCCACCTTCAATGCCCATAAGTTGCGCATCCATATCGTTAAATGTACTTTGCACATCTGATCTATCTAGCCAATGTGAAACACTCTCGGCTAACTGCTGTGACGTTTCGCCTACAAATTGTAAATCAACATCGGATGTATAAAATACTACATCATACATATTCAAGGCGTCTTTAGAATCGTTTACTTGAAACGGTAGATTTCTTGGCTTGGCATTTTTAATTCTATACGCTACCCAAGTATTAGGTTTACCGCTCCCAACGTTAGAAAAATAGTCTTGAGGGTTGAACCACGTACCTTGCTTTAGAACAATGTACTGATCTGGTACTCCGAATATAGTAGCTAAACCAGACGCTAAAGTAGTATGATTCAAACTCATAAAAATGACCCCGGGCCAAAATCATAATTTAAGGACGCTATTGCTAACCCATTATTTCCTACAAGTTTATTAAGACCATGAATTACTAAACTTCCGGTATCATCAAATATGTTATTAGTCATAATACGATAGACGTTTGTATCAGTATTTACAATAGTTCCTCCACTTATAATAATTTGATCGGCAAGAAACCATCCTAGATTGAGTTGCGACTCGTACCAGAAAAAGGGGGCTTTTTGTAAAACTAAATTACCTTCTGCCATTCTAACTTTTTGTCCTTCAGCAGTAGGCGGAGCAGAATATAATCTCAGTATACCATTTATATATGAAAGATTGATTATACTCCCATAACCATCATCTACTTGCGGAGGCATATTAAAATAAGAATATACACCCATTTGCTCTGCAAAAGCAGGAAGTACGTTGCCATATATACCCATTACCTTACCACCAATGAAGCTCCACTAGACTGCCCTTTAACATAGATATACACTAAATGGTTCATCAATTCACCTGTATCTATATCCGGAAAATCATGCCCTTTTTTATCTATGGTACTTTTTGCGTTAGGCGCTATACCACGAAGAACTCCCTCTTCTAAATATTCTTTAACATTATCCATACAAACCTGACCAACAAAATCTCCTTCCTTTACACCTTCGTTAATAAGTCGTATGAAGTATTCTCTTACTGCCTCTCGTATTTCACTCTTTCCGTGTTCCATACCTTCCACAAGATGCGGTCTAGCAGGTACAAAAGCTCCTTGAGGAGTATAATGATCGTAGGCCAAAATCTCCGCTAGTTCTGCCATAGACAAACCACTAGAATGTATATCGGAATTGCGATACCCTACCAATATACTATCTTCACCCATTATCTTCTGGAACTTCTCCCAGTTTATTTTAGTGGCATACTCAAATGTCATAAAAGAACCGGGGGTAAACCTTGCGTAGGCATAGGCCAAATACCATCTGATCCGCCGCCAATTCCGAATCTTTCCGGAGCAGATAGTATCATATTAAGAGCTCTTAATCCAAACGTATTAGTAGTTAATACTTTCATCTCTTCCTGAATCTTATATTGAACAAAAGTAAGGTCAACTCCACCTAAAGACTTTTTAACTATAGGCATCCCACCATTACTCACAACACCACTAAGAGATTCACTAAACATATCAGCAAGATACCAAGCTATAAGAAGATTGTACACAAGATTTCTAGTGGCTATTTGCTGTATATAGCTCTGATTGCCCCAAAAGTTATTAAGAACTCCTGACCATTGAGCATTAATCGCGACAATAGCCTCGCTTATTTCACTATAACCACCATCAGTAAAAGTAAAATTTCTTTGGTACATAAAGTCTACAGGACTTTGAGATAAGTACATATTACCAGGAATAGGAGGCTGTGTAGCCAAAATAACTTCTACCGCTACTCCTGAACTAGCCATCATATTACCATTAGATAGTACAGCAGAACCCCAAAAATACCATAAACCTGTAATAGTTAAAGTAGAACCAGATATAATAGTAAAGATATTTCCAGCAGTGATAGGAGAACTGATAGATGCTAAATAATAGCCCTGTACTCCTGAGGGGGTCACATAATTTACATATACATTCGATGCCCCAGTAAGATCGCTCACTAGAGCAAAAGTTATAGGTAGCGAGTTACCAAGTATCGAAGTAGATATCATTATGTTACTGTTTCCTTTAAGGGTGCTAAATAGCTATCTAGCACCCTTATTAAACTACTTCTTAACCGTAGCTAATTGCGCTTCAAGTTGTGCGTTACGACGAGTGAGTTCTGCGTTCCTTTTGTTCACTTCATTAAGTAAGTCTGATTGATCCCGATACTTATGAGGAATTTCGTTTATGATACGAATTCCGTTTTGTTGTGAGTCAAGAAGAACTTTGAACTGTCTATCATCTTTTAACTTCTGATATTGTTCATCACTAAGCACAACTATTGGCTTTTTATCATGACCAGCGGGTATTATAACAAGGGCCTTTTGTTCCCCCGTCTGGTCAAATAAGGCCCCATCAATGAACTGGAACGCATGAGCTGTAAAACTCTGCACAATTACAGACATTATTTGCCTCCCTAATGTCTTAAATTCCGAATCCGGTATACACCTGAACAGCAGGGGCCCAAGGAGCGTATATACCAGCTACCCGCCTAAGCATACGGTACTGCGTCATAAACTGACCAGGAATAACAGGATAAACGAAGTCCATAAGAGGAGCACCAAAGCGAATAAGAGGCTGAGGAGCAGACTCCGGACCAGTACCAATCTCAGGAGCAGAAATAACCATATAGTCAGTCATAAGAGGATTGAATGTAGAATTGGCACTGAAAAGAGGCTCAGGGAAAATCTCGATATCAGGCGTCTGGCCGCTCTCAGTCTCCCCTGCCATGAAATTATCCATGAAAGTCTTCAAAGAAGACTGCGGATTATAGACATTTGAATAGTTAACCGAAGAGAATAAGTTATAAGCAAGAGGACTCATCCCTACCCTAACCTTAGTAACCTTGTTATAGGTATTATTAAGGAAAGAACGAATAGCCGCCGCGAACAACTTATACATATTCTGCCCGGCGGTTCCCGTAGAAGCCGCATCTGTATAGAGAACTGACATAGAAGAGCCAATAGAAGACCATGCAGTAGGGGAATTGACAGTAAAAAGTCCAATAGTACCCGTACCAGAATTACCCCAGTAAATAAGATAATCCATAAGCATTTCAAGCGCCCAGTTAGCATAAGCTTGTTTATGAGGAATCATAGAGCCGGCCCACGGCGCTTGAGAAGACTCCATCCTTTTAAGTTCTTCCACAGAAAGCTTATAAGTGACGTCCATGTTAATAATAGGAGCAGTCATCATTCCGGTCTGCGTTTCCACATCCTGCGTCTTAACGTTAGCAGGAGAACCCGCATTACCAAGAGCAGCAAAACCGCTGTACTGCGACAGAGGAAGAGACATAACTTCTGCCCACGGATCGGTTCCGGATTCAAACTCGACGAACTTACGAGCAACAGACCAGATAAGAGGCTGTCGAAAAATCTCCCTAAACCAGTTGACCGACCACGGAGTAAGAGTCTGAGACCCAATGAGAGAGTCGTTAGTGAATGAATCATTAACCATGAGTTTATTCACATGAATATCGTACTTCTTGGTATTTCTATTATAGGCAAAACGCATACCTACAGACTTAGGATCATTCTTAGCAGCCGTAGCGACTTCAGAAGTATACCCCGTCTTGCTAAGATGCGCAGAATCACCCACATAGGTAGGGCAAGCAAGCGCACCAGTGTCGGAACCGTAGCGAGAATTAGTAGCAGGACCGATACGAAGATCGCAATCAGCTAAAGTATCAGAAATGGCGGGGTTATTTTGGAGCATCGTCTTAGCGATAGCACCAAGCTTACCGATACTCTTATCAACATCAATATTCATTTGTTACTCCTTAATTACATCGTGACATAAAGCATAATGCCATTGGTATCAGTAGAAACTGACTTAACCACCGCACTAACCGCAGTATAACCAGTAGGAACACCAGTACCAGAAGGAAGAAGTCCTATTTCACCAGTAACATTACTAGCACAAACAACCGCACTAAGCGTAGGTGAAGCCGTAGCACCAGTACACACGACTCCGGAAGAATCATACGTAATTCCAGAAGGAGCCGCCCACGTACTAGCACCAATCCACGTCTGAAGCCAAACTTGCCCTTGATACATAAGAGTAATAGGAGCACCCTGAAGCATATAGTTGGCCTTAGCAGGATCGTTCTCTGCAACACCAGCATCATAGAGCGTAATTCCTCGTTGAAGCTGGCCAATTGTTCCAGAAGTGACTACAGTCTGAGCAAACTGGATATTACTCTTAGGGTTACCATCCGTATATACAGGGGCACTAGCATATGAACCGCTCTTAGCAGTAAACACAACAGCGGTAGTACCAGAAATAGCTGTAGTCCACCGGTAATAGATACCGGACGCTATAAGTCCAACAGCAGTAGCCGCAGCTACTCCTGACGCGATAGAAATAACAGTTCCATCTACATTAATATTAGTAGCAGCAGGAACAGTAGTCCCTGACACCGTAATAACTTCATTGTAGACAGAAGCAACATCCGCAGTGGAGATAGCCCCACAGTAAAAGTCTCCATCCGGACCTGAAGGATCAGAACCCATAACAATACCGAATTTAGCAACCTGCGTATCCATTGGGTCTTGATACCCACCGAGAGTCCACACACCATTGGGAGTGTAAGCAGGAACGCCATTCGGCTTACCTTGGCCCTTAAAGCCAAGGGTTAAAGTCATATTACTTTCCATTTAATTTCTCCTATTATAAGTTAATATAGCACATAGCCGCACTATCGTCGTCATTAACGGCTTTTACCTTACAGTTTGTAAGTTTAGTCCATCCCCCAGGAGCGGACGTAGCACTTGGTACAAACTGAATTTCTCCTGTGATATTATTCACAATAAGCACTGATCCAAATACAGGAACAATAGCTCCCGCAGCACTCACATTCCAACTATAATACCATATTGCACCTCTAAATACAACAGTTAAAGGTGCTCCTTGAAGCATATAGTTGTTCTTAGCGGGATCGTTTTGCGCAACCCCAGCATCATAAAGGACTATACCACGAGGCACATAACCACTAGGAATTCCAACGTACATAGCACCATCAGGATCGGAAGGATTTGAAGACATGAGATTGCCAAAATAGGCGGAACCTCCCGCATCTGAGGAAGACTGATAACCTCCAAGAGTGAATAAACCAGCATTAGGAAGATAGACAGGAATACCATTCGGGATACCAGAACCCTTAAAGTATACTTGGCCAAAAGGCATATTATTTTCCATTATTTGACTCCTAACTTATTGAAAATATCCTCGATAGGATTATCAGCAATACTAGAAGTATCTATCTTAGCCGTACCAGGATAACGAGGAGTATTATCATGAATCGTCAAACTGTCAAGAATAGCATCTAGACTATCCTTAGCCTGTGAATTCTTCTCCTCTTTATCTTTAGAATCCTTAATTCCTTTTCGAAAAGAGTCATACATTTTCTTAGATACATACTTCATTTCTTCATCCTTGAGCCCATCGTAATCCTTCTCGAATACAGAATCATCGATAGTATCGTGCTCCTTATCTTCTTTCTTTTTAACTTCTGACTCTTCTTTCAGCGCCTTTCCTTCTTTCTTTTCAGGCGACTTTTCAGAAGACTTATCCTCATCTTTAATTTTCTCGTCCTCGGCCTTATCCTCATCTTTAATTTTCTCGTCCTTAGCCTTATCCTTAGCCTTATCCTTAGAATCCTTCTCATCGTCTTTGGATTCTTCTTCCTTTTTCTTCTCGCCCTCTTTCTCTTCAGCCTTCTCCACGCCTTCTTTTTCTTCTTCCTTCTTCTCTTTCTTAGGCTCTTTCTCTTTAACTTCTTCTTCGGATTCAGCATCAAGAGTGGCGTAAAGTTTATTGATAATACCTCCAATAGCCTTAGCAGATTCG
>Ga0307377_10000539_pt1 | contig 49854 bp, 50 predicted proteins | sample TR3MG_FD_202535 | JGI IMG/M metagenome (GOLD analysis project Ga0307377, IMG submission 202535) | Soil microbial communities from Risofladan, Vaasa, Finland - TR-3 | ecosystem: Environmental > Terrestrial > Soil > Coastal area > Acid sulfate soil | place: Finland: Risofladan, Vaasa | collected...
GACAATCCCCTGCCAGCTGCGCTCGGAGAATGTTCACTAAGAAGCTGATGGACCTGGGTTCGATTCCCAGCATCTCCAAGGATTACCGAGGTTCGCTTCGGTGGTTGTTGGAGATGAAATCACTTCGCGGGTGTCATAAGACTCGATGATGTGGCGCGCCCATTCGACGGCGTCTTCGACCCGAATACCAGTTGGTTGCGGCCGTATCCACAGCTCGAGATTCCGGATACTGTTATCGCTTCGGACTCCATTTCGATGATGGACCGTGTCGCCTTCAATTAGACAACGACCGATGCTCTCTTCCATCACCAGAATGTGCTCAAACACGTATCTGCTGCGAGCCGCTCGTGGATGTTTCGGTGCCCATACCATTACATAGCCCCGCTTGTGGGTAGTCCGGCCACCCTTCCAGTTCGCGTTTGATCCACCACCACTCTTTCGACACGTGGAGCACGTTGCGGACATAACCATCTTCGGCCGACCGCACTGACAGGAGTTCTTCGCCCGGCAACGAGGACACCTCTTGTGTCTGCTTGAGGGGATGAATTCGCGGTCGCATTCAACACAAGTTCTCACGAGAATGAAACATAACTACCCCCTGTTACAGTTCTCCGGAGCCACCTCTGGTCCGTATCACGATTGCCAAGCCTGACACAGGGGCCCGCACCGACGGTGCGGACATCTCGCTTTCCGCAATCGTCCGATTAGACCACTTGGTAGGTTGTCGAAATGTCGACCGCACCCCACTCATCTCTCGCGGAAAACCTCTTGCGAGCCCCAGCCGGTGTCGCACTCTTGGCCCGTTTGGAGGTCACGCAACGCGATGACATTCCTTGGTTCGGATGGCCAAGAGACTCGAACCCAAACGCGGTTCAACGTGCGGCATCATCAGTTCGAGAGATGCCGTATGGAGAATTGCTCGAAATGGCTGTCTACTCCGCCGAGTTTCTGGCTGGACCTTGGAGCGGCCAAGCACTCTTGTCGCTCCCTTACTTGTATGAGCAGGCAGTGCATCGTCGCCAGATAGCCGAGGCCGTATCCGAAAGGTTCCACAGAGAGCTCCACTGTGACGCGGACTTTGGCGCGCAACAGTGGTGGCACGAAGAACCACACGATTCAACTTATATGGCGACCCCCTGCTTCACCAACTACTCGAACGTATACGGCAACGGTGAGTTCACGTGGAGTGGGCTGTGGACCGTGACTGACCCGCCACCAGAAGTTCACGACGCCCTCATTTCAGCGTGGGACTTTTTTGGTCGACCCGCCTCGCGCTGGCTACTTCCCGTTCAACCAAGAGCGCGCGTATGGAACATCAACGGACCCGAAGACTGGGCACGCTTGGTCGAGACCTATCCGAAGGTGGCCACACGACCACACGCCGGTTGGGAGTTGCCTGGCCCCAACCAACATCCGTCCGACACCAAGATGTTGAGATCCATTGCCACCCAGCACGCTGTCAGGACCGAGATTGGAGTTCACTTGCTGCCCGACTGGGAAGGTGTAGCCGCCGACTTCGATGGGGTGCATCTCAGTTGGGCCGGGTTCCTCACCTCCGAGGGATATATCAGCGACCTGGCCGACGGAGGCGTCACCATGATGCGCTACTGGGGCAGCGAGCGTACCCTTTGGCTCCATGATGTCTTCGACAGGCCAGAACCCCTCGCGGCTCCAGCGCTCACTGGAAGCGTCGGTGGCGGAGTTGGAATTGATGTGTCGAGCGACACCGAGCGCCAGGCGTCAGATAGGTCGATACTCGAAATGCTCTTGGGCCGTTAGGGCGTCGGACCTACTGGCTTCGAGAACTCGGTTGGCCAGAGGACTCTGAGGGGGCCATGATGTCCCCGTATTCACAGGCGCGGCCGAATCCAGTCAGGTCCGAGCATCTCCGAGCTTCGCCTCGGCAATCCTTGGAGATGCGATGGTCTCTCGGTTCTCGTATGACTTCTAGATGTTGCGCGCCCGTTCGATGATCTTGTGGACCTGGTTCGCCGCTCGACGCAACTGTCAGTTGAACGCGGTGGTCACTGTCCACTCATGCGCGAGGATTGCGTAGACCAATTCGTCGGTCCATTCCCCCTTGACGAATTCGTTCCGGTGGAAATGCGCTTCCCGCCGCATGCCCAGCCTTTGCAGCAGTCGCGCTGATGGGGAGTTCCTAGCGTCCAGTCGAGCAACCACTCGCTGCGCATCGTGCAGCGTCATGGCCACGTCAACCGCCACTCGAGCTGCCTCGGTGGCCAGACCCTGACCACCCGCCTCTGGCATGAATACGTAGCCAATCTCGCACGTACGATGAACACGGCTGACGAGGCTGACCCCAATCTCACCAATAAGTCGGTCCTCAAATTCCACCGCGAGGTTCGACCACTCGCCCTCGTTTGCCAATCCCTTCCAGTGGCGCAGTGAAAGGTGTTGGCGTGCGGCGTCGCCAGTCAGTACTTCGTCATAGAGGTAGCGGACAATGCCTGGATCACTGAACAGTCGCTGGTGGACTCCAAGATCCGCATCACTGAGTGCTCGAAACGTCAACCGGTCGGTCCGCAGCGGAAGGCGCAGCCAGTGATCCACGTCGGGAATGGTACCTCCGGCCAGTTGACGGCGGCCGAATCCGAGAACTTACACAGTTTTGACGTACAAATTTCGCGCACACGATTCGTGCGGCCAGTAGATTCGCCCGCACTAGGCAATATTTGAGGGGTTCGCACCGATGACCGATACCGTTGTATCGCCCGCACGAATTGGACACGTGAGCCCACCGCCCGAGCGACCGAAGATTCAGATCGTCCCGGTGCGCGGCCTCCCGATTGTCGCCCTCGCGATGGCGTTCGTGGTCTACGCGATCGCCTCCAACAACAAGTGGGCCCTGATGTTCTGTCACGTCGTCGGTGGAGGACTCTGGACTGGTATCGACCTCTTCGTAGGTTTGATTGTCGGGCCGATCATGGGACGCCTCTCGATTCCTGCCCGCGCCGAATTCTCGGCCCGCTTCATGCCCAAGATGGTCATCATCATGCCAACCGTCGTCACCATGAACCTCGCGGCCGGCTTCCAAATGGCGCGCAAACTCGGTAATCTGACGGCGTCGAGCCCCAATCACGCTTGGCTGATCGCGTCCTTCTGCGTGGTGGGGGTCATGGTAATGATTGCCCTCGGCGTCCTCGAGCCGGCCAACGTGGCGGTCCTGCACGAGATGAACAAGAAAGTTCCCAACGGCGAACGTATCCATCGGTTGATGAACCGGTTCATCTATACCGCGGGACTCATCGGCGTCATGCAAATTGCCACGCTGGTCATCATGACGCGGGTGGCCTCCCGATGAGCGACCTCACAGCCGCCACCGGGAATGAGGCGGATCGCCACTTTCCACCCATCGCCTGGCTTAGCAGCCTCGCTCTTGGTCTGGTCGTCATCGGTGGCATCGTCATGGCCTCATACGCCCCTCGTCTGGCACCTCTCAAGGCCGCCACCGCCCTGCTGGTCGCAGCAATCGTGTTACTCCTCGGCGCGGTCGGACTGTTGTTTCGAATTCCCGAATTTGCTTGGGCCAGGTTCCTAAAGGTGTTCAAATGGTCCTTGCTCGCGTACATAATCGAAGCTGGGATGATCGAGTTCGTTTTCGTGAAGGACCAGATGCGGGGGTCTTCACTCCTCATCGTGACCCTGATGCTGGTGGTCTTCGCGACCAGTGTTCCCGTGACGATTGCGTTCACCACCGCTCGGTACGCCGAGGTCGGCGACGAGTAATCCACCAATTCCGAAAGGGGTTCGCCGGTTCTGCTCCGCGGTGTAACCCTTCACACATGAGCAGCATGAGCAACTTGAGCAATTATTGAGAGCGGTTCGCCCAGCTCCCGACTTCCTCTGACAATTCGTATGAATTCCCAACCAGTGTCATGCGCTGACGGTCATAACCCAGTCCACCGGAATTCGGCTCAATCACAGATATGATTCACGGGTGAGCGTCGTCGACGTCCGAGGTCTCGTGCGTAGCTACGACCGTAAGTACGCGATCGACCATCTCGACCTCACCGTCGAAGCCGGACAGTGCGTGGCGATGCTCGGCCCCAATGGCGCAGGCAAGACAACCACCGTCGAGATCCTCGAAGGTTATCGACGCCGCGACGCTGGCGAGGTGAGCGTTCTTGGCGTAGACCCGGCGAACGCTGACAAGAGATGGCGACAAAGGATCGGCATCGTCCTCCAAGAAGCCCACGACTTGGGCGATGCAACGGTGCAGGAGGCCCTCCGCCACTTCGCTCACTTCTACGAACATCCTCGATCGGCTGACGAAGCCACCGACCTCGTTGGGTTGACCGAGCAGGCAAACCAGCGGATCGGCTCCCTTTCCGGCGGTCAACGTAGGCGCCTTGACGTCGCCCTCGGCGTCATTGGTCGACCCGAACTTCTCTTTCTGGATGAACCCACAACCGGCTTCGATCCCGAGGCCCGTCACGTCTTTTGGGGACTGATCAATCGTCTGAAGGCTGACGGTGTCACGATATTGCTGACGACCCACTATCTCGAAGAGGCGGACGCTCTGGCCGACCGCGTGGTCGTGATTGCCAAGGGTCGAAAGGTCGCCGACACCACCCCAGACGAACTTGGCGGACGGGACAAGGACGTGGTCACCGTTCGCTGGAACGACGCAGGACTGGAGCAGTCTGAGGAGACCGATACACCCACGCGCACGGTGCAGCGGCTCATCGAACACTTCGGAGGAGAGGTGCCCGGTTTAGAGATCGTTCGCATGACGTTGGAGCAGGCGTACTTGAACCTCGTGAACCGCGAGGAGGGCCCGTGAACTATCTGCGCCTGTGCATCGATCGCAGCAGATTCGAGATTCGAGTGACGCTGCGTGACAAGAACGCCGTCTTCTTCATGATGCTCCTGCCGATATTCCTCCTCGTCATCTTCGGGTCCGTACTCTCCTCGAACAAGATAGGTTCCACCAACGTCAGTTACTCCCAGTACATCGTTGCGGGACTCCTAGCATCGGGCATTCTGTACAGTTCATTCCAGCAGTTGGCGATTGCGATTCCCGAAGAACGGGTCTCCGGAGCGCTCAAGCGCCTGGCCGGCTCACCGATGCCTTCCAGCGTCTACTTCGTCGGCAAATTTGCCGTCGCCCTGTTCGTGTACATCTTCCAGGCGATCTTTCTTCTCGCCATCGGACACTTCGCCTATCACATCACTTTGCCAACGTCCCTTGGCCCTTGGCTGACCTTCCTTTGGGTGAGCATCCTGGGCCTCGCGACAAGCGCCCTGCTCGGGATTGCCTTCTCCTCGCTTCCGAAGGACGGAAAGTCCGCGGGAGCGCTCACCACGCCGATTGTCCTGTTCTTCCAGTTCACGTCGGGCGTGTACTTCATCTACACCGGACTACCGAAGTGGATGCAAGATATCGCAGCACTCTTTCCCCTCAAATGGATGGCCCAGGCATTGCGTGGCGTCTTCCTGCCGAAGTACTTCGCGCGAGCCGAGGTCGCGCACAGTTTTGAATTCCCAAAGGCCGCACTGGTGATGTTGGCGTGGGCACTGATCGGCGCGGTACTGTGCAGTCGCACATTCCGCTGGCTTGACAAGACCTGACCAACGTCCCCTACCGTGCAGTCGGGGCAACTATCAGAATCCCTTCCTTGGATTGTCGAGCCCGCCATCCCTCCCATCGAAATCCGTCCACGGCGGCCAGTCCTTCATCGACGATGACACGCGCCACTTTCCCCTTCACCGCCTTGGCAGCGTGGCCGGCGGCTCCACGACCATCAGCCTGGACGAACGACACGTTGACGATTTGGCAACCCTGATCCAACTCCGACCAGTCAATTGACGACTGGTGTTCCTTGGGTAGCAGATTAACGACCACCGACCCCTTCACGTGGGCCGCCACCGCCGACGTCACGTGGGGTCGCCAGTAATGGGCGACGCCACCTAGAGGCGGCAGGGTGGTGTCCATTTTGAGCCGATAGTCAGCGATGTGGTCACCTCCCGTCGTCACACCGTAGAGACCAGAAGGAATCAACAGTCGACGTCGGTGCGCGGGCGCCATGGTTGCCGCGTCCAAGTGGAGCCACACCACTCCGATATAGCGGCGCCACGCGGGCATCAACAGTGCGTCGCCATTTGCTAGGTGCCCGATCGCGTCCACCGCCCGTTCAAGAAGTGGTCCGCGAACTTTCAACACCTTCTCGAGGCCAGTCGACGACTGAGTGGCGCGCAGCGCCGCAAGCGCCCCAATGACGTTGCGCCGCGCACTCCCCAAGTCGTGGTCGAAATCCCCCACCCTCGCCCCTCTTAAACCACCCTCCGCTTTGGCTTCGGACGGCGGGATGAGAACAAACGGCTTGCGGGTCACGGACTCCTACGGTACCGGACCGTCGGTTCAGGCTGCGCTGAGTATCTCCTTCGTGAAGCCGAGTGAACGAAGAAAGTGGCGGACCTTGACGACTTGGTCCTCGGTCAGATCGCGAGTACGAGTCGAGCCGAACGAAATAGTCTCACCGTCGACGGTGACGGCCCAATTACCTCGATGCGTCTCATGGACCTCCCCGAAGCGTCCTAGAAGAGAGCAGACATCGTGCCATTGAATGTTGTGGCACATCGGGTGACTGTACAACTTTTGGGCGGTGATGCGGTGGTGGTGGTCCAGCTTGACTGACATGTTCAACCCCCTACTGAGGGCCGAGGTCTTCCGCCCTCAGTAGCACTCTTCACCCTCTAGAGGGCGTTGTCAAGGAGCGCTACCAACTCCACGTGTTCTGTCATTGGGAACAGGTCGAATACTCTAAATTCTTTCAGTTCGAACCCGCCTGAGACTAGGACTTTGAGGTCACGAGCAAAGGTGGCCGCGTCGCAAGAGACGTACACGATCCGCCGAGGAGCACGTCGCACGAGCGCCTGAGCGACGCCCTTGGCGAGGCCCGCGCGTGGTGGGTCGAGCACCACCACGTCACCGGGGCTAACGGAGTCGTTGATCGAACGGGGCGTGACCGACCATTCGCGCACCTTCATCTGGCGAAGGCCATCGCCGTTCTGGCGCGCGTCACGCACGGCGTACGGCGATGATTCGACCGCGGTGACCCGGCCGCCGGGACCGACGATCTTCGCGAGCGGCACCGAGAAGAGCCCGACCCCGCTAAAGAGATCAACCACGTGATCTCCGGCTTTGACGTCGGCGAATTCGAGCACGCTAGCCAGGAGAACCTCAGGCGCTTCCCGATGTGACTGCCAGAACGAGCGGGGGCTCACCGAGAACACGTGGCCCTGCACCGCGACGCGCGACTGGGTCGACGGCTCAAGGGGTTCGCCCCGTAGGGAACAGATCTCGTAGATGGTCCCGCGATGGGTCTCACGTCGAACGATTGCGAACGGCGCACCGTCACCGATAGCCCGCAACTCAACCTCCTCGGCACCGTCCCATGAAGCAGAGAACGCCGGGGCGAAGGTTTCGTCGGCGATCCAGCAACTGTCGATTGCGACCAGGTCGTGGGACCGGAAGCTGCGCAGACTTAGCCGGCCTTCGTCGTCGACCGCGCAACGCAGCCGAGTGCGCGAACCCCGAGGGCTTGCTTCGGTGATCGATATCACGACCTCACGCTCGATGCCCGCAATCCGGCGAAGATGCTCCGCGACCAATGTGCTCTTCCAGTGAACTTGGGCGTCCGGGTCAGCGTGCTGAAGGTCGCATCCACCACAACCGCCGGCATGCGCGTACTCGCACGGCGCCACCACCCGATGGGGACTGGCTTCCAAGATCTCAATTGCGTCGCCCCGATAGAAATTGGCCGTGGTCTCGTTGATTTCAACGCGAACCATCTCGCCGGGGAGTGAGTGACGCACGAAAACGACGCGCCCGTCAGGCATTCGGCCGACTCCGCCACCGCTGGCCGGTCGTTCGATCCGTACTGACGCCTGGGATCCGGGCGCTATCTCACTATTCACCATTGCAGCCTACTCAGGACCTGGACTTCACCGTCGGGCCACGAAGGCTGGTGGGGCGTTACCTCGACCCGACGAAACGGAGGAACAGGTCGACCAACTCGGTCGCGCGTTCACGCGCCGCCGGGGTTTCGTCCTCGGTCTGGGCCATCAACGCCTCGATGTCCACACCGAAATCACGGGCCTCGTCATCTCCCGTCTCGAACCAGTCCCGTAATTGGAGATGGTCGAGTTCGGGGTGGAACTGGACACCCACGTGCAAGCCAATGGCGAACGCCTGAACGGCGCTGTCCGAACGAGCCCACAACGTCGCACCCTCGGGCAAGGTGCACCGGTCGAAGTGATACTCAAACCAAGGCCCTTTCGGGATTGGCGAATCGTTGACGGGCTGGATCTCATACCATCCGATTTCGGGTGTGGTCGACGGAGTGACTTCACCTCCGTGGTACACGCACAACGCTTGCGCGCCAAAACAGATACCAAGGATCGGCAGCGCGCGAGCCTCCGCGTCCCCGATCAATGCGAGTTCCCGACCGAACCAGGCGGCGACCACCTCGTGATCGTACGCAGCACTCTTTGAGCCAAGGATCACCAGCAGGTCATAGCCATCGAGCGACGGTGTGGGTGACGACCCGTCCATCATCGCAACATCCACGCGAAAGCCACGTAACTCCAACGCCTCCCCGATCAATCCGGGGTGATCCTCCATGTGATGACGCAAGACGAGAACCCGCGGCACCGTCTCACTCTGCCGATCTGACGCTGGAGAAATTCATCCTCCGAGACTATTTGGTCGAATGAGGACTGGGCGCGGTCAGCCCGCGGGCAGTTTCCACCCCATCGCCTGGGCGATCTCCTTGCAGGTCGGACAGACCGGATACTTCTGGGGGTCACGTCCGGGCACCCACACCTTTCCGCACAGTGCTCGTACCGGTGTGGCATTGATCATTCCCTCGACAACGGAGTTCTCCAACGGGACAAAGTCGCCATCCTTGGGGGTGTAACCCTCGAGCACGATGTGCGTGAAACGTTCGTGGTCGCCTTCGTCGAGAGTCGGTGTGACGTGGACGTTCAATTGGGTGTCGGCCTGGATGCTCACAACTAAAACCCTATCCAGATGACTAGTCTCGAGTAGCCATGAAGCGTCGTCGCCGCCCCACCCCACCCACTCGCCCAATCGGTCGCGTGGCCTCGCACTTCACGCGTGAGGGGACGCCGAAGAACTCGTACCGGACCCAGTCCGAGGCCCAGAGTGCGGCTCAATTGGCGTGGACCCTCAGCGGCGTCGACTTGAATGCCTATCGCTGCGATTACTGCTTTCAATGGCATATCGGCAAGAGCTTCCGCGACGATTAGCGAAGCCGGGCTGGAGCGGGCAATATAGAGGGACTTGAAGCGAAAGGTTTCCCATGGCGGTCCAGGCGTACATCTTGATTCAGTCCGAGATCGGCTCCAGCGAGTCGGTGGTACTCGCCACGCGTGCGGTTCCCGGCGTGCTCGAGTCCTTCGAGGTCACCGGGCCGTACGACGTCATCGTGCGTTGTGAGGCCGCGAGTGTCGACGACTTGGGCAAATTCATCGTGGGTGCCATTCAGAAAGTGCCTGGCATCACGCGCACCTTGACCTGCCCCGTCGTCAACATCTAGCCGAACGCACCCGCCGCACGCAGCGCCGACTGGCGCAGTTCATCGAATCCCCACCCGAGCAAGCCTTCGCGCGTCCCCGATCCCGGCGACCGGGGTGGTTGGCGCACCGCACCAGGCGTCTTGGAGAATCGTGGTGCCGGCGCCGGTTGAATAGGTCGATCCTTCAAGAAGACCGCACGCTCGGCATTGATGGGATTCACGGCGGCTTCGCGCGGCGACAGCACCGGCGTGACGCACGCATCGAGTTCCGCGAATACCTCGGTCCATTCGTCACGAGTCTTGGTGGCGAAGATTGCCGCGATACGGTCCTTCAACTCGGGCCAGGAGCCTCGGTCCATCTGGGCGGGCAATCCAACGGACTCGAGGCCAAGACCCTGGAGCAGCGCCGCGTAAAACTTCGCTTCAATGGCGCCAACCGCCATGAAGCCGCCATCTTTCGTTTCGTAGACCTCGTAGAAATGGGCACCACTGTCGAGAATATTGACGCCTCGCTCCTCCAGCCAGAATCCGGCGTTCAGGAACGAATGCGTCATCGCCATCATCGAGGCTGATCCGTCGACCATGGCGGCGTCCACGACCTGGCCTTCTCCAGTGCGCTTCGCCGAGATCACCGCAGCGAGAATTCCGAAGACGAGAAACAGCGATCCACCGCCGAAGTCGCCGACAAGGTTGAGCGGGGGCACCGGTCGTTCCCCCGCCCGACCCATGGGCCACAGTGCACCCGAGACCGCGATGTAGTTGATGTCGTGGCCCGCGCGCTGAGCCATGGGACCATCCTGTCCGAATCCGGTCATCCGCCCGTAGACCAAGCGAGAATTTCTCGCCCAAACATCATCTGGGCCGAGGCCGAGGCGTTCGGCGACACCGGGTCGGAAACCTTCGACGAGGACATCCGCTTGCTCGCAGAGTTCGAGCACGAGGTCTCGGCCCGATGGGTTCTTCAGGTCGACGCTGACCGAGTGGCGAGAGCGATTGAGAACATCCCACGAGGGTTCGGGCGAGGCATCAGGGCTCCCGCGTTCGAGACGCAAGACATCGGCTCCCAAATCGGCGAGGAGCATGCAGGCGTAGGGGCCTGGCCCGATACCCGCCAGTTCGACGACCTTGATCCCCTCCAGTGGGCCGCTCACGGCGTCAGTGCCCGCGTTGATGTGCGAGAACCATCAGTCCCACCAAAGGTCCTTGCCCAATACGCCCTTACCAATGAGACCCAACTGAATTTGACTGGTGCCTTCGACGATTGTCAATTGGCGCGCGTCACGGTAGTACTGCTCAGTCGGGTGCTCCTCCATGTAGCCTGCGGCACCGAGAAGTTGGACGGCTAGGCCGGACGCCCTCACCGCCACTTCCGAGGCGTAGTACTTGCACATTGAGAGCATGGGCACATACTCCTTGGTGAACTTTCCTTGGTCAGCGAGCCACGCCCCCCGATAGGTCAGCAGACGGGCCGCTTCAATCTCGGTGGCACACTTGGCAATCTCCCATTGGATTCCTTGGAATTCAGCGATGGTCTTGCCAAAGGCGGGACGATTCTTCACGTAATTAGTGGCGTACATCAGTGCGCCCTCGGCAAGTCCAATTGCCCGAGCGGCCACGATGGGGCGCATGGCGTTGAGCGACTGCATGGCCAAAGCAAATCCGCCGCCGATTACCTGGCCGGGTCCGACCTTCACATTGTCGAAGACGATCTCGGCGGTGTCGATGCCCTTGACGCCCATTTTCTTGTCCACGCGTGGTCGCGACACGCCAGGAGTGTTGGCGTCCACGATGAACGAGCCGATATTCGTGTGCAGTCGCGAGGACGGATCGCCAATCTTCGCGAAGACGGTGAACCAATCGGCCTGCATGCCACCGGAGATCCAAACCTTCACCCCGTTCAGGATGTAGCCGCCGGGGACATCGGGATCCTCGGTCGCGCGTGTCTGCATACCGGCAACGTCTGAACCCGCACCGGGCTCGGAGAGACAGAATGACGCACGCTGGGTACCGTTCGCGATGCCCGGAAGGTACCGTTGCTTCTGCTCTTCAGTGCCGGCGATCATGATCGGGCCCGTCGGCAGACGAGTCAGCAACAACATCAGGCCGAGGACGTTCGAATACTTCGTCACCTCCTCGATCGCGAGGGTGAGACCCATGATGCCCGCCCCAGAGCCGCCGTACTCCTCGGGGATGCAGAGGCCCAGAAGATCGGCCTTCCTGAATTCGTCAAAAATGTCCTGCGGGTATTCACCCGTCGTATCGATTTCGCGCGCCCGCGGTTTGATCTTCTCTTGAGCGAGGCGGCGAACGGTCTGTTGAAGGCCCAAGAGCTCTTCGTTGAGTTGGAAGTCCATGCCTCTCAAGTTAGTGCTGTCCGTGTGTCAACATTGGACGATGTCCCTCCTTCGGCGTGTCGATTTGCTTCGGGTCATGCCCGAGACGGACTATGACGTGGTGGTCATCGGCGCCGGCATGACTGGCGCAGGGGTAGCCCTTGACGCGGCCTCACGAGGATTGAAGGTGGCGCTGATCGACAAGGGCGATATCGCCTCGGGAACGAGCTCCAAATCCTCCAAAATGGTGCATGGCGGACTTCGCTACCTCCAGCAGAGGGAATTCCGGCTCGTCTACGAGAACCTGCGTGAGCGCCAGCGGCTCCTGGAGAACGTCCCCTTTCTGGTACGCCCGCTTCCCTTCCTCATCCCCTTGTTCGCCAAGAACGGCGCGATGGCCAAAGCCCTCGTTAAGGGGTATTCGAGCGCCTTGCGAATCTATGACCTGACTGGCGGATGGCGCATCGGTCAGCGTTACCGAAAAGTCACCCCCGACGAGGCCCTCGCCCATCTGCCGACACTCAACACCGAGCACCTGATTGCCGCATTCATCTACCTCGACGCACGGGGTGACGACGCGCGCGTAGCGCTCACACTTGCTCGGACCGCTGTTGACCTCGGCGCCCACGTTGCTAACTACCTGCAGGCCGTGGCCATCGATCAGGACGAGACTGGTCGAGCCAAGGCTGTTCGCGTGCGTGACCGATTGGCCGGGACTGAACTGACCTTGCACACCAGGGCCGTCGTGAACGCCACCGGTGTCTGGGCTGATGAAGTCTTCGCCATGGCCGAGCACCAGGCATCTCACCGGATCACCCCGGCCAAAGGCGTCCACTTGAGTGTCCCCAGCGACCGTCTTCCGGCCGACGTGGCCGCGGTCATGAGCGTGCCCGGTGACCGCCGAAGCATCTTCGTCGTGCCTTTCGAGGACGCGCCGTACACGTTCGTCGGCACGACTGACACCGCGTACGCCGATGCGCTCGACCGGCCGGAGTGTACGCCCGAGGACCTCGCCTACCTGCTCGGCGCCGTCAACGCATCAACGTCATCGAATCTCACCCCCGACGACGTGACCGGGGTGTGGGCCGGACTTCGTCCACTTCTGGCACCCCACGACGGTGCAGCGCTGAAGGAACGTACCGCCGATCTCTCGCGCCGTCACCAAGTGACCGACAGTCACGACGGCGTCATCCACATCACTGGCGGCAAGTGGACGACCTACCGCCAGATGGCAGAAGACGCGGTCAATGCCCTGCGCCCCTATCTGCCTGGTCTGCCGGGCGCGAAGACGAAGAATCTTCGACTCCACGGAGTCGGTGCATGGCTTCCCACGACCGACCTTGAGCGTCACCTCTACCGACGCTACGGCGACGACGCCCGCGACATCCTAGATATCGTGCGCGACTTCCCCCACTTGGGCGAGCCGATGATCGAGCGCCAACCCTACGTGGGCGCCGAATTCATCTACGCGGTCCGCAGCGAGATGGCCCTCACTCTCGAAGACCTCCTGACCCGGCGCACCCGCGCCCACCTTCACGATGCCCGTACCGCCGCCGCTGCCGCACCAATGATCGCCCGCCTCGTGGCGCCCGAACTCGGGTGGGAACCGTCGCAGATCGATGAGCAGGTCCGCAACTACCTCGACGCAGCTCGCCGAGAGTTCTCCGCGGCTGGCCTCACTCTGTAGAGTGCAACGATGACCCGCCCGAAGATGCCGAATGACTACCCGGTGGCTCCCTTCAAGGCGCCGGTGCCGAATGCCCTCGACTCGTCAATCCTCGACGAACTCGGCTCGTTCGGCGTCGACGTCGATGTGAGTGACGTCGCACGGGCTGACCACGGCCGCGACTGGTGGCCTCTCTCGATCCCCGATGTGGCGGCGGGGCGAGTTCCCCATTGGCCCGGTGCGGTGGTTCGACCGCGTTCCACCGCTCAGGTGAGCAAGGTCGTCGAATTGGCCTCTCGATACCTGATCCCAATCACCGCCCAAGGAGGTCGTTCGGGTGTGGTCGGAGGTGCGGTGGCTCCCGATGGGGGCATCGCGCTGGATCTCACTGGCCTCGACCAAGTCATTGGGGTGGACGAGCAGTCCGGCACGGTGACCGTTGAGGCCGGAGTCTTCGGACCCGACCTCGAGGCTCACGTTCGCCAACTCGGATGGACCGTTGGTCACTTCCCTCAATCGTTTGAACTCGCCACGGTGGGTGGGTGGATCGCGTGTCGAGGTGCGGGACAATTCTCGAATCGTTACGGCAAGATCGAGGACATCGTCCGGTCGCTCACGGTCGTGCTGTCCAACGGAGACATCGTGCACCTCGGGTCCGGTGCGCCACGCCAAGCCGTCGGACCGGACCTACTCCAACTCTTCATCGGATCAGAAGGCGCTCTGGGCGTGGTCACCGAAGCGACCCTCGTGATGCAACGCCGACCGGACTTCGAGCGGCGGGCTGCGTACCGTTTCGAGAGTTTCGCCGCCGGCCTTGACGCATGCCGCGCAATATTCCAGCGGGGGGCGCGACCGGCCGTTCTTCGCCTTTACGACGACATTGAATCGCGCCGCAACTTTGAAGTTGACGGGTGCGCCCTCATCGTGCTCGATGAGGGCGACCGGCTCTTCGTCGACGCGGCGATGACCATCGTCGATCAAGAATGCACGGATGCGAGTGCGCTCGATGTTGACCTGGTAGAGAAATGGCTGGCCCACCGCAACGATGTGGGCGCACTGGCTCCACTGTGGACCAATGGATACGTCGTCGACACGATCGAGGTGGCCGGTCCGTGGGCTTCGCTCGCCACCATGTACCAGCGGGTCACCGGCGCGCTGGCGAGCGTTCCCGAGATGATGGTTGTCTCGGTGCACCAGTCGCATGCGTATTCCGACGGGGCCTGCCTCTACTTCACCTTCGCGGGGCGGCCCTCGGGCGACGTTACCGACTTCTATCGGACAGTATGGGACCTCGCCACCAACGAAGTGCTCACCTGCGGCGGTGCGCTCAGTCATCACCACGGCGTGGGGCACAACCGGGCCCGTTTCGTCACCCGAGCTCTTGGAACAGCCTTTCCGATTCTCGAAGGGATCAAGGATGTGCTCGATCCGAACAACGTGATGAACCCCGGTGTTCTCGGACTGGGACACGATCCGTGGTGAGGGCCCTTGCCATCGACGTGGGCACCTCGTCGGTGCGCACCGGTATCGTCGACGTCTCGGGCAAGGTCACCCACGCGCAGCAGCGTCTCCTCACCATCCGGACCCCGAACCCCGGCGAGGTCGAATTGGACGCCCTCGAAATTGCCCGGTTGACCCTGGAGTGCGCCCGTGCGACCCTTGACAGTGGTGGGCCTTGCGACGTCGTGGGTGTCACCAACCAGCGTGCAACCACCATTGTCTTCGATCCCGTGTCCGGCCAACCCGTCGGTCCGGCACTGGGCTGGCAGGACCTTCGCACGGTGATCGACTGCCTCGTCCTTCAGGGCGACGGCCTTCGCCTCGCCCCCAATCAATCGGCGACCAAGGCAAGATGGCTGGTGTCGCACTCGGGTCGACCCGCACGGGAACTGCGCTTTGCCACCATTGAGACTTGGATCGCGTGGCACTTGACCGAAGGGGCCATCCACGTCACGGACCGTTCGAACGCGGGGGTGAATGGCCTGGTGACCGTTGGAGTTGACGGGTGGGACCCGAGCGTGCTGTCACTGCTCGATCTGGACATGGCGATGTTGCCCCGCATCGTCGACACCATGGGATTCTTCGGTCCGGCCACGGCGTTGCCAGGCGCACCGACGATCACCGCCCTCGTCGGCGACCAGCCGGCGTCACTGTTCGGACAGTCCTGTGTCACCCACGGAGCCAAGATCACGTTCGGGACGGGCGCCATGCTCAACATGGTTCGCGGCACGGACGGTCCCGAGACGATGACCCGCTACCCCTCGGGTTGCTTTCCAGTGGTCGTGCGCAGCCAGGACCGCCGAATCACGTGGGGGATCGAGGGAATCGTGCTCTCAGCTGGCGCCTGCATTGACTGGCTTCGCGATGATCTCGGCCTGATCGGATCGGCGGAAGAGACCAGTGACCTGGCGGCGTCGGTCACCTCCAGCGATGGTGTCACGTTCGTGCCCGCGCTCTCGGGGCTCGGCACTCCCGAATGGGACTTCGGCGCGCGCGGCGGGTTCTTCGGCATCACCCGCGGCACCACACGAGCTCACCTGGTTCGTGCCGTTCTAGAGGGTATCGCCCAACGCGGAGCGGACCTTATCGAAGCAGCCCAGCTCGAGACCGGAGAACACCTGGATGAAGTCCGCATCGACGGGGGCATGAGCGACAACGACCTGTTCGTTCAGCGTTTGGCCGACTTCGCCGGGGTTCGCGTGACCGTGTCACCCGAGCGCGAGGCGACGACTCGCGGAGCGGGGTTGATGGCGCTCGTGAGCGCCGGCGCTCTCACTTTGGACGAGGTGGAGCGGATGTGGTCGCCGGTCCGGGTCTACACACCATCGATGACCCCCGAGGATCGCCAGCATCGTCGAAGCGAGTGGCGTACCGCTATCCAGCGCGTGGTGCGGACGATTCCCGAGTTGAGTGCGGTCGAGTTCTAAGCCGACCAGGGTGCCAGCTCGAGGGCTTGGTCGAGGGTCGTACGCACGTCGAGCAGTCCCTTGGACAGCATGAGGGCACGGGGCTGACTGAGCGTCACCACGCCTGACACGACTCCTCCTCGCGAGAAGACCGCGAGCCACTTCCCCTCCTCGACGGCACCCTTGACGATTCGAACGTCATCATCCGGGCGGGCGTGGCCCAGCATCTGGATCTTCTTGCCGTATTGATCTGACCAGAAGTAGGGCACCAACGGGTCTTCCGAGCGTCGCCCCGTTGCCCAGAGACGGGCCAAGGCCGTTGCGTGGTCATTCGCGATTTGCCAGTGTTCTATTCTCACCAGTTCCTCACCGAGGGTGTTGGACCACATGAATCGAGCGACGTCACCGATCGCCCCGACCCGGTCGGTGGCGAGCAGGTCGGCGTCCACCACGACCCCATTGTCGATCGTGAGTCCCGAAGTGGCCAACCACTCATCGTTCACACTGGCGCCGGCGGCCACGATGACTGCCGCAGCCTCCAGGGCCGACCCATCGTCGAACCTCACCACGAAACGGTCATCGCGATACTCCACGTCGCCGATCCGCTGGTCATTGCGTAGTTCGATGCCCGCATCGGTGGCGAGATTGCCGAGCCACCGGGAGACATCATCGCCGAGAATACCCACGAGCGGCCGGGCGGCCGCCTCGAGCACGATCGGCGTATAGCCCAGTGAGTGCAACGCCGTCGCCGCCTCGGCACCGATGAAGCCACCGCCGATGATGGCGATCACTCCCCCAGGTTCGATGAAGCTGAGGTCGTGGCGCAGACGGATGAGGTCATCGCGAGTACGCAGCGTGAGAGCGAGGTCGCCCGCCGAATACGCCACGTGACGAGCGCGGGATCCCGTGGCGATGACGACGTGGGTCCCCGCGACCTGTACTCCGTCTGCGAGGTGCACGGTGGTCGTGGCGACGTCCAACGCGGTGGCGGCCACGCCCAGGCGCAGGACGACGTCGAGCGACGACACCAATTCGGGCGTGGCGAGGGTGGTCTTGTCGACATCCCACTTGCCGGCGAGGACCTGCTTGGAAAGTGGCGGTCGGTCGTAAGGGGCGTAGGGCTCGGCGCCGATGAGGGTCAACGCGCCGTCGTAGCCATCGCGCCTCAGGGACTGCGCGAATCGCCAACCCGCGAGACCCGCGCCGACGACGACGACGTGGTCAGCGCCAGACAGCGCCGTCACGAGAACATCGCCAGCCATTGATCCGCACTCGCTGGAGCCAAGACGTAATTGTGTGCTCGCACCGAGCCCAGGGTGGCGCTGTCATCGGCTGAATAATGATGCCCCGGAAAGAGCACCACGTCGTCGCCGAGCGGCGTCAGTCGCTGGGTCAGCGTGCGATACATCTCCGCAGGATCAGAACCGGGCAGGTCGGTCCGACCGCAACCCTCGAGGAACAAGGTGTCGCCGCTCACCAAGCGGCCCTCCACCAGAATGCACTGACTGCCTGGTGTGTGGCCCGGCGTGTGGATGAGCGTGGCCGCGACCCCGCCCACGTTCAACTGGTCGCCCGACTGATGCGCGACGAGCGCGTCGGCACCGACCCTCGTACGTTCTCTCACCCACTCGACCTCTTCGGCGTGGACGTGGACGGGCACGTCGACTCGCTCCAGAAGCTCAACGATTCCAGCGATCTGGTAACGACCCGAGAGACTACCGCCCACGTGATCGGCGTGGTAATGCGTTGCGATGGCCCCAACGACCTGGAGGCCGTCCGCCTCAACGAGGTCCACCAGTTCGCTCGGGCGATACGCGGGGTCCACGAGAACGGCGGAACCCGTCTCACGATCCCCGAATGCGTATACGAAGTTCACCATTTGCCTTGCCAAGGGATCGTCGACGGCGAAGTCCCGGCCTCCTTGCATCTGCCGGAAATAGAAGCGATCACTCATTCGACATCGACTACCTTGGCCAAGCGCGGAGCCAACTCCTCCACCTTCGCCTTAGTCGCGTCGAGACGAGCCTCCAGCGATTCGATGATCGCGGTGGCCCGCTCCAACTTGACGAAGAGATCGTCCACGCTCACCTCGCCCTCGTCGAACGAGGCCACGATGTCGTCCAATTCGTCAGTCGCCTGCTTCCAGTCATTGATGTTGCTCATGATGCTGCTCCATTCTTTTCCGTAACGCTAGAGTCGAACGCCCCGTCACTGAGCGAGACGTGAACCACGTCGCCAATCTCGACGTCGGCCAGGGTCTTGACGACCTCGCCGCGATTATTGGTGACGATGGACCAACCCTGGGCGAGGCGACGCTTGGGGTCGTAGGCGGCCAGCAACTGACGCTTGGCGCCCAGGAGTTGCTCGGCGACCGTGATCACGTGCCGACTATGGGTGATCAAGCTGGTCCGAATGCTTGACAAGTGCCGCCGTTCGGCTCGGAGGCGATCACGCACTGCGAAGATCATGGTCCGGCGTCGTTCCGCAACGTACTCGGTGGCCTCGTCGAGGATCTCTTGGGTGGCGTCGAGAATCCTCTGCGCCGGAATCTTCACCTGCCGCTGGTGCCAAGTCTCGACTATTGCGGCGATCTCCTCACCGAGTCTGGTCGGGGTTATCGCCCGCGTGTGGGCCACAAGATCCGCGATTGACTCGTCACCGGTGTGGCCAATGCCGGTGAACACTGGCGTGGAACAGTGAGCGATCGCCCGCGCCACACGCTCGTCGTCGAAGCAGGCGAGGTCGCCCTTGGAGCCACCACCTCGCACGAGACAGATGAGGTCGACCCCGTGGGCATCGAGCGATTCAATGGCTCGGACGATCTGGGGCGGAGCCGACTCCCCCTGCACCGCCGTCTTCTGGAGGATGATGTCGAATCCATACCCCGAATTCAGTAGTTGGCCGGTGAAGTCGCTGTAGCCTTCGGTGCCGGGGCTGGCAACCAGTCCCACTCGCAAGGGAACCGGCGACAGAATCACCCGCTTGTTGAGTTCGAGTAGCCCCTCGCCCTGGAGGCGGGCGATGAGTTCCAGACGACGCCGAGCGACATCGCCGAGCAGGCTCTGGACGTCGACCTGGGTGATTGTGAAGCCGATCTTGCCCTGGGGTGCGTAGAGGTCCACGTACCCGTAGAAGCTTACGATGAGTCCCGGTTTCAAGGTGACGCCATCCTCAGCCAGGTTGCGCCTGATCGGGGCCCACTGCGTCGCCCAGCAATGGGTGTTCAGTACCGGACGCTTCGTGTCCGTGGACGCCGAACCGGTGTCCACGAGGTCGATGTACACGTGGCCCTTCTCGTAGACCTTGGCGATCTCACCGCGGACCCAATGAGGGTGACGACGGCCGAAGGCCGACTCGAGTCGAGCCGTCAGCAACTGATAGAACTCGCCGACTTCGAGTACCGGCTCGATGACTGGCTCAATTTCAGATTCCACGTGGCGAGGCTATCGCCCTGGTGTCTCCCCGGAATGGCTCTTGTCGCCCTCGCGATGGTGTGTCAGACTTGACGAGGATGGTGAGTCGACTGGGTGGCCGCACCGCACGGAAACGGGCGGTGAGGAAAGTCGGGGCTCCACAGGGCAGGGTGCTCGCGAAACGTGAGTCACGGTGACGTGCAGGAAAGTGCCACAGAAAGTAAACCGCCGATGGCCCGGGTAACCGGACACAGGTAAGGGTGAAACGGTGCGGTAAGAGCGCACCAGCGTGGCGAGCGATCGCAACGGCTCGGTAAACCCCACCCGGAGCAAGATCAAACATGGGAGCGCGTGGCCCGCATGCCCTTCGGGGCACTCCCAAGGTAGATCGCTGAGATGGATGGCCGCCCAACCTTCCGCAAGGGAGGTGGACAGAACCCCGCTTATAGGTCGACTCATCATCCACCCACTTCGAGACCGGAAAGGAACTGCCATGCTGCACCTACCCTTCCGGGAACTTCCCCATACCGAATTCGACGTGCCCGATACTCGCTCGCCGGTGCGCTACCTCGTGTGGATCGCCGCTCGCCAGAAGGGCCTGCTCTTCTGGAACGCCGTCTTCGGCATTGGCTGGATGGTGAGCCAAGCGCTGCTGTGGGCGGCCGTCGGAGCGGCCATCGACCATGGCATCACGGGTCATAACGAGGGCGCACTCTTCAAATGGGTTGGCGTGGTGATGGGTCTTGGCCTAGTGCAAGCGGCCTGTGGGGCGCTACGACACCAATTGGCCGTGACCAATTGGATGCACGCCGCGTACCGGACCGTCCAGGTCATTGGTCATCACCTCTCGCGAACTGGCAGCGCGCTGACCGACGCCATCCCTTCGGGTGACATCGTCAATACGGTCGCCGCGGACGCGATGCGCATCGGCGGCGCCTTCGACGTGTTCGCCCGATTCATGGGTGCCATCGTCGCGTGGGTGGTCGTCTCGATCATCCTGCTCAGCACGTCGACTGAACTCGGTCTCATCGTCCTGATCGGCGTCCCCATCCTTGCGTCATTGACGACCCCGTTGATGCGCCCCCTCCACGCCACCCAAGCAGCTCAGCGAGAAGCCGCCGGTCGCTTAGCCGCGCTGAGTTCCGACACCGTCGCTGGCCTAAGAATCCTGCGAGGTGTCGGTGGAGAGGAGGTATTCCTAGAGAACTACCGACGCCAAAGCAATCTGGTGCGCCTGGCCGGGAATCGCGTGGCGACGCCCCAGGCCGGTCTCGAATCGGGACAAGTTCTGCTCCCGGCGATCCTGACCGCGATAGTCACCCTGCTCGGTGCGCGTGACGTCATGAATGGATCACTCCAAGCCGGCCAACTGGTCGCCTTCTTCGGATACGCCACCTTCCTCACCACGCCGCTGCGTACCGCAATCGAATACGTGATCGCCAGTACTCGTGCCTACGTCGGCGCGGGCAAGGTCTTGCGGATACTCAGCGTCCAGCCGCTCATTGATGAACCGGAGTCTCCCGCGACCTGGCCCCTCCATCTCGAATCCATTCAGGACACCCGCAGTGGATTGTTGGTATCGCGAGGAAGACTGGTCGGATTGGTCACGGAAACCCCGGCCGAGGCGGCGGAACTCTGCGATCGTCTGGGGCGTTTTGTTCCCGAGGCACCCGGGGTCTTGATCAACGGCGACCCCATCGAGAACTTTTCCCTTGCCGATGTTCGTAGCCATATCGTCGTGAGTGACATCGAGCCTCGGCTGTTCTCCGGTGAACTGCGCGGCGAGTTGCATCCGCACGGCGCCGCCACTGACGAAGCAATTCTCGCGGCCCTGACCGCCACCAGTTCACTCGACATTCTCGACGCTCTCGAGGACGGGCTGAACACCGTTGTCGAGGAACGCGGACGCGGCTTCTCGGGCGGCCAACGGCAACGACTGAGCCTCGCCCGTGCGATTCTCACCCAAGCAGAACTGCTCATCCTGGTGGAGCCGACCTCGGCGGTCGACACTCACACCGAGGGTCGGATCGCGTCTCGGCTGCGCGAGGTCCGACGTGGCGAAACAACCATCGTCGCCTCCACCAGTCCCGTGATGCTGGAAGCGATGGACTGGGTGTTCGTCTTCGCGGACGGTCGCGTGGTCGCAGAGGGGACGCACGCCTCGTTGAGCGATGATTCCACCTTGTATCGGCAAACGGTCCTGCGCGAGGACTCCTAGTGGGCCAGCTACCCACCGCATCCACCCGGGTCGTGCGCGACCACGCCAAGATCCTGATCTCCCAGCACCGTGTTCCCCTCGTCAAGATGATGACGTTGTACGCCCTGGCGGCCGTGGCCGCACTCATCCCGGCCTGGATCATCGGCCAGATAACGAACCTCGCAGCCGCCCACCGATTGACCAGTGGACGGATCGACACCCTGGTCACCGAGTTGTTCGTGGCCTCGATGTTCTACGCCGGGCTCTCGTTCCTGGCCCGACGTCGTAGCTACGTACTGGGCGAATCGGTGTTCGCACAGCTGCGCGAGGAGTTCCTCGAGAGTGTCTTGAGCCTGCCCCTGGTCGAGGTGGAGCGCGCCGGCACCGGGGACCTGCTCAGTCGCACCACCAACGACATTGAGTCGCTGTCACGAACCGTACGCTTCGCCCTGCCCGAGTGGCTCGTGGCGAACATCCAGGCCATATTGACTCTGGTCGCCATGTTGCTCGTCAGCCCGCTCGCCAGCCTGGCGAGCCTGGTGTCACTCCCCTTCCTCTTCTTCTCCACGCGTCACTACCTGCGATACGCAACGCCTGGTTATCGTCGCGAACGAATCAGTTACGCGACCATGTCGGGCTCGGTCGCTGAGACCGCCGACGGCGCTCGCACCATTGACGCCCACCGGTTGGGTCCGCGCCAGACCCGACGGATTGAGGAGAACATTCGCGAGTCCTTCTACGCGGAGATGTACACGATGCTCATGCGCCTCGTGTGGTTCCCGACCGTCGAAAGTGCGTTCGCGCTGGCGGTGGCGGCCACGTTGGCTTGGAGCGGCTGGTTGGTCTTGCACGGTCACGTGTCGATTGGTGCCGCGACCACGGTCACTCTCTACGTGGTCCAGATCAACGAGCCCCTCGACCGCATCATCTCGTGGCTCGACGAACTGCAGATCGGTCAGACCGCCCTCGCCCGACTCGTCGGAGTCTCGGTCGTGAAAGACAATCGACCGGCGACGGGACCCGAGCCACTCAATGAGACCATCACCTTGCGCGACGTCCGCTACTCCTACCGAGCCGGCCATGACGTCTTGAACGGGGTGTCACTCGAAGTGCGACCAGGCGAACGCCTCGCAATCGTCGGCCCTTCCGGCGCGGGCAAGTCGACCATTGGACGACTCATCGCCGGCATCGATTCCCCGCGCACGGGCGTGGTGCTGGTGGGCGACGTCTCCCTTACCGAGATGCCCCTAGAGACCCTGCGGCGCCACGTTGCCCTCGTGACCCAGGAGCATCACATCTTCATCGGTACGGTCCGCGACAATCTGGCCCTGGCCGAGCCCGCTGCCACCGACGAGGAGCTCACCCGCGCGCTTGACGCCGTCGACGCGCTCGACTGGGTGCGAGCCCTGCCCCAAGGGTTGCTCACCGAGCTCGGCACCACCGGCCACCCGATCACCCCCGCCCAGGCCCAGCAGATAGCCCTGGCCCGACTGGTACTGAGTGATCCTCACACACTGGTGCTCGACGAGGCGACGGCACTGCTCGACCCTCGAGCCGCCCGACACCTGGAACGGTCGCTCAGCGCCGTTCTCGCGGGACGCACGGTGATCGCCATCGCGCACCGGCTGCACACCGCCCACGACGCCGACCGCGTCTGCGTGGTCATGGACGGGCGGATCGTCGAGTTGGGCACCCACGATGAGCTGGTCGCCCTCCAAGGCGAGTACGCGGCGCTCTGGCGGAGCTGGCGCAGTGACCGCACCGAAGACTCGTAGGCTCTTCAGTTGTGACATCCCCACTGCATGGCGCCGAGATTGACGCCTGCGTCCACCGCGTCGCCCTCGTGCGCGCCGAACCCCTGGCGGCCCAGCGCACCCCGGAAAGTCCGGAACTGGAGCGCCGTCGGCGTGAGGCCGAGCGGCATCGCGCAGAAGTCCTGACGCGGCTCCAGTCACTCCACCCTTACGCCGTGGTCTCCTCCGGCCATGATCACACCCGCGAACTGATGGCCGTCGGCGCGGCGCTGATCTTGCGCCCTCGCTTCACCGACGTGGATACCGCACGCCGCACCGCAGCCGTCCAGGCCCTCGTGCGGGTCGGCCGTATCGACGAACGCTTCAGCTATGCCCCGCTCATCGTGAAGAACCACGAGGTCACCGAACACGCTTCGACTCGCCACCTTTCCGAAGGGACCCTGGAACGTCTGACGCCCGGCGACGTAGCGGTCCGCCACGGCATCGGGTTGCGTTCCACGCCCACGGTGCGTCGCGACGGTCTGCTGCTGTCGGGTGCGTTGCGCATCCTGCAGAGCAACGGTCACGCCGACCCCTCGGCCCGGGGCGCCTTGGTGGACCGCAATCAACGGCTCTGGTGGTTGGACCTCGACACCGTCTCGCACCCCCGATTCAACTTGACCGCCTACGACGGGCTCTACCAAGAACGCCTCGATGTTCTGCTCGCCCTCGACGAATGGTTCGACGTGGGCGGGGAATTCCCGACGGCGCCCTACTGGCACCGAGAATGTCTGACCTGTGAGTTCAACACCCACTGCGAGGGTCAACTCGAGGAGCACGATGACGTCTCGTTGGTCCGTTTCACCAATATCGATCAACAACGGATGTTGCGCGCGGCCGGTATCGCCACCCGGGCCGATCTGGCTCGTCTCGACCCCCAGCGAGCGCAGCGAGCACGACTCGTCAACGACTCCCCTGACGGAGCGACCGAGGTCGAAGTTGTCCTCGGACGGAGCATCGACAAGCTCGACGACCTCATATATCGTGCCCGCTCCCACGTCCGTTCGAGCTTTCTACGAATCCACGAACCTTCGGTGATGGGTTGCCCTGTCGCCGACATCGAGGTCGACGTAGACATGGAGAGTTTCAACGACGTCACGTACCTGTGGGGCGCCTTCGTCACGATCAACCATCCCGTCGAGGGCGTCTTGGCGGGATATCACTCCTTCGTCGACTGGCAAGAGTTGAACACCGAAAGCGAAACCCGCATCTTCGCCGATTTCTGGACGTGGTTCAGTGCTGTGCGCGCCGCCTGCCATGATCAGTCGCGCACCTTCGCTGCGTACTGTTTCTGGGCTCAAGCCGAGGACGGGGCGATGAATCGGGCCGTGGCAACCCCCTTGGAAGGGGGGCCCACGAGTCACGACCTCACGTTGTTCCGTGACCATTCTCCAAAGGAGTGGGTGGACCTGCACGACCTCGCGAAACGCCAGATACAGACCGAGGGACCGCTTGGTTTGAAGCAGCTGGCCGCGGCGTCGGGCTTTGCGTGGCGCGACGAGAATCCGAGCGGTGAGGCGTCAATGCTGTGGTATGAGGTCGCGGTGCGCGATGACGCCGCGCCCGCACTGGCCTCGCGCCAAAGGATCCTTGAGTACAACGAGGACGATTGCCGTGCGACCAAGGCACTGCGCGATTGGCTGAACGGCCCCGCCCAAGCGCTGGCGCACCGCGACACCCCCCTGTAGGAGGGTGGGCGGTCGTTAGCATTGACGCGTGGCCTCTGTGACGTCGACGACTGGAACCGACGCCACCCCGAAGTCTTCCGCGCGCATCCTCGGCGCCCTGAACGCCCTGATTGCATTACTGGGCGCCTGGTTGCTCGCGGTTGCGGTCGCCGACCTCGTCCGCGGAGACATCACCCGGGGACTCTGGTTGCTGGTCTCGGTCGTGGCCATCCGCTGGGCGCTGGCGAATGCTCTGCGCGAGTGGGGGGACAACGTCGGCGCACGGATCCGAGACCAATGGCGCCGTGAGCTACCCGCCCACCTCTCGCTGCCGCGTCGCGAGCACGAACGAGCCCGAGGTGATCTGGCCCTCGCGATCGACAGCGCCGCCGAAGCCCCCGTTCTCGAAGTACTCGCCACCAGCGCCCGCGTGGCGGTCCTCGGTTTCGCACTCGTATATATGGCCGCCGGATGGCCGAGCCTCGCCATCAGTGGGGCCCTCCTCGCGAGCGCCATCCCGCTCTACGTGCGAGCGGGCAAACGCAGTGAGGCCATGGCGGTGCAGTACGAGCAGCGCCGCGCCATGCTCGAAGCGCGCCAACTCGAACTCCTTCGCCATGGCCCTGAGCTTCGTGCCCTCGGAGCCATCCCATTCGGTGCCAACGAGATCGGCGCTATTTCGGACTCCGAACACGTGATCGCGCTGCGGGCGATACGAGTGGCGCTGGAATCCTCACTGGTCACGGAGTTTCTCAGCGGCGTCAGCATCGGGCTGGTGGCGATGGTGGTCGGTTTCTCCCTGTTGGGAGGTCGGATCTCCCTGGAACACGCGCTCGTCGCAGTCCTCGTCACCAGCGAGATCTTCCTTCAAGTCCGTCGATTCGGGACCGAGTTCCACCGCCGGGAGAACGCTGTTCGGTCAGTCGCCCTGCTCGCGGAGGTGTCGACACCAGCGCCACCGGTCGGCCGAGGTCGTCTGTTGAGTAGCGATCAGCTCGTCACGACGGTCAATTCCCAACCCGTGTCCATCAATGTCCGCGAGGGTGAGCGGGTCCTGGTCACCGGCCGCTCCGGTTCAGGCAAGACCACGCTGCTTCACACGTGGCTGGGTTGGAGCCCCGCCGTCGCGGGCACGGTCAAGTTCACCGCGCGACCCATTGGCTACGTCAGTGTCGACAGTGCCCTGCTATCGGGAACATTGCGCGAGAACCTCACGCTGGGAGCGGCCATCGCGGACGCGGAGGTCCTCAAGGTCCTCGCGGTACTCGACCTCGTCGGTCCCCGCTTCAGTGATCTCGACGTCCTCCTGCTCGCCGACGGCGGCGGAACCAGCACTGGTGAGCGGGTGCGCCTCGTTCTCGCCCGCGCGTTGCTTTGCGAACCCGCTCTGGTCGTACTCGACGACATCGCCGGTGTCCTCGATGCCCACGCACGAGAAAGTGTGCGCGCGGCCCTGTCGAATTCCGAAGGACTCGCCATCGTCGAGGCGAGCGTCGATGATCCCGTCATGACGGACTTCGATATACGGATCGAAGTCGGCGCGTGAACGCGGACCTCCAGCGCCTCACCCGGTGGCTACGTCGGGCGCAGCCACCACGTCGTGACCTCCTGCGCGCACTCGGCGCTGGACTCGTCGCCTCGGCGACTAACGTCGCGCTTCTGGTCGGCGCGGTCGCGCTCCTGGTCGCCAGCGCCGCCCGGCCAGGTCTGCAGGCCGTTCTCGGCTCCCTGATCCTGATTGAACTCTTCGCCTTTCTGCGGTCGCCGCTTCGTTTCGCCGAGCGAATGAGCGCACACCGGCTCGGTTACGAGGCGGTGACGCGTTGGCGTCAATGGTTGGTGACGGTGGTCGGCGGGCTCGACTATTCACGATGGCGTCGCTACGCATCGGGTGAGTTGCTCGAACGGGCATTGCGCGACACTGACGAGCTCCAGGACCTCTGGTTGCGCTGCGTCATCCCTCTCGCGACCACGATCACGGTCATGGCCCTCAGCGATGTCGTGGTCGCGGTGCTGATCCCACGTGGTTCATGGTGGACGGTGGTCGGCGTCATGGTCCTCGCCCAGCTGCTCGGTGTCGGCGCGCTCGTGGCCAATTTCCAGCCGCTGCTGGCCGCCGACCGAGGTCTGCGCCGCGCTCGTGGCGCCTATCGGGCAGAACTCGTCGAACTGAGCACCGTGACTCCCGAGTTGACACGGCTGGGGCGCTTCGATCACGTCCTCAACCGCTCGAACCATCGCTCTTCGCAGTTGCGCGACGCCGAATTCGAACTCCTGCGTCGACAGCGACGTTCGGAACTGGTCGGGCCGTTGGCAACGTCACTTGCGCTCTTCGGGCTCGGACTACACCCCGACAGCGCGCCGGTGTGGATCGTGGTCGCCGCGATGCTGGCCCTCGCCACTTACGATGCCCTGTCATCGGTGCGGTCGGCCCTCGACACCGCGGTCGCGGTCAGTGGTGGCGCCGAGCGGCTCGAAGAACTCGGTGGACCAGAGCACCTCGGCCACTTGGACTGGCCCGACGACGCCACGGTCCACCTGGAACACGTGACGATTGAAGAGGGTGGAGTCCCGGTGGTCCGCGACGCATCAGTCGTACTCCCCCCCGGTCGCCGCGTCGCCATCACCGGTGCATCGGGCTCGGGCAAATCGACCCTGCTGCGCGCGGTCGCCGCGCTCGATATCTTTCATTCCGGATCGATCAGCATTGGTCGAGTTCTCATCGATGAAATCGATGAGGCCCAGTTGCGTCGCCACCTGACCTACGTGCCGAGCGAGCCCGGCCTCACGAGGGGTTTCGTCACCGACGTCATCAGGATGGGACGAACTAATGAGCGCGATAGCGAGGCCGACCTCGCCTCATTGGGCATCCTCATGAGCGGCGCCTCGCGCTGGGAAGGCCTCTCGCGAGGCGAGACCGAACGCGTGGCCGTCGCCCGTGCCATGGTCACCAATCCCCAGGTGTACGTCTTGGATGAACCGACCAGCGGCCTCGGCGTCGCGGAGACCGCCTCTGTCCTCGCCCTGTTGGCGTCTACCGGGGCAACGTTCGTGGTCGCAACCCATGACCCGCAGGTGGTGGCGTGGTGCGATGAGGAGTGGCGACTGATCGACGCCCGACTGGAACGAATCAGCCGTTGATTGTCTTCATACCCTGCGCGTGGTAGCGCTCACCGGCCACCTCGCCGCGCGGCACCGCCGCCTCGAGTGCCGCGATGTCGTCCGCACTGAGTACGATCTCGCTCGCGGCTATGTTCTCGCGCAACCACTTGCGACGCTTGGTTCCCGGAATCGGCACGACGTCGGCGCCACGTGACAGCACCCATGCGAGGGCCAATTGGGCCACGGTCACGCCCCTGGCCGACGCGATCTGCTCAAGATTCGCGACCAGCTGAAGATTGTGCTCGTAGGCCTCGCCCGAGAAGCGTGGATGGTTCTTGCGGTAATCACGCTCGCCGGCGGCTTCCCGATTGCTCGCCTCGTTCGTGAGGAATCCTCGCCCCAGCGGGCTGTACGCGACGAAGCCGATGCCAAGGCGACGACAGGCGTCGAGTACGCCGTCCTCGGGATCGCGACTCCACAGTGAATACTCCGTCTGCAGAGCGGTGACCGGGTGCACCGCGTGCGCGCGCTCGAGCGTCTCCGCCGACGCCTCGGAGATGCCGAGGTGGTGGACCTTGCCCGCCTCGACGAGTGACTTCATCGCGCCCCACGTCTCCTCGATCGGCACCGAACGGTCGACCCGGTGCTGGTAGTAGAGGTCGATGTAATCAACGCCGAGTCGGCGCAAGGAGTCGTCGCAGGCCTTCACGACGTAATCCGGCTCACCATTGATACGCAGGAACGAACCGTCCTCGCCACGCTGATTGCCGAATTTCGTGGCGAGGACCACTTCGTGTCGCCGGTCCTTGACCGCGCGGCCGACGAGTTGCTCGTTGGTGAACGGGCCGTACATGTCGGCGGTGTCGAAAAAGTTCACACCACTGTCCAGCGCCTCATGAATGGTGGCGACGGATTCGACATCGTCACCGATTCCGTAGAACTCACTCATCCCCATGCAGCCGAGTCCCTGCTCCGAAACGACCAACCCTTGGCCCAACGTACGACGATTCATCGTGGCTCCCCTATGTGAAATTCCTCACAAACCGTTGTTTGCGGGCTTCCTGAGACAGAGTAGTGGCTCAGGGCGAGGTAATTTTTACTCATTGGCTGGGGGGGCCAAACATCGAGGGCCCGCCCGTTCCTCTCGTCAGGAACGGGCGGGCCACTCAGTGTCGGCGGTGCAGACGTCCTCGCAGCACGCGGGCAACGTAGGGTGGAACCGTGAGTACTCCGGTGTCATCGTCGGTCGTGTCGGCGGAACACGTGAAGCCCCTCATGCGGGGTTGGCTGCACGTGCTTGGTGCCGTTTTGCTCGTACTCTGCTCGCCAATCCTTCTGGTCCGTGCTCACACGTGGGCCGAAGTCGCGTGGGTGTCGTGCTACCTCCTCGGGGTCGAGGCGATGATGGTCACGAGTGCCCTGTTCCACCGCATCCATTGGTCGCCGTCGCGTCGCAGGGCCTGGAGAAGGGCCGACCACTCGACGATCTTCCTCGCGATCACCGGCTCGTACCTCGCCATCGCCGGTCTGACCATGCACGGCACCATTCGATTGGTGCTGATGATCATCATCGGTTCAGGGGCACTCATTGGCATCGCCGTGCGCCAACTGGCACTCGACACTCCGAAGTGGGTCAATACCTTGCCTTACCTCGTGGTGAGTTGGGCTGCCGTTACCGTCATGCCCCAGATCTACCGTGGTGGCGGACCGCTGCCCTTCGCGCTCATCGTGGCTGGCGGTGTCGCCTACTCATTGGGTGCCGTCGCCTATGGTGCGCGCCGTCCCCGTCTCTCCCCGAAGGTCTTTGGTTACCACGAACTCTTCCACGCCTTCACGTTGGTCGGCGCGGGTCTCCACTTCGCGGCCATCGCCGTTGCCCTGCACTGATCACGCCAGGGGCGGCACGACGTTGTAGTGCAGCAGTGCCGGCGTCGACAGCCGAGTGGTGATCGTCGTAATCGAACCATTGTTCAGTTGCATCCGCCACACGGTCGACGTCGGCACGCCCAGCGCCCAGACCATGGCCGACTTGATGGGTGACAGGTGGCTGACGATCGCCAAATGCTCTTCCCGCGAGTGGAGGAGGCTCGACTCGTCCGCGAGCAGCGCCTCGAGTTGCGCGTGCACTCGCAGGTCGACATCGGCCAAGGACTCTCCGCCGCCGAAGACCATCACGTGGTCACGTTCGAATGCCCGCCACTGCTCGCCGCTCACCGCACTGAGCGGCTCACCATCGAGCGTGCCGTAATCCACCTCGATGAATGCCTCGTTTACCGTCGCCTCGAGGTGGGGGATCGCCAACGCCGCGGTGTCGCGCGCCCGCTGCAACGGGGAGGTCCAAACCTCACGCACGTCCTTCAGCAGATCTCCCAATGCGGTGGCCTGGCGTCGACCCAGCTCGGTGAGGTCGGGATTGCCCCGCCCCACGAGCAGGTTGCGGGCATTGGAGGTCGTTTGCCCGTGGCGGATGAGAATGATCACGGGAGGAGGAGCCTCCCGCATTCCGGACAAGGCATGAACGATTCCGGGGCCTGCGCCTTCCAACGATCGAGGTCAAGGGGTGACAAGGCAATCCGACACCCATCGCAGCGTCCAGCGTCGACTTGGGCCGCGCCCGCCGCACCGGCTCTCATCAGGGCGGCATCGTAACGTGCGAGGACTTCGGCCGAGACGGCCGCTGCACGCTCCCTGCGAGCTTCTCGCAGCGCTGTCAATTCCTCGTCGAGTGAAGCCTGTAATTCAATGATGACCCTCTGGAGGTCGCTTCGGCGCACGACGAGCGGTTGAGCCCGGGACCGAATGGTTTGCACCATCTCGTCGAGGGGCTCCACCTCAATCAATAGGTCCAGCTCGCGATCCTCGGCCCGCCCCAGCAGTTCGCGCACGTGGTCAAGCTCGGTGTGCAGTGCCGTGAGTTCACGGGCGTTAGCCGTCGAGGCGCCGAGCGTGCGCTCAAGATCACTGACGCGCTTGCGCAAACGCTCGGTCTCGACGGCGCTGTCCTCGTAGGCCGTGCGCACCGGCGCCTGCACCGCCTGAGCCTCTTGCAGAGCCTTCATCAGTGACCGCAACTCCGATTCGACATCGGCCAGTTCACCGATCTCGGGCAGGTGGCTTCGCTGTGAACTCACTCGGTCAATCCAGCGGTCGGCGTCCATCAGTGCGCGAAGCGCTTCGGTCTCACTCACGACGCCAGTCTCGCACGTCCCACGCGGCCACCGTGTCGCCGAGTTTCTTGATCGCCGGCGCCAAAGCTGGCTCACAACGCTGTTGCGCGGCTTCGAACGTGAACCAGAAGACGTCGGGGCTCTCCCCCTCGGGCGGACTCGGATCCACGGGCTCGGCCACGACGAGATAACGCAGGTCGTAGTGAGTGTGCCCGCGCGGGCCCGGGTGCACATCCACGTGAAAGAGCCACGCCGGGTCGAGATGACGCACCCCCAGACCGGTCTCCTCAAAGGTCTCGCGAACCGCCGCCCCCTCAGGGGTCTCCCCGGGATCGACGTGGCCACCGGGTTGCACCCAGATGCCCAGACGCCGGTGGCGGTGCAGGATCACCCCCCGTTCGGAGACCACGAAGGCCGACGCTGTGACGTGGTGCGCGTCCAACTCCTCGGAGAACACGTCGCCCGGCCAGGTCAAGCGGTCGAGCGTCAGTTCAATGGACCGGGCCTCGCGCTCATCGACCGGAGTGATGCGCGCGATGCCTTCGGCGAGGTCGTCCAGCACGCTCACCTTCCCTCCAGCAGGGCGCGCACCGAGGCCGGGACCGCGACCACGCCACTGGCCATCGCTCCATCGATCGACGGCACTGGTTGATCGAAGACCACCCGGGCCGGGACTGACCCGGACCAGATCGGCAGATCCTTATCGTCGTCAGGGTCTTCCGTGGGGCCCTCCGAGACCTTGGCCGACGCTTCGTCCACGCTGACCGCGACGACCAACGTGAGGCGCTGCTCCTGGTCACTCATGGGCCGGACCTCGTTGGCGCGGCCGGGTAGGACGGCATCGACGAATCCATCGAGGACTCGCATCTTCTCGCGGCCATCAACGACCTCGACCGCCGCACCAAACACCACGACCGACCGGTAGGCGATCGACGACTCAAAGCCACTGCGGGCCAGACGCAAGCCGTCGTAGAGGGTGACCGTCAGACACGCTTCCCCGCTGGCGATGATCGAACGCAACACCGCGTTCGACTGACTGCCGTGGATGAACAGCGTGTTGCCCTCGCGCGAGTGCAGCGTCGGCAACGCGACGGCCCGACCATCCACGATGGCGGCGACGTGACAAAGGCGTGCTTCGTCCAGGATGGCGTAGATCGTTTCGGCGTCGTATGAAGCCTTCTTAGGCAGGCGTCGCACCCGGGTGCGCGGGCCGGGTCCCAAGTCGTTGGCACTCATGCGCGAAGGTCGCCGCCGAAGAAGGTCCGTGCGTTTCCCGCCACCTCGACGTTGCGCTCGAACAGGCGGGCGTACATGACGCCGCCCCGAGCCGAGGCTTGGCGCACTGAGACGGTGGGTGATCCGACCTTCTCCACCCACCACGGAGCCACCGCGCACATCGCACTGCCAGTGACGTGATCTTCGGCGAGGCCGAGCCGCGGCGCAAAGACCCTGATCGAGACGTCCACGCCGGGGCCGCCGTGGCAAGCGGCGATGACGATCGAACTCGGAACGAGAAAGAGGCTCATGGGATCGACCGCGAGACCGCACAGGGCGTCGTAGTCCTCAACGATTGCGAGCACGCTCTGGGGGCCCGCCTGGTAGACCTCGCTGACCGGACCGAGCGTGTCGTTCAGCACCGAAGTCTCGAGCGGCTCGATGTACGCGCGCGGCAGGTCGACACCCAGCATTCCGTCGCTCAGTCGTCGACCCGACAACACCCCCGATCGAGTCTGGAAATAGAATTCGCCGCCCGGTACGCCTAATTCGGTGAGCAGCACGTGCAGAGTCGCCAGCGTCGCGTGTCCGCAGAGGTCGACTTCGACGGTCGGGGTGAACCAGCGCAGCGACCATTGATCACCGACTCGGCGCACGAACGCGGTTTCCGAGACCCCGAGTTCGAAGGCGATCTGCTGAAGTTCTTCATCGAGCATGGGACGTTCGAGCAGCACCACTACGGCGGGATTGCCACGCTCGGCGTCGCCGATGAACGCGTCAACCCACCACAGTCGATGTCCGAAGGCCACATTGACGGAATCCACCTACAGAGACTGCCACATGCGGCTGGTCGACGGCGTAGGGTTTTGTCGTGCGTGTCGCGACGTTTAATCTTCACGCCGGCGTCGACGGATGGGGTCGACCCACCCGGGTGCTGGACCACGTCGCCCAACTCGACGCCGACATCCTGGTTCTGCCCGAACTGTGGCGTGGTGATGATGGTGACGATCTCTTCGAGCTGCTCCAGCATCGCCTTGGCATGAGTGGGGCCTTCGCCCCCCTCGCGACGGCCCAGCGGGTCACCTCAGGCCATGGGGGCCGGTCTTGGCAACCGTGGCTCGCCCACTTCACCGGCGAGCATGGCCTCTACTTCGACGAACACCGCACCCTCACCAGGTTCCAGGAAGCCCACCGAGGCTCCCTCACCGGACTGGAACACGGGGTATGGGGGCTCGGGCTCATCACGCGATTCGAGATCGAGTCAATCGAGGTGGTACCCCTCGGCCGATTGCCCCGAGAGAGAGTCCGTAGAGCGTTGATCGTGGCAAGACTCCACGACGGGACCCGTCCGTTCAACATGCTCGCGGTCCACGGTGCGCATCTGAGTCACGGTTCCTACCGCCAGTATCGACGGATCGGCGCCATCGCAGCGGCGCTCGACCCCGACCTGCCGGTGATCATGGCCGGGGACTTCAACTCGTGGCGACCCTTGCTGCGGGTGCTGCTACCCGGTTGGCGCTCAATGGTGCGTGCGAGGACGTGGCCTGCACGACTGCCCCATTCCCAGATCGACCACGTCCTGGCTCGCGGTCCCATCACCTCGCGTGGCGGGTTCGCCAGCGACGGCGGTAGCGACCATCGGGCGCTGGTCGCGAATCTGACCTGGACTTAGTGGAGTTCCATTCGGGCACTCTCGGGCAACCGTCGAAGCAGGAGCAACGTAGGTGTCAGCGGCAAGAAGGTGAGCAGCGCCGGGAGACGCAACGACGTCACTCCGGCGACGTGAGCGAGGTCGCCGATGAGACCGAACACGAAGAGCCCGGTAGTTGCCCCTAAGACGCCCGCCACGACGACCCAGCCCGCGGCCGTGGCTCGAAAGGAGTGCGCGAAGATTTCGGTGCTGATTGCGGTCGCCGCTGGGGCCAGCAATCCAGCGGCTGCAACGCCGATCATGTAACCGCCGATGAAGGCCCACCGCCCCCCGCTGTAAGCGATACAGGAGGTCACCGCCGATGCGACGACCCCAATGGCGACGGTGCCACGTCGCCCTACAGTGTGCGCGAGCCGACGACTCAGAATCAGTCCGCCCAAGCCCGTAAAGGCGCTCAGCGCTACCACCGAGGCGACCACGTGAGGGCTGATTCTGAGAACCCCTTCGCCGTACACGAAGGCGAACCCGTTGGCCGGGCCGGTAATCATGCCGATTGTAAAGGCCATGATGGCCACCACGGCGAGACGACCCCGCATCGTTGGCGGCACCGACCCGAGGCGGGCTAGCGGCGCATCAGGCGAATGACGACGGGGCTCGGGAATATGACGCAGCAGTGGCGTGACAATCACGGCCGGCACGATGGCGAGGGCGAACAACCATCGAAAAGAGTTCGGTCCTCGGATCACGCCGTGCAGCACCGCTGAAAGGCCCGCGCCGATACCCGCACCAGCGGCCATCACCACGAGTCGGTGCATACGCCGTGAGGTGCTCGAGAGTTCGACGGTGACCACCTGGACGAGTGTCGAGGCCGCCGACAGGAGGGGGCGCGCGAATGCGAAACACAGGACGAAGAACCAATACGAGAAGCTCAGCGATGCCGCCGCGGTGGAGACCAGTCCAGTGAATAAGAACAGTTGCAGAATTCTGGTGCGACCGCGTCGGTCCGCGAGCGACGACAACGGGAGCGAGGCCAACGAGGCGAGCCGTAGTACACCGAGCCCGAGACCGAGCATCGAGCCCGACAGGCCCACGACGCTCTTGAGTGTGTGACCGGCGGCGTGGTGGCCGAAGTGTCTGGCAACGTCGTTGAGCGACGCGACGGCGCCGAATTGTCCGAATCCGGCCACCAGCGCCGCCAGGAACAACACCACGGTGACTCGCTGCGCCAACTCCCCACGCGGAGTTGACACCTCCCCATCAGGCAAGTTGCACGGTCTCGTCGACCACCACCAGCGTCTTACCGTGATTGCCCCCGCTAAAGAGAAGGTTCAGCGCGTCGGGCGCGTGCTCGAGACCAGCCACAAGGTGTTCCTGATGGACCAGAGTCCCGTCAAGGACCATGGCCGCGAGTTCCACCTGGGCCTCGCCGAAGCGCGCGGTGTAGTCGAGCACGATGAAGCCCTGCATTCGTCCCCGTCTCATGATCAGCATGCTCGTGTTGACCAGTCCTCTGGGGCGCTCGGTCGCGTTGTACTGGGAGATGGCTCCGCAGAGCACCACTCTGGCGTGCATTGCAATGTTCGCGAGGACCGCGTCCAAGATGTCTCCACCGACATTGTCAAAGTAGAGGTCGATGCCGTCAGGGCACACTTCGTGCAAGCGGCGCCCCAGGTCGGGCTCACGGTAGTCGAGGCACTCGTCGAAGCCGTACTTCTCAACCACTTCGGCACACTTCTGCGCTCCGCCAGCAATGCCAATCACTTTGCTGGCGCCCTTCGCCCGGGCGATCTGACCTACGGCCGAACCGGTGGCCCCGGCGGCACCCGACACCACGACCACGTCACCCACCTTCAACTGTCCGACCTCGGTCAGTCCGAAATACGCGGTGATGCCCGTAACACCCAGAACATTCATCATGGTGGCCAGGTCGATACCCATGCCCTTGGGCACCACGGAGAACCGGTTCTCCTCGGTCGCGAGCACCCACTCCTGCCAATTGGTCATGCCAAAGACAATGTCGCCAACGGCGTAGCGGGTGGAGTTGGACTCGACCACCACTCCAGTACCACTTCCCCTGATGACATCACCGATACCGATCGGGGGCAAGTAGCCCGGTGCGTCGTTCATCCATGTGCGAATGGTCGGATCTATGGAAAGCATCCCCACCTTGATGAGCGCCTCATCGAGTCCGCACTGAGGGCGAGGCGCCACGACGAGTTTCGTGGTTGATTCATCCACCACCCCGACCGGGCGTTGGGCGAGAATGATCTGTCGATTGTCCATGTGTCTCCAGTGCTGTAGGCGCCACGTTAGAGGTTGTTCGCAAAATCGACAACCATCTCGGAATCGCTTCTTATGCACAGTTCCGCGAACATCGCCGAGTTGGCGCGGCGCCCTCTCCGCAACCTGTAACTTTGGGAACACTATGACCCCCGCAACGGAATCGCCGATGATCGCTCTCGAGCACGTGTCGGTGCATTTCGATGGGTTGCGGGCGCTCGACGATGTCTCGTTCAGCGTTTCGTCCGGAGAGATCGTGGGACTCATCGGTCCCAACGGCGCCGGCAAGACGACAGCCTTCAACGTGGCCTGTGGTTTCGTACGACCCTCCGCGGGTCACGTCACCTTCCCCCAATCTGGACGATCGAACTTGCGGCCCAGCCAACTCGCCCGCGCGGGCGTCGCACGTACCTTGCAAGGAGTTGGCCTCTTCCCCCACATGAGCGTCCTGGAGAACGTCATGGCCGGTGGCCAGGTTCGCCCCAACGGGGGCTTCGTATCGAGTTTCCTCGCCCTCCCCAGTGGTGTTCGCGCAGAGCATCGGCTGCGCCACGATGCCGCCGCCATGCTCGAACGACTCGGCATCGCCGGCTTCGCGACACAACTCCCGTCGGCCATTCCGTACGGCATCGCCAAGAAGGTTTCGGTGGCGCGAGCGCTCATGTGCGATCCTTCGCTGCTCATGCTCGACGAGCCGGCGTCGGGTCTCGATGAGGCGGAGCTCTCCGACTTCGCCCGACTGATCCTCGAATTGCGCTCGACCATGGGGGTTCTGCTCGTCGAACACGACATGGAGTTCGTCATGCCCCTCGTCGACCGACTCGTGGTCCTCAACTTCGGCGAGGTAATCGCCGCTGGCACCCCTCGGGAGGTTCGCGACGACGAGGCCGTGATCGCCGCCTATCTGGGGGTCGACGAGTGATCTCGGTTGACGGCCTCAGCGTGTCCTACGGCGCCGTGCAGGCGCTTCGCGACGTGACCTTCTCGGCCCCGACCGGCCAGATCACCGCGGTGCTCGGATCCAACGGTGCGGGAAAGACCACGCTGCTACGCACCATCAGTGGTCTGCAATCCCCAACGAAGGGTTCGATTCATCTCGACGACCACGAACTCCTTGGGCAGAAGCCCGAGAACATTGCCCGACTCGGCGTGGGCCACGTGCCCGAGGGCCGTGGCGTGATCGGTGAATTCACCGTGGAGGAGAACCTCCGCCTCGGGGCGCTCATGGCGCAGGTCAATCTTCGCGAAGGCCTTGAGGAGCAATACACCCAGTTCCCCGTGTTAAGCGAACGCCGTCGTCAGGCCGCTGCGAAACTCTCGGGTGGCGAACGCCAGATGCTCGCCATGGCCCGAGCCCTCATCGCGAAGCCGTCGGCGCTCCTGCTCGATGAACCATCGCTTGGTTTGGCACCGCTGGTCACGTCCCAACTCATGCACACGATCCAACACCTGTGCCGGACCAACCACCTGACCGTCGTGCTTGTCGAGCAGAATGCCTCATCGGCACTTCGCATCGCGGACCGGGCCGTCGTCCTGCACTTGGGCAAGGTGGTGGCCAATGACTTGGCCCCGGTGGTTGCCGAGGACGAAAACCTCCGTCAGTACTACCTCGGAATGGTCGAATAGTGGATTCCTTCCTCACGTCGCGCATTGTCACGGATATCCTCAGCGGACTGACGAATGGCGTCGTCTACGGACTGGTCGCTCTCAGCCTCGTTCTCGTGTGGCGCTCGACCCGTATCTTGAACTTCGCCCAAGGTGCCATGCCGATGTTCGCCACCTATCTCGGAATGGGTCTGCTCTCGTACCACTTCGGCTACTGGGCTTGTGTCGTAATCTCGATCGCGGCAGGTTTCGCCATTGGTGGCGTCACTGAACGAGTGTTGGTTCGTGGGCTCTACGGCAAGCCCGAAATCAACCCCATCGTCGTCATGGTGGGTTTCCTCATCGTTCTCGAGGCCGTGGCTGCGGCCATATGGTCGACACTCCCGCGCGGCTTGCCCAGCCCATTCTCCCCCATTGACTGGCAGATTGGCGGCAAGCCCTTTGCCATGTCCGACTTCTCCGTCTACGAGATCGTGACCGCTCTCGTCGTGATGACCGCCGTCGCACTCCTGTTCCGGTTCACGAAGCTGGGCCTGCAACTGCGGGCCGCGGCACTGGCGCCAGAAGTCTCGCGCTTGCTGGGCGTTCGCGTCGGTCGCATGCTCACCCTGGGTTGGATGCTCTCGACCGCAGTGGGCACGATCACCACCGTTCTCGTGGCTTCGAATTTCTTCACGGGGCTGACCCCCCAGGTGATGGATGGCATTTTCGCCTTCGGCTTCATCGCCGCCGCGGTGGGAGGGCTCGACAGCCCCGTGGGCGCCATCATCTCCGGGGTGGTCATGGGCATCATCCTGCAATTCGTCGGTGACTTCCTGAATTCGAATGCCATCATCCTCGTAGCGCTGGCCATTCTCATCGTCTCGCTGATGGTCCGACCCAATGGCATCTTCACCAAGAGTACGGCGAGGCGTGTCTGATGACCATTAGCTCAAACCGGCGCCACGTGTTCGTCACCGCAGTGTTCCTCGGACTTGCGGTCGTCGCCTCCTTCCTCCTGACCTCTAATGGCCATTCGGCCTTAGTGCTCGGTCTCATGACCGCCCTCTTCGTCATCGGCGTCTCCGTACTTCGGATTCCCGGACTGCACACGAACCACCCAGTCGTCGCACGTGGGGCACTCACCGTAGCCGCGCTCGTCGCCACGCTGATTGCCACCTACTTCCTTTCCGCGACCACCAATTTCAACCTCGCAACCGGCGCGGCCATGTCGATCGTGCTGCTGGGTCTGTCCTTTCTCACGGGCGCCTCGGGGCAGATTTCGCTGGGCAACAGTGCCTTCATGGGCGTTGGCGCCTTCGCCATGGCGATTTGGGCCAACCACCACACGACCACCCCAATCGTCGTGTCACTGCTCATCGCCGTCATCGCCGGCGCACTGGTCGGACTGCTCCTCGGACTGCCCGCCACGCGACTACGAGGGCCCTACCTCGCGGGCATGACCCTCGCCTTCGCCGTCGCCTTTGGCGCGATCCTCGCGTCGTTCAACTCGTGGACCGGCGGCGATGCGGGGCTGCAACTCCCGACCGCCGTAACGCCACCCCACTGGCTCACGAGCCTCTATCAATCCGGCACCTCGCTGCTGACCACCAACACGATGTGGCTCGCCGACATCTCCATTGTCGCCACCGGGGTGGCGTTCTTCTTCATGGGCAACCTGTTCGCCAGCCGCACGGGCCGGGCCATGCGCCTGATTCGCGACAACGATGTCGCCGCCGAGTTGGTGGGGGTCTCGTTGCCACGAACCCGGGTGATCGCCTTCGTCATTTCCTCCGCCTACGCCGCTCTCGGCGGGGCACTGTGGACGCTCATCAATAATTCGGTTTCGCCGTCCACCTATTCGTTCGCGCTGTCGATCACCATCCTGTCCCTAGTCGTGATTGGCGGCATCGGCACGATTCCAGGTGCATTGATCGGCGGGTTGATCTACGCCTACTCCTCGGCGGTGATCTCATGGATCGTCACCCAGACCGGACTCAAGCCTCAGGGCAACTTCGCGAGCCAGATGAACGGCATCATCTTCGGTGTGCTCTTGATAGTTGTCATGCTCTTCGCTCCCATGGGCATCTCCGGAGCGGTGCTACGAGCATGGCGCAAACGTCGCAGTCATTTGCGGGGGTGACTTGCATCACCTATCTTCCCCGACCTACTCTGCGGTAAGTGCAGTTAAATTGGGGAGGATTGAATTATGGGAATTACACGAAAGCGGAGGCTGGTGACCACCAGTACAGCCTTCATGCTGTCAATCGGAATGATTACGGCCGGCAGTTCGGTCCTCAGCGCAGGCGCGGCCACCAAGACCCCCGGCGTGACCAAGACTCAAATCACTATCGGTGCCACGGTGCCGCTCACGGGCATCGCCTCGTCGGGATATAGCGATGTGGCCAAGGCCGCGAATGCCGTCTTCAAGTACGTCAACGCCAAGGGCGGCATCAATGGACGCAAGATCCGCTTCGTGATGAAGGACGACTGCTACGGTACGCCCGGTTTCGGTTGCACTGGCAATCCGAGCGTCGTCGCCCAGACCCACGCGCTCCTTTCAATCCCCGTCTTCGCGACGGTCGGATCACTCGGGACCCCGACTCAAGACGCGGTGCGATCACTGCTGAAGGCCAACGGCGTGCCGCAATTGTTCGTCAACTCCGGCTCACGTGACTGGAACAACCCCGGCACCTACCCGGGCCTCTTCGGCTGGCAGACCAGTTACAACGAGGAGAGCAAGATCTTCGCCCAGTACATCAAGGCGACCTACCCGGGAGCCAGCGTGTGCTTCCTCGGACAAGGTGATGACTTCGGTGCAGACGGTCTCGCCGGCCTCATTGCCGGTGGCGTGACGCCCTCGGATACTCAGCTCTACAGCGTGAGTGCCCTCGTGGCCAGTGGTGGCACCTCGGTGGCGCCCTATGTCGCGAAGTTCCAGAGTGACAAGTGCGCCGTGACGGTGCTCGACACCATCCCGGGTGCCACGGATGCGGTCCTCGGCGCTGCGCTTCAGATGGGCTACACGACCCACTGGATCATCTCGAGCGTCGGCTCGGACCCGGTTACGGTGAACCTGCCCTTCGTGGGCAAGCCCTTCCCGGACCCCGAGATTGGTGCCGTGTCATTCAGTTACCTGCCGGCTTCGACCTCGTCGAGCCCATGGAATGCTTGGATGACCAAGGTACTGAAGACTGACCACGCCGACTTCCCCAACTTCACGTCGACCTCACCCATTACGGGCAACATGGCCTACGGCATTGGTTGGGGCGTCGCCTTCGTGGAAGCACTGAAAGTAGCGGGCAAGAACTTCACACGGGCGAGCTTCCTCAAGACGCTTACGACGAAAACCTTCAGTCAGACTCCGTCGCTGGTTCCCCTGGTCTACACGCGCAGTAACCACCAAGGGCTCAATGGTGGCTACCTCACCAAGATCATCAGCGCCACCCAGACCCAGCCGATCAACGGAAAGATTTACGTGACTGACAGTACGTCGACCGGTCCCGTAGTTCCGGCCAAGAAGCTGAGCACGGGAATTCCGGCCTGGCTCAAGTAGTACCCATAGTCCTTTTCAACTAGCGAGCCCCGGTGCGTGTCACCGGGGCTCGCTAGTCTGCGGGTAACGATTACTCGAGCGGCCGTCGCCGGAGTGACCGATCGGAAAAGAGGTCTCCATGGCTCGCCACCGCAGTCTGAGAACCGAGCTCTACCGCGATGCGCGCATGCTCGGCAATATCGAAGCCGCATCACATGGTCCGGTCTCCTACGGCAGGCGCTACGCGCGCCGGAAGGTCTACGCGCAGACCAATGGCTTCACCCGATCCATACTGCGTTCCATCAGTCTGAGCAAATAGCGGGCCGATTCGTCACCATGGCTCGAGACTCAGACTTCATCCTCGCTCGAAGCGATCAGTGAATTCTCGGCCCGCAACTCGTCCAGCAGATCCTGGGATTCCGTCAGCGATGAGGTGATGATTGACCTCGCCACGTCGAGCAGGTCGAAGAGTTGAGCATTCGTCACTGAATAGATGACGGTCGAACCCTCCTTGCGGGCCTGCACGAGATTGGCCCGGCGCATGATGCCCAGCTGCTGGGAAAGATGAGAACTCTCAATGCCAACCTCGGGCACCAGGTCACCAACCGACCGCTCCCCCTCGCGCAGGACCTCGAGGATGCGAATCCTCGCGGGGTGGGCCAGCACCTTGAAGAACTCCGCCTTAACCCGGTAGATCGGTTTAGTCATTGTCGTTCCTCCCGTTGAACAGTCTCGCGCAGCCGTCGGCTCGTTTGTAGGTGGTGCCCTTGCGCATCACAGGTCATTGCCGGCGTAAGAGAGGTTGAAACTCTTGTTCGCCAAGGGGAAGTCCGGCAGAATCGTGTCCGCCAGCGACACCGGCAAGGCCGGCCAGTTGAAGAAGGACGGGTCCACGACCTTCAGACGGCGAATTCGCTCATCGCTGTCGAGTTCGAGCCGGTGGACGATCGTCCCTCGCCATCCCTCGACGATGCCTAGACCACTCGAGAGACCACTCGCGCCTCCAGCACGACCCACCTTGAGCGAGGCGACGCCGTCGGTGGCTTCTTGACCCAGTCCTTCGTCGCACCACGCACGAAGACAGTCCAGCGACACCTCAATCTCCTGGGCCCGCACGGCGAACCGGGCGGACACGTCACCGCTCGTAGCGGTGGCGACTCGAAACGCCTCCGGCATCGCAACGAACGGGTGCGCGACTCTGGCATCGAGCGAGCCGCCCGACGACCGGGCCACCACGCCGAGGACACCCAGTTCGCGGGCGTCGAGTTCACCGAGAACCGCCGTTCCAGCGAACCGGTCCAGCACGAGAGCGTTGTTGCGGACCATGGCATGCAGCTGGCGAACCCCCTCCGCCGCGCCGTCGAGTTGCTCACGGGTTGGAATACTCCGCAGCCGCACCCCCCCAAGGACCAGGGCTCCGCGCATCAGGCGATGTCCGGTCACCGCCTCGTTGAGACGCAACAGGTCTTCGCGGATTGTGAGGGCCAATGAATTGGCGACCGAAAACGCCACGTCATTGCACAGGGCACCGAGGTCGGCCACATGGTTGTACAGCCGTTCCATCTCAACCAACACCGCTCGCAACCTCTGGCGCTCCGGGTCGACCTCGATTCCGAGGGCGGACTCGGCCGCGAGGAGATAGGCGAGGCCGTGGCCGACCGTAGTATCACCCGAAATCCGTTGGGCGACCTCCAATCCCTGCTCGACCGTCTGGCCTTCTACGAGGCGTTCGATGCCCTTATGCACGAACCAGAGGCGCGCCTTCATCCGCAGAATCGTCTCGCCCACGACGAAGAACCGGAAGTGACCAGGTTCAATGAGACCGGCGTGAACGGGTCCCACGGGCACCTCGTAGACCCCGGGCCCCTCCACCGAGACGAATGGGTACGGTGCAGCCTCTTCCACCATGGGAGGGGCCACGCCCGGATCGCGCCGCATCGGGTGCCACCCCTCGGGCCAGTGCTGATGCAGGACCAGTCGGCGAGGTTGGGGGTGACCGATCGGCTCGATGCCGAACAAGTCGCGCATCTCACGCTCGAAACGGCTGGCGGGAAATGACAACGACGCGAGCGAGGGCACGGTCGGGTTCGTGGCGTCGATATGGACAATCAGTTCCTCGCGACGATCGGGTGCGCCGGCGGTGAACACGTAGACCGCGCGTAGCTCCGGTCCGTCATCGTGGGCCGCGACCAACGCCAATCGGAAGCCGCGCACAATGAGGTCGCGGGCGCTCGAGAGCAGATCAGCTGGAGCGACGTCGCGTCGCTCCGTCGTGGGCGCCGGGATACGTGGGGTTGCGCTCATGAGACCACCAGCTTCGCCGCCGCACGCAGAACTGGCCCGAGCGGCCACGTCGACACTCCGACGAACGCACAGAGCGCCAGCCCGACGACCAGCGGCGCCATCGCCGCCGCGGGCGTACGCTGTCCAACCAACTCACCCGGCGTCGACGACAGCAACAATCGACGTCCGTGCGTGGCCAGCGCCGCGAATGCGACCGCGAGCGCGACGAGCGACAGCACGACCGCCCAGGCGAGATGGGCGGCCAACTCGCCACGGATCATCGTGATCTCACTCACGAACAGGCTGAAGGGTGGAAAGCCCAGCAAAGCGGCAAGGCCCAAACCGAAGGAGCCACCCAAGCCCGGACGACGGGTCAAGAGTCCAGCCGCCTCGGTGAAATCGCTCGTTCCGTCGGCAATCACGATCTCACCGGCGGAGAGAAATAGCACACCCTTCGCGAGACCGTGACCGAGCATGTGCAGGAGAACGCCGGTGATGGCGAGCGGACCACCCGCCGCCACGGCGAGCGCCATGAGGCCCATGTGTTCAGTCGAGCTGTAGGCGAGGGCTCGCTTCATATCGCGCTGGGTGATGAGTAGCAGGGCCGCCAACGCCACCGACAACAACGCCAAGGTCATGAAGAGGGCCCGGGGGAAAGCCTCACCCACGCTCAGCACTGCGATGGCCTTGAACCGCAGCAGGGCGTAGAGCGCCACGGAAAGCAGCACGCCGGACATCAGCGCGGATACTGGAGCGGGGGCCTGACTATGCGCGTCAGGCAGCCAGCTGTGCATCGGCACGAGGCCGACCTTCGCCCCGTAACCGAGCACCAGGAGTCCAATCGCCAGACGGACGACCGAAGGATTGAAGGTTCGAGCGTGGGCCGACAACCACGTCCAGTCGAGGGCCTGATTCGACGTGCCACCGGCGTGCTGGGCGGCGAGGTACAAGATGACCGTGCCGAGAAACGCCAAGGCGATGCCCACTGAACAGATGACCAGGTACTTCCATGACGCTTCGAGTGCCCCACGGGTTCGCCGGTGACCGACCAAGAAGGTGGTGGTGATGGTCGTCGCCTCGACGGCGACCCACAGCACACCGATATTGGCGGCGGTGACCGCGAGCAACATGGTCGCGACGAACAGCTGGATCAGCACGCTGTACTGGACAGCCTGACGGGGTGTGCAGGCAACGGAGTCGACCTCGTGGCGCAGATAACGCACCGAGCCCCATGACGCCAGCAGTGATACGGCGCCAATCACCATCACCATGAACGCGCTCAACGCGTCGATGCGCAGGTAGCCCGCCGCACCGATCGGGGCGACATGGTTGACGTCGTGCAACGCCACGATGAGCCCTGCGACGAGTACCGAGCCGTCGGCGACAACTCCGATCCAGGGCATCGCCCGACGCCATCCCATCGCTGGCGCGGCGAGCGCGGCGAGTAACGGTGCCATGAGAATTACGAGCGCCACCATCAGTCGTGCAACTCCTTCAGCGCGTCCAGATCGAGCACCCCGAGCTCGGCGTGCAATCGAGTCGCGAGCACCCGCAGGACGACGACGACCAGCAGGACGTCGAGCGTGCCGCCGAGCTCGACGAGCAGGGGCACCCCCGTGGTGAGCAGCAGGGCGACGAGCGCGATGCCGTTGTCGATCAGCAGCAAACCGACCATCTGTGAGACGACCTTGCGCCGGGCCACCAGGATGAAGAACCCGATCAACACCGTTGCCAGACCGAATGGCGCCAGGGTGACTGGCACGCCAGAGACTGCACGAACGAGGGGTCGGGTCGCGTAGAAGGCCACCAGCGTCAGCACCACGACCGCGACCAGCGAAGCCGGGACGTTCACGACCGGGTCGGATTCCGCGTTCGACGGATCGAGGGCCACAAGGCGCTGGAGCAGCAACGGGATGACGACGACCTTCACTGCCACCATGAGCGATGCGGTGACGAGCAACAACGCGATGTGGAGTTGCAGTCCGAGCACGAGGGCTGTGGCGGCAAGCGCGACACCTTGAAGCTGCATCGCGCGTACGATGCCCCGAGCGGTCCGTCGCCACAGCGCCACTGCCGCCCCCACCAGGACGGTGCCACTCGAGAGCGCCAGAAGGGCGGAGGTGAGCGAGTCGCTTCTCATGCGATCACCAGAGCGCTCAGGACCGCCAGGATGCTCAACATGAACGCGCCCGCCATCAGTTCGGGGACTCGGAAGAGGCGCAGTTTGGCCACCCCCACCTCGCCCACACTGACGAGGGCCCCGAGGACCGCGACCTTGCCTATCAACGAGACGAGTGCGATCGGCAGTGACCAGCCCCCCGTCCCTGTTGCGATGCCCCAGGGGAAGAACAGGTTGGACAACAGGGCGAGCATGAAGGTCAGGCGTAGGTTCTCACCGAGGTTCACGAGCGCTAGGTCCGGACCCGAATACTCGAGGATCAGCGCCTCGTGAATCATCGTCAACTCCAGATGCGTGGCCGGATTGTCGACGGGAAGCCGTCCGCTCTCGGCCAGGATCACGATTACGAAGGCGCCGAACGACAGCAGCCGCTGGGGGGTGGCCAGCCAGACCGGGTGGTGCAGCGACGCCACGACGATGCTCGACAGAGACGAGCTGTGCAGCGGAGCCGCGAGCGCCAGGATGGCCACTAGCAACGCGGGCTCCGCCAGCGCCACGATTGTCATCAGACGGCTTGAACCCATGCCCCCGAACGCTGTCGCGGTGTCGAGTGCGGCGAGCGACATGGACACCGACCCGAGCAATAGCAGGAAGACCACGGCGAAGAGGTCGGATCCACCCACCAGAGAGACTTGTGTGCTGAGGAGCGGCGTCAGCCACACCGCGACGATCGTGGACGCTACCAGCACGACCGGGGCGCTCGCGAAGAAGATCGTCGATTGGACGGGTTGGGTTCGCTGCTTGGCGACGAGCTTTCGAAGGTCCTTCCATGGCTGTGTCACCGGTGGTCCGATGCGCCCCTCCATGCGGCAGCGGATGGAGCGCATCAGGCCCACCAGCAGCGGGGCACCGATCAAGAAGAGCACGACTTGACCGAGGTCCGCGCCAATGACCCACGGCGTGAGTTGACCGGTGGTCATCGCGCCACCACGAGGATGATCACAAGGACGGCGAGTCCGTAGCCCAGATACCGGTGGATGCTCCCGTTCTGCAGGAGGCGGGCCTTGTGCGCGATGGCCCGAACCGCTGCGAACGTTGGACGGTAGAGAGTGCGTTCGAACGCGTCAGCGTCCCGGGTGCCGAATCGAACCGACTCCACGAAGTACCGTGACTCCTCCCGATGGCTGACGTCGAGATCCCGACTGGGCTGCACGATGTCGTCGAATATTCGCTGCAGCGGTTCCGCGAACGAAGTCGCGGTATACGTCATGCGGGCGGTCTGGAGCTCGCGACCGCAACCCCACGCCGGTGCGCGCCGAACAGCCAGCCGACGCGAGAGCAACCATCGCAGGCCGCCCACCAGCAGTATTGCGACCCCGAGCGCCAAGGCGATCAACGTCGGCTCGAAGACGCCGTGGGCTCCGCGCAGCGCGATGGCGACTCCTCGGGCATCCACGGCCGACCCCGACCCCGGCTGCGCAGAACGAACCGCGCCAGAGAGTCCTTTGATGACCACCATGGGCGCTAATCCCAACACGACGCACAGCAGTCCCAGCGTCCCCGCACCGAAATTCATCAATCGTGGTGGCTCGACGACTCGTTCCGCGGCTTCCGAGCGTGGAATCCCCAAGAAGCCCACGCCGAAGGCCTTCACAAAGGCGGCAGCCGTCAGTCCGCCGGTGAGCGCGAGAGCGGCTACCGAGAGTGGCATCAGGATGATCGTGACCGTGGTCGAGTTCGAGAGTCCGTGCAAGAGACTCTGCAGCAGGATCCACTCCGAGACGAAGCCGCCCAGGGGCGGCAAGGCTGAGATCGCCACGCTCCCCACCGCGAAGATTGTCGATGCGACCGGCATCCTCGACAGCAGGCCACCAAGTGAGTCAAGGTTTCTGGTGCCCGTCGTGTACTGAATCGAGCCGGCCGAGAGGAACAGCGTCCCCTTGAAGATCGAGTGATTCACCAGGTGGAAGAGCCCGGCGAAGAGAGCCAGGGCCGCGAACGTCCTGCTCCCCGATGCGCTCAGCAGGCCCGCGGTGCCGATCGCGATGAAGACGAGTCCGATGTTGTCAGTGGTCGAATAGGCCAAGAGTCGCTTCAGATCGGTGCTCGTGGCCGCGTGAATCGATCCGTATATCGCCGACACGGCGCCCGTCACGATCACCATGATCCACCACCATGCAGGTCCGCCTCCGAGCAGGGTGTCGCCAGCTCGCAGGACGCCGTAGATGCCGAGATTCACCATCGCCGCCGACATCAGCGCCGAGACTGCGCTGGGCGCCTCCGCGTGCGCGCGAGGTAGCCACACGTGCAGGGGGACGGCTCCAGCCTTGGATGCGAAGCCGGCGAAGAGGAGCACGAAGACGAGTCCGCGGAGTCCCGAACTCATCGTCGCGCTGTGGGAGATGATCGCATCGAAGCCTTGCCCCCCGGCATGCCCCGCCAGCAACAAGAGGCCCAGTGCGATGGCTGCCGCACCGACGTGGGTCAGGACTGCGTACCAGAGACCCGCACTTCGGACGCTCTCCGAACGACGGTAATCGCTGAGCACCAGCACGAGTGATGCGAGCGCCATGACTTCCCACAGCGCCATGAACGTCATGACGCTCCACGCCGCAGGTACCAGCAGCATCGCGACGACAAATAGGGGGAACGCACCGGCCGCACTCCGGCTCATCGAGTGGTGCTGTGCGTAGCCAATCGTGAAGACCGATGCCGCAATCGCCACGACTGCGGTCAGCGAAACGAAAACCGCACCCATGGCGTCGAGTCGCAGGTCGATGCCCGTCACCGGAATCACCGAATGCGACACCACCGTCACCACGTGGCCCGTGCGTAACTCATAGATTCCAACGACCAGCGCGCACAGCGAAGCCAGGATGGTGAACAGTGCCGCAACCACCACGCGGGCTCGGACCGGGAACGCGGCCGCACCAACTCCCAGGGCTCCCAGGATGGCGACGGCGGCCTCGAGCGTCGTCACGATCCCGACAACCTGCGCAGGCCAGCGATGATGTCGACGGGTGATGGCGGACAGCCTGGAATCTGTAGGACCGTGTCGACGAGATCGGTCACGCTACCCTCGACGGCGTACGCACCGGCGAAGACGCCGCAGTTGCTGGCGCAGTCGCCAATGGCGACGACCACCGAGGGGGCCGCCAATGCCTCAATGGTGGTCCGCAGTGGGCCCGCCATGTTTTTGGTGACCGGACCAGTGACCAGCGCAGCGTCGGCGTGGCGTGGTGAAGCGACGAGCCGGATCCCGTACTGCTCGGCATCGTAGACCGGTGAGAAGATGGAGGCGATCTCGAGTTCGCAACCGTTGCACGAACCAGCATCGATCTGGCGAATCTGCAGCGAACCACGCAGGCGGGTGCGAACCT
>Ga0307377_10000540_pt1 | contig 49713 bp, 40 predicted proteins | sample TR3MG_FD_202535 | JGI IMG/M metagenome (GOLD analysis project Ga0307377, IMG submission 202535) | Soil microbial communities from Risofladan, Vaasa, Finland - TR-3 | ecosystem: Environmental > Terrestrial > Soil > Coastal area > Acid sulfate soil | place: Finland: Risofladan, Vaasa | collected...
GCAGATTTTCGGCGGTACGACCATGATGAAGAATCGGCGTGCGTCAGCGTGCGGCCGCGTCCAGGCAAGACGTACAGACGGGTGGAACGCAGATGAACGCAGACGAACGCAGACAAACGCAGATTTTTCGGGGGTACGACCATGATGAAGAATCGGCGTGCGTCAGCGTGCGGCCGCGTCCAGGCAAGACGTACAGACGGGTGGAACGCAGATGAACGCAGACGAACGCAGACAAACGCAGATTTTTCGGGGGTACGACCATGATGAAGAATCGGCGTGCATCTGCGTCCAGTCAAGATGCATAGATCGGATGGGAGATGGCACTGACGATCGAGTGGAGACGCAGGATTGACAACTGGCGGCAGGAGTTGCCGCGCCACTTTTGCCGGCCGCTGGGGACGGTGGGCCTGAGCGGGTTCACGACCCGTGAGCAGTTGTCGGCCGAGGCGGCGCTGCGGGGCGCTTTCAAGCCGATGGTCCCCGGCACACGGTGGGGAGCCAAGTGGGAGTACGGTTGGTTCAAGGGGCAGGTCGTGCTACCGGCGGAGGCGGCCGGGAAGCGCATCGCCCTCCAGGTAGACGTGGGGGGGGAGAGCGCGGTGTACGTCAACGGGCAGGCCGCCGGGGCGGTGGACGAGCGGCACCGGGAGATCACCCTGACCACGAACGGTGTGCCGGGCACGGCTTACGCGGTGCTGGTCGAGGGGTACGCCGGCCACGGCCCGCGCGTCGCTTCGCCCGGCCCTACCCCCCCCGGGCGCCAGACGGTGCCGGAGCCAGGGCCGGCGCAGGCGGTGGTCGGCGAGAGCACGTTCGGCGTCTGGGAAGAGGACGTCTACCAACTGTGGCTGGACGTGGAGACGCTGTACGAGGTGCGGGACAACCTCGACCCGAACTCGCTGCGGGTGGCGGAGATAGACCAGGGACTGCGGGATTTCACGACGATCGTGGATTTTGAGCGGCCGCACGAGGAGATGCTGGAAACGGTGCGGGCGGGCCGGGAGCGGCTACAGCCGCTGCTGGAGTGCGTCAACGGCTCCACCGCGCCGACGCTGTTCGCATTCGGCCACGCGCACATTGACGTGGCGTGGCTGTGGCCGCTGGCGGAGACGGAGCGCAAGTGCATGCGCACGTTCGGGACACAGTTGGCGCTGATGGAAGAGTACCCCGAGTACAGATTTCTGCAGAGCCAGGCCCACCTGTACCGGATGGTCAAGACGCACTACCCCCAGTTGTACGAACGGATTCAGCGGGCGGTCAAGGCCGGGCAGTTTATGCCGGAAGGCAGCACGTGGGTGGAGCCCGATACCAACGTCTCCGGTGGCGAGAGCCTGATCCGGCAGTTCATCCACGGGAGGCGCTTCTTCCGCCAGGAGTTCGGCGTCGAGTGCCAGATCCTGTGGCTGCCGGACGTGTTCGGCTACTCGGGGGCGTTGCCGCAGATCATGCGGGGGTGTGGGGCCAAGTACTTCTCGACGCAAAAGATCTTTTGGACGTACAACGGCGGCGACCCGTTCCCGTACAACACGTTCATCTGGGAGGGCATAGACGGCTCCGAGGTGTTCGTGCACCTGCACAACGACTACAACTCGCAGGCCAACCCGGCCTCGGTGATGCAGCGCTGGAACGAGCGGGTGCAAAAGGACGGCTTTTCGACGCGGCTGTTCCCGTTCGGGTTTGGCGACGGCGGGGGCGGGCCGACGCGCCACCACCTGGAGTTCATCCGCCGCCAGCAGAACCTGGAGGGGGTGCCCCGGGTCAGGATCAGCGCGCCGATCGAGTACTTTGAGGATCAGGAGGGGAAAGGCTGGCCGCAAGCGCGCTACGTGGGCGAATTGTACTTCCAGGCCCACCGGGGAACGTACACCTCGCAGGCGCGGACGAAGCGAGGCAACCGCAAGAGCGAGTTGGCGCTGCGCGAGGCGGAGATGTGGAGCGTGGCGGCGCAGGCGCTCAAGGGATTCCGCGTCCCGCTGGCGGAACTGGACGAGGCGTGGAAGGGAGTGTTGCTCAACCAGTTCCACGACATCATCCCCGGCTCTTCGATCCACCGGGTGTACGAGGAGGCGGAGGCAGCCTACGCGGCGGTGCTCCGCATAGCCAACGAGGTGGCGGGCCGGGCGGCGGCCCGCCTGGCCGGCCGCGCGCAGGCGCTGACGGTGTTCAACTCGCTCTCGTGGGAGCGGACGGCCCTGGTGCCCCTGCCGGAAGGGTTCGAGGGGGCGATGGACGAAACGGGCAACGCTTTGCCCGTCCAGGTGATGGACGGCGAGACGTTCGCGGAGGTGACGGTGCCCTCGTGCGGGTGGACGACGCTCCGCCCGGCCCAAGAAGAAACCAGGTTTTTTCCCGAAAACCTGGTTTCTGCGGTTTCTGCAGATGAGCGGCTCTTGGAAAATGACCTGTTACGGGTCGAGTTCGACGAGCAGGGGGAGATCGTCCGCCTCCTGGACAAGGAGAGCGGGCGGGAGTGGGCGGCGGGCCCCTGCAACAGCCTGAGGATGTACAAGGACGTGCCGGCGGGCTGGGACGCCTGGGACGTGGACAGCATGGTCGAACTGACGCCGGTCCCACTCGATGAGCCGGCGCAGGTGGAGGTGCTGGCGAGCGGTCCGCTGGTGGGGCGGTTGCAGGTGACCCGTAGGCTGCACGAGTCCACGCTGGTCCAGGAGATCAGCCTGCGGCAGGGGAGCCGCCGGATTGACTTTCAGACGGTGGTGGACTGGCAGGAGAGCCACAAGTTGCTCAAGGTGAACTGGCCGGTGACGGTGCACGCGGACGAGGCGCTGCACGAGATCCAGTTCGGCCACATCCGCCGCCCGACCCACAAGTCGCGGCCGTTCGACGCCGACCGCTTCGAGGTCTGCAACCACAAGTGGACGGCGCTGGCAGAGGAAGGGCGCGGCTGCGCGGTGCTCAACGACTGCAAGTACGGGGTCAACGTGGCGGGCAACAGCATCAACCTGACGCTGCTCAGAGCGCCGCTGGCGCCGGACATGACGGCGGACAAGGGCCGCCAGGAGTTCGCCTACGCCTTCTACGCCTGGAACGGGAGTTTCGCGGAGAGCGGTGTGGTGCAGGAGGCGTACGACCTGAACTGCCCGGTGATGACGGCCGTAGGCGCGGCGGGAAACCGGTCGCTATTCGCAGTGGATGCGCCGAACGTGGTAATCGAGACGGTGAAGCCGGCGGAGGATGGGTCCGGGGACGTGGTCGTGCGGCTGTACGAGGCGAAACGGACGGCGACGCGCTGCACATTGTCTACGACGCTGCCGGTGAGCGGGGCAGCGCAGACGGACATGCTGGAGAACGTGCAGGCGGCGCTGGAGTGTGAAGAGGGGAAGATCGGGCTGGATTTCCGGGCATTTGAGGTGAAGACGGTGCGGTTGACAAGGAACGTCGTATGAATTCGAGAGACGAACGGCAGGAAATACTGAGGCTCTTCGAGGGGCTGCGCGTGGCCGACGTGCGAGATGGGATGGACTGGCTGATGATGCACGATTACGGCTCAATGTCGCCCGACGTCCGCCCTCTGTTCCGGACGCGGGCGTACGGCATCGCCAGGACGGCGCGCTATCTGCCATACGAAGGTCCCATCCCACGCTTGACTCCAGAGGAGTACACGGAGTGGTCGAATTGGTACTACCGGGAGGTGTGTACGTATCCCTGGATCGAGGAGATCGAAGCGGGGGATTTCGTGGTGATTGACCAGAGCGGGGTGGACGCCGGGCTGATGGGGTCGAACAATGCGCTGGCCGGTTTCCGCAACGGTGCGCACGGCTACGTGACCAACGGCGGGGTGCGCGACACGGACGAGTTGATCATCCAGAAGATCCCATTCTGGTCCGTATTCATCTCACAGAAGATGGTGCAAGGGCGGCTAAGGTTCGAGGCGAAGGATGTCCCGGTGAGCGTGGGCGGCGTGCTGGTGCAACCGGAGGACGTGGTGGTGGCCGACGGGGATGGCGTGATCGTGGTGCCCAAGGGGCTGGCGCGGGAGGTGGCCCGGCACGCGCGGCGGGAATTGACGCAGGACAAGGCGACGCGCAGGAGGTTGTACGAGCAGGTGGGGTTGGAATTGGACGAGACGGTGTGATAGGGTGGACCACACCGCCGTGAACAGGCGGTGGTGGGGGGATTTGGATCACGAAAGTCGCGAAAGGATGCGAAAGGCGCGAAATGGGTTTCGCGCCTTTCGTGTTGCGGTCGTACGGTATCATCGTGACCTCAGGCGAGGGCCTGTGATCTTGTAGACCCTCGGCGACTCCTCGACCCGCTGAACGTAGACGGGCACGTTGCCGAGGCGGTCGTAAACGCGGCCTGCGACGTCGGCCACGCTCTCGCCTGGGCGGCCCACCTCGACAACCTGGGCATCGTGGATGGCAACGACGCAGCCACGGTACTCTCGCAGGAGTTCAGGCAACAGCGCAGCGAAGGCTGTCGCCTCGCGTTCGAACGCTCCGCGGTCCCGGCGCGCCCATTGCGGACACCACTGAGCCTCCTGCCAGGCGCGGAAGGCGGCATATTCCTCGGGAGGGACGAGCACGCCGATCACTCGTTCACCCTGGAGCACCTGGACCGGCCCTTCGGACAGGGCAGCCTCGTCGAGGGTGAGGGTGTATGGGGCCTGGGTTTCCTTGAGGACCAGCGTCTTCATCGAGATCGCCTGGGCAAAGTGTAGCACAGGGTACTGGACTTTAGAGCGCTAAACAGGCTCAGGTGAATCTGAGCCGGTCGAACCTTCATAGTCTACAGGCGTAGGGCCTACACAGAGGCGGCAGATGGTCGTTTTTGCTTCTTGGAGATGACTGGAAACCTCTGGCGAGGCTGGGGATGGAATCCAAGTGTGCGCCCTGGCGATTTTCCGCTGGGTCTGGGAGGCCGGGCCGGTGTACCCAACCCGTGCGAAAATGCAGCCCAGGCCTGACGCACCTGGCCGGGTGTCAGCGACGGTGAAGCGCGCCGTGACTTGGGGTCCCAAGGACGCGGCTGGGCCGTCACCAGCGTGCGGGCCAGCAGCAGTTGGGTGTACGCGAAGGTCACGATACCATACCCAATTCATGGCTGCGGCCAAGTCCGGCGTTTGGCGAAGCGAAAGAAATGCTCGATGCCAAAGCGCAGCAAGTACATCAGGCACAGGGCTTCCAGGGGCACGTGGCTGGGGCCGCTCCAGAACAGCCAGAGAGGGCGTTTGTACATCGCCTCTCCTGCCGCCGTCAAGAACTCGACCCGTACAACCATACCGACCAAGGCGGGCAAGTCCTTGAAGTGCAACTGCGTCCAGGCGCTGAGGCGCACCGTCGCCTTGCCGAATGACCAGGTGGATTGACGTTCTGGCGCTGGCGGCGACTTGAGCCGGAACTTCTTCCCGTGTACTTTGGGACGTCCGCGACGGCGTGGGCCGCTCACCGGGGGCGGCGGGCCATACAGTACCCGATTGCAGGCCAGCCGTACCAGTACGCACAGGTTCGGTAGGGTGACAAAGACGGCCAGAAACACACGCTTGGCGTAGTGGCTGTCCGCCACGATGACGGCTAACACGCTGGCGACCAGGGTCAGCGCCAAACGCTTGACCTGCTCGGCGGCCACCGCAGCAGGCGTGCTGCTCGTGGCGATCCGCTCTACGTCGCGCGGGGCAAACCACGATTGCCCTTGAGCAATCACCCGACCGAGCCAACTGTACTGGTGGCCAGGCACGGTGCCCTGCTTGCTGGCCGAGTAGACTTTCCCGCGATCTGGCAAGGTCTCTGCATCAGGACGCGGGTGGATCGTGCTATCCATCGCGTAGACGGCATAGCCTGCCACCGTGATCGTATCAGCGGGTTCCGCCGTGGCGCGGAGTTCACGAGCCAATTCGGGATCGACCTGTGGCGAAACGTCTGTAGAAGTTGTAAAGGTTCGGTTGTCATACTGCCGAATCATCGGCAGTTGCCCAATCTTGTAAGTCCGGTGAAAAATGGACTCTAAACTCCAGTCCAGCAATCATCGAAGATGACGAATAGTGGCTTGATGCCATTCCGTGCTGCGATCTCCAAGAACCGATCGATCCGTTTCTTGAAACCTTCAGCATCGGCTTCCCAGGCGAGATCATGCAAATAAACCCTGACAGTGTTGAATCCAATATCGGCGGCCCAATCCAACTCTCTGTCGATTGTCTTGGGATCAAATGTGTCTGCTTGCCACATTTCCAATTGGTTGATGGCTGTGCTGGGGATGAAGTTGCATCCAACCAACCATGGCAAGCCATCATACCAGCGATTCGCTCTCTCTTTTGACCAACGTTGAGTCTTCATATCACCTCCTGACTCAAATCAATCCCGCTGATAGCTGTTCGCCAAGATTTCGTAAATCTCATCGCGAATGGCTACTCTGGGATTGTTCTCATAATCTGGCAAGACCTGGCTGTGGTCAGCAATCAGAACTAACTCCTCCTCCGAGACCTTGAGGCCCTCAAAGCTCAGCCACATCCCGATCTTTTTCATAAACTCGTCGAGCACCTCGCACGACTTTTCTGCCGCGACCTCGTCTGGTTCGTCCCGCAGCGATGGGTCAAAGATGCGCCCCATCGTTGCGAACTGCTTGATGGCGTACGGATAGGTGTAGCGCGTGAACTCGGGATAGGTCACGGCCAAGGCCTCGCCGTGCATCACGTGCGGGCAGTACCCGCCGATGGTCATGCCGATGCCATGCGGGAGCGTGACGCCAGCGTTGGCGATGCACAGCCCTGCCAGTGTGTTGCCCCACGCCAACGCTTCCCGAGCCTCCAGGTTGGGCCCCTCCTCCACGGCCGTGGGCAGGTACTTGGCCACCAACCCGATGGCCTCCAGCGCCATCATGTCCGTGAGGGGGGAGGCGTTGGGATGCAAGTAGGCTTCGAAGGCGTGACAGAAGACGTCGAACCCTGTCGAGGCTGTAACGTGCTTGGGCACGGTGACCGCCAGCTCCGGGTCGACGATAGCCACCCGAGGGTATAAGATGCTATTGTAGATGGCCGACTTGTCGTTCTCCGCCGGGTTGGTCAGCGCCGACACCTGGGTCACTTCCGACCCCGTCCCAGAGGTCGTGGTGACGGCCACGATGGGCAGCGTCTTGTCCGTGGGCTGGGTCTCGCTGAGCCAGCGATAGTCCCACGCCGTTCCCGGGTGAGTCGCTTCGACCGCGATGGCCTTGGCCGTATCCATGCTTGAGCCGCCGCCAACGCCCAGCACCACCTCAGCACCGAACTCCTTCGCTACCCCGGCCCCGGCGGTGATCGAGTCCGTCGTCGGGTTCGGGATGACGCCAGCAAAGTGCTCGACCTCCACACCTGCCTCTTTGAGATAGCCCTTCACGCGATCGAACAGCGCTGGAAACACGGGCGCGCTCTCCGGCGAGACAGTTACAAGGAGACAGCGCTCTCCCAAGCCAGCGACCGCCTCTCCCACCTCGCTCAGGCGCCCACTTCCGTAACGAATCTCTGTTGGTTGAAAGTAGTTGAACTCTCGCATCGTTACCTCCCTAGGTATCCTTATTCTGCAACACTCTGCGCACCCTTCTCATCCTCATCCTACCCCCTTTGGGGGCGAATCTTAAACCGCCCCCAAACCGCGTCCTAGAATGGGCGGGTTCTCGTGATCTTGAGCACATAGGCATTCTCGCACGGTTTCTCAGCAGGGGTCTTGACTTTAAGACCTTCCAGGGACAGTGACCACTCCAGTTCTTGGTCTACCCCGAGCATCCTCACCGATTCGATCTCTTCCTCGTAGAGACCCGCTAGTGACTCAATGGTCACCTGCCCCTCAGGCCAGCCCAGGCAGATGGCGTACAGCACATCACCCTTGACCGTGAAGCGGATGTCCTGTGCGGTATACTCGACCTCCTGATCTTCCATAAAGGGGCCAGCCTTTGTCATCTGCGTCGGTCCTTCCCCAAACGTCATCCAGGGCGTGGTGCCATAGATGGCCTCGCCATTCAAGCCCAGCCATTCCCCGATCCCGATGAGCAACTCCTTCGCTTCCTCAGGAATTTCTCCATTCGGCTTGGGCCCGACGTTGAGCAGCATATGACCATTCTTGCTGACGTTGTCGACTAGATAGTGTATGAGGGTTGACAAGGATTTGTATTCCGTCTCCTTGAGATATCCCCAGCCATGTCCATCGTCGACCGTCGTGTCGGTGATCCAGTCATGGTAGGTCAAGGTATCGAAGCGGCCGAGCTCCAGATCAATGACCCCGGCACCAGGGACGAGATGGTGCCATTTGTAGGTCACGACCACTCCTCTGCCCCACTCCTTCTCCTTATTGTAGTAGTAGGCCAGCATCTCCTTCTTGTAATTCTCCTGGACCCGCATCAACCCAAAGTCGAACCACAGCAGGTCGGGCTGATAGTTGTCTATGACCTCGCAGGTCTTGCCCAGCCACACGTCGAGGAATTCTTTGCTGGGCTTGTCCATCAAGTCCCACTCATCGCGACGGGAATCCACAGCCGGTTTCCCCTTCGCCCACTCTTGATTGTGCGGCGGCCCATACAGACCGGCATACCGGGGGTCCGACGTATCGTACTCCTCTATCCAGTGGGGGAAGAACCACCAGTTCTCGGCGTGATGCAGCGCGACCATAAATCGCATACCTTGCTTGCGAATGGCACGTTCAAGTTCCCCGACGACATCTCGCTTGGGGCCCATCTTAGCAGCGTTCCACTCCGTGTACCGGCTGTCCCACATAGCGAAACCATCGTGGTGTTCACCCACAGGGCCGGCGAACTGGGCGCCGGATTTCTTGAACAGCTCTGCCCACTCGTCGGCGTCGAACTTGGCACCGGTGAATTCGGGGATAAAGTCTTTGTACCCGAACTCTGAGGGTGGGCCGTAGGTCTTGACGTGGTACTCGTACTGATCGGTGCCCTCGCGGTACATATTGTAGGGATACCACGTGGCGTTTGGGCCGCGGGCCGGCACCGCATAGATGCCCCAGTGCGTGTAGATGCCGTATTTGGCATCCCGAAACCACTGGGGAGTCACATGAGACCTCAACGAGCTCCAATTCGGTTCATAGGTTTTATTCATTGTCGATCCTCCTTAGTCAGCATCCAGCTCGACCATGACTTTCATATACTGGCCACCTGACGCTTCGATGGTTTCATAGGCTTCCAGGTACTCCTTGAATGGGAACCGATGGGTGATCATCTGGTCAAGACACAGCTTGCCTCCCGCGACCAGCTCGATCGCCCGCTCATAGTCCCGCTTCTGATACATCAGCGTGCCCACCAGGCTGAGCTCCCGGTCCTGAACCAGGCCCAGGTCCACCACCGGTTTCTCGCCAAACACCCCCACCACCACAATAGTCGTGCCTTTGCGGGCGTTCTCGACAGCCTGGGTCATCGTGTCCTGCACACCTACGCACTCCAGGATCAGGTCGGCCCGGTCCGGCCCGAAATCACGCAGAATGGCTTGAGTGAGATCCTCTTCACGTGAATTGACCACAAAATCAATCCCACACGCTTTTGCCTTCTCCACCTTGTAGTCGCTGATGTCCGTGATCATCACCGCGCTGGCCCCCGACGCCTTGGCCACCTGCGCCACCAGATTTCCGATCGTGCCTGCTCCCAGCACCAACACCTTCTTGCCCTCGAGATCCTCACCCGCCCGCGAGAGCGCGTGGACGGCCACTGAGACCGGCTCGACCATGGCTGTTTGATCCAGTGACACGTGGTCCGGCACCTTGAGGACCTTGTCCGCGTCAACGGGAAAGAACTCCTGGGCTGCCCCGCCGGTCTGGAATCCCATAACTTTGAGCGACTCGCAGATGTGGTACATGCCGTGGGTGCACGGGTAGCACTGTCCACAGGTGACTTGGGGAGTGAAGGTCACCTTGTCTCCCACGGCCAGATCCTCCACCTGAGCGCCCACTTCCGCGATGACGCCAGAGACTTCGTGCCCCTGAACAACGGGATAACCAGTGTAGGGATGCATACCGTGGAACACGTGGATATCCGATCCGCAGACACCGATGCGCTTCATCTCGATGAGCACCTGGTCGTCTCCTATACTCGGTTTCTCCACATCGCGGAACTCGATCTTGCCAGGTTCAGTCATAACTGCTTGAAGCATAGGCCTATTCCCTTTCATCGATTGTCGTTTTTCTTATCAATGTCCAACTTTTTGAATCAACTCTCCATTCCGGCCATGGTCACCATTGAACGTCCCAGCTTCCTGAAAAAAGAGCGGCGTTATGGTGCAATCTCGAACTCTGTGTCTTGTTCGATATCTCTGTTCAACCACATGATGAGATTGTCTTGGGTTACGTGCCATCGATATTCGCTGGCGTCCAGCGGGTTACCGTCCAGTTTCACACTGACTGTGCTTGAACTCCAGTCCTTTATTACGAACACTGGGTTGATGACCTTTATCTTCCCAAAGCCTTCAGGCAGCTTCTTGTAGCCTCCCCAAGCTCCCACGGCCCACTCTGCTGGCCTCATGACGAAAGATAACTTGTCACTCGGTATCTTTCCTTTATCAATTACATAGGCTCTCTCCGACCATCTGTAGCCCATATACGCCAGGCGGAGTTGTTGTGGAGGCACCTCACTCGTAATCTCTATGGTTGCTCGATTAAGCCAAGAAGCAGCTATTTCAGACATACGAGTTGGTGAAGAGTCTTCAGTTGCTCCGGTAAGCATATTCCAGACGGTTGGTCTGGGTGGACGTTCGAAAGGTGTGTAGCAGAATCCATAGCTGACCGGTGTGGTGTTCATGCCAGCCCAGAGAAGAAATTGAGGATGGTCTCTCTGGCAGCCTGGAGAGTGTGTAAAAGCAGGAGGCCAGTCTGATGGTCTATATGGGTATAACGACTTGTTGTGTGGAACAACCACGAAATGATCTGGCCTATCCTTCAGATGCTCTACCATGATGTACGCGTTAAAGTCAGCGATCTCGGGGTGTTCGCTACAGACTGCTCGGCGCGGAGAAGGCATAGGCCAAGAGTAAACGATCTCTTTGCCATCGATATCTTGTATTGTGAACCACCTCTCAGTCTCCAGAATCTCTTTCGCCTTCCTCTCTATTTCCTTCAAAAGTGTCTCTCTGGATACGCCTGATTCGAATGCCCTTCTCCTTCCCGGATAGCTCATGATAAACTCCCCCAGCTCCCAGAAGTTTGGGTTCCCACCATAGTCGCTCTCGTTCCCAGGCCACCCAACCAATCTTCGCACGGCGATTCCGTCTGGATATACTGTGTAGTATTCATCCGCGGTTGTGTTACCGTTAAAGATCTCGTATTCGGGGTTGCACAGGGCATAGTGCCAGTGAACTTTTGCTCTGGCGTCGCCGCTCTCCAATATGTCTATTCGACTATACCTGGCTTCTACGTCCATCATAGGCTCAAACCAGCGGGTATCCTCAATGCTGTTCACTTCCATCCATTCATTGGTTATCCAAAGGTCATTTCCCAGGTCCCACTGAGATGCACCTGCCCAGAGTTTCGTCCAAAAGAGCAGCCTCCAGCTCTTTTCAAAGTCTACGATAACGCCTGGGCCTGATACACCGTCGAAACTTATCGTGTCTTTGTACGCTCTCATGATTCTACCTCCTTCTGAAGAGCAAGAAATGATGAAACTACATCGAGGAACCCGTCTGCCAGTCATCACTGATGTCGGGGCAAGCCCCGCCATTGTGTTCTGATACCAGTTCCTCCCACGTCATTTTGGCCCAGCGCCCACGAGTTTCCCGCAACTCGGTCAGTAGCAGCTCGCGTGTTTCCGCATTCTCGTAAAAAGGGCTGTTTTCGTAAAAGCGATAGAGTTTGTCGATCTTGGCCAGGAGCAGCTCCGTCCCGGAGACGTCGCGGCGGAAGAGGGGCAGCCTGCTTCCCCAGGCGATGCGCCGCTTGATCTGCAGGACCCATTTGTCCGGGACACGCCCGTTGACGATCGTTTCGGCCGCACGAAACTGGTCTGTCAGTGCCACGTCAGCAACCCGTCTCATATACAGCGTGAGCAGGAGTGTTACGACGGTAAAAGCAACGGCCAGAACCAGTATGCTGACAACCCATACCATGGTATTACTACTCCCGTTAGCCTAACCTATACCGCGCAGGTCGAGCTCCCTGGCAAAGTGGCATGCGGTGAAATGTCTCGGTTCCACCTCTTCCCAGGAGGGAGGTTCCTCCCCGCACAGTGCTTTGGCATACGGACAGCGAGGGTGGAAATAGCAGCCCGCGGGTGGATTGGCTGGGTCCGGAATCTCTCCCTCGAGCTTGATCCGCTCCCGCACGACGTCGGGGTCAGATATCGGAACCGCCGAGAGCAAGGCTTCCGTATACGGATGCTTGGGGTCGGCATACAGGTCCTCCGTGGAGGCCAGTTCGACCAAGCGACCCACATACATCACGGCTACGCGATCCGAGACATATTTCACGACGCTTAGATCGTGAGCGATAAACAGATAGCTCAGTCCGAACTGGTCCTGCAAGTCCCCCAACAGGTTGAGAATCTGGGCCTGAATCGACACGTCAAGCGCGGACACCGGCTCATCAGCCACAACTAGTTTCGGATTGGTTGCCAGTGATCTGGCGATGCCGATGCGTTGACGCTGGCCCCCCGAAAAGGCGTGCGGGTAGCGCCGGAGGTAGCGGGTCTCCAGGCCGACGACCTGCATCAGGTGTATGACCCGGTCCTCCAACTCTCTGCCAGAGGCCAGTTGGTTTGCTCGGAGCGGTTCGCTGATCGTATCGAACACGGTCCTGCGGGGACTCAGTGATGAATACGGGTCCTGAAAGATCATCTGAATATCGCGTCGGTGGGGTCTCAACTCGCGACCGGACAGCTCGGCCAGATCTATTTTCGCCTCTTGACCACTGTCATCTTCACACTGGTAAAGAATCTGGCCAGCCAAAGGTTTGTACAACCGCACCACACATCGACCCAGGGTGGTTTTCCCGCAGCCCGTTTCGCCTACTAGCCCTAACGTCTCACCGTGCCCAATCTTGAAGCTGACGTCATCGACCGCCTTGACGTATCCAATCTTTCGCCTGAAGAGGCCGGTCTGAACCGGAAAGTACTTTTTCAGGTTCTTGATCTCTAACAGAGCATCAACGTTATCGATGCGTTCAACAACCTGCTGTCCAGTAGTTTCCATAGGCTATCCTGTCCCTTCGTATAAGAAGCAGCGTACCCAGTGACCGTCTTCCTTCTTGATGAGCTCCGGTACCGCTATGTCGCAGCGGCCCTCTATTGCCTCGGGACAGCGCTCATAGAACCCGCACTCTGGCGGTGGATCGAGGGGAACTGGCACGTTCCCTTTGATGGATTCTAGCCGTTCCCCGCTGCCCTTGATCAGTTTCGGCCTGGACTTGAGCAGGCGCACGGTGTAGGGATGCAGCGGGCGGTAAAAGATGTCCCGCACAGATCCGAGTTCGACGATCTTGCCCAGGTACATAACGGCCACCCGATGGCACATCTCGGCGATCACGCCCAGATCGTGCGTGATATACAGGACTGCCATACGAAACTGTTCCTGCAATTCTTTGATCAGATCGAGGATCTGCGCCTGCACGGTGACGTCCAGCGCCGTCGTCGGCTCGTCGGCGATCAGCAGTTTGGGGTGGCAGGAGAGCGCCATAGCAATCATGGCCCGCTGGCGCATACCCCCGGAGAGTTGATGTGGATAGTCATTAATGCACTTTGTTGGATTGGGGATACCCACCCGATTCAGCATATCCAGCGCGATATCCTGCGCTTCTTGCCTGTCGTTCGTGCGATGTAGAAGGATCGCCTCGCGGATCTGATTGCCGATGGTATGGACGGGCGAGAGACTCGTCATCGGCTCCTGAAACACCATGGAGATTTCCTTGCCCCGTATGTCGCGAATCTCGCGGCCCGAGGGGTTCAATTGGGCCAGGTTGATGGCATCTCCGTCCAGGTGGAGCAGAATCTTCCCACTTACTAACCGTCCCGGTGAAGACACGAGACGCAAAACAGACAGGGCGGTCACACTTTTACCGCAACCACTCTCGCCAATGAGCCCGAGCGTCTCCTCTCGATTGACGAAAAAACTGATACCGTCAACAGCTTTTAGGATCCCTTCATCAACATAGAAGTAGGTTCTGACGTCCATCACCTCTAACAAGGACTGCTCTGAGCCAGAAGTTGATGGCCCCAAGGTCGTTGATTCTGGCAAATTCGTCATCCAGTGTGTCCTCCGTAGCCTACTGTTTGTACGGATCAGCGGCATCGCGCAGCCCATCGCCCAAGAAGTTGAAGGCGACGACCGTGATGACTACGAATAGGGCGGGCACCAGCGTCCACCAGTAGATCGCGACGCTGGCGATATTCTGCGCCTTCTCCAGGAGAACCCCCCAGCTCACGGCCGGGCTGCGCAGGCCCAATCCCAAAAAGCTCAATGCTGTCTCCCCAAGAATCATGCCGGGAATGGAAAGCGTTACATGGACGATCAGGTAGCTGGCGAAATTCGGCACCAGATGGACCCAGATGATGGACCATTCACTCACACCGGAGACCCGCGCCGCCAGGACGTAATCGAGCTCGCGCAGCTCCAGGAACTTGCCGCGCACGACGCGGGCCAGAGCTCCCCAGCCCACCAGTGATAGGATAATGCTGATTCCAAAGTAGACCCTTACGATCGACCAGTCTTTGGGGAGCGCGGCACTTAGTGCGAGCCATAGAGGAGTGGTAGGTATGGACATGAAGAACTCGATCATACGCTGAATTATCGTGTCCACAACACCCCCGAAATAGCCCGAGATGCCGCCCAAGGTCACGCCGATGAGGAATGACAGGCTCACACCGACCAATCCGATGGACAGCGACAGCCGCGCCCCGTGAACGATCCGCGAGAAGAGGTCCCGCCCCAGGCTATCTGTGCCGAACAGGAAAATGGCGCCAGGTTCCTCCACCCCAAAGAGACGGATACCCGTCTCAAACAGGCCAAACACGTCGTACGGTTCTCCTTGAACAAAGAAACGGAGGGGATAGACGGCGCTCGTGTCCACCGTGTATATGGCCTCGAGTGTCTCCATGTTCCTTTCTTTGGTCGTCCCATACACGAAGGGACCCCGGAATTGGCCTTCTTCGTCAAAGAGATGCACGGGCGTGGGTGGCCGGTAGGCAAACTTCTCGAAGCGGATTTCCTTGGGATAAGGGGCCAGGAAATCGGCAAAGATGGCCGAGAGATACAACACCAGCAGAACAGCGCCCCCCACGATGGCCAACTTGTGGCGGCGAAACTTGCGCCACATCATTTGCCATTGCGACGCGAGATAGTATCGCTCCTCGGCGCTCAGTTCTGCATGCCCTTTCTTCACAGTGATGGCGTCGCTTGCGCTTCCAAGGCCGCTTGACCTAAGTTCAGCCGGATGTAGTTTATCCGCCATCACTCAAGCCTCCCTTCCGGTGAACCGTATGCGGGGATCCACCAGGACCAGCACCATGTCGGAGATGAACATGCCGACGACGGTGAGAAAGCACAGGAAGAACAATATGCTGGAGGCGAGAAACATGTCCTCCGTGAGCAGGGAGCTGTACAGCAACGGTCCCGTCGTCGGCAGGTTGAGCACCATCTCGACGATGACTCCCCCCGACACGATGTACGGCAACTCAAAACCGATCGTGCTGATGATGGGGTTGAGCGCCACCCGCACCGGGTACTTGAATATGAGCTTGGTTTCATACAGCCCCTTGGCGCGGGCGGTGATCACGTACTGCTTGCCGAGTTCATCCAGCAGCGTAGCGCGCATGATGCGAGTCAGATCTGCTGTGCCCGACAAGCCGATGATGAGAATGGGCAGCGGGAGATGCTTGAGCAGATCGATGACCTTGTCCAGGCTCCACTCCGCGCGCATATAATCAGGGGAGAAGAGACCTCCCACGCTTAGCCCGGCATTCAGAAATCCGTACATCAGGATCAGCGCCAGCATAAAGCCGGGCATCGCCATACCCAGAAAGCCCACAAACATGGCGAAATAGTCCGCTATCGAATACTGGTGCGTGGCCGAATAGATGCCAATGGGGATTGCTACGACATAGGTGATGAGCAAGGTACTGAGAGTGATCGCGGCCGTAAGTCCAGCGCGATCGCCAACGGCGTCCACGACCGGCTGCCTTAGCCGAAAAGACCAGCCCCAATCCCCTTGCAGGACGTTCGCGGCCCAGTGAAAGTACTGCACATATACCGGTCTATCCAGGCCAAACTGGCGCCTGAGGTTATCCAATTTCGCCTGGTCGATATCCCGCCCCGACCTGGCGTACTGGGTCGCCAGGTTCGTGACAAAATCGCCGGCAGGAAGCTGAATGATCAGGAAACTCGCGATGCTGGTCAGCCAGACGATCACAAGCATATAGGCAAGGCGGCGGAAGAAATAGGATGACATCGTCGGATCAATCCTTTCTCACGAGGGCATCCCGCTGGTGCAGTCTAGCTCTGCCGAGCTGGCAGAACTAGACTGCGAACCATCATCTGCAGGATAGCAGGCTACTACCGTCCGCTATTCGCGGAGGAAATACGCCTCGCTAAAGTAGTGATGCAACCCGGCGTTGGGGCCATCCTTCCCCTCTGCGTTTCCCAGCCGGTAGCTTCTGATGTTGATGCTCGGCGGCGGAGTGACCGTACCAAAGTACCAAAAGTTCTCGACGTTCAACGTGATGAGCTCGCCGATCTTTTGTTTGTACTCTGGTGAACCGGCCGGCGTGTCGAGCCATTCATAGGCCAACTGGTAGGCCCGCTTGATCTCGTCCGGCGGCTCGATACCATCCACGTCTTCTTGGTTGCAATCTACGTCTTGATCGCAATCCAGCCACACGCGCCATTGGTAGGAGGACATCGCGCAGCAGTCGTCCCAACCCCAGTGCCACGGCGGTATGAGCCGAATAGGATAGTCCGTGCGGCCGGGGTCGATCTCAGCTCCACCATCGGAGTTGGAAGCGCCCCAACTCGTCTCGTTGGCGACAAAGGCCGTCTGCAGGGTTTCCTCTGTCACGAACTTTGGCTCCATATGCACGCCGATATCCTTCCAGTGGAGCGAGACCAGGTCCAGCAGATCCTCAGAGTAAGCCAGCCACTCGGTGCAATACTCCCCTGGAAAGAAGAGCTCCTCGCCGTCAGGTCGCAGGCGATACTCGTGGGCGTCATCCCACTCGAGGCCCATCTCGTCCAGCAGCGCGTTGGCCCGTTCCACGTCGTGCTCCGCATAGTAGGTGCCCATCCAGTCCTCATAGCCGGTCCAGATGGCTGAGACGGGCGCGGTCCACGGCTCGCTCAGGCCGTAGAACAGATTCTCGCTGATCTCGTCGCGGTTGATGGCGAGCGAAAGCGCATGCCGGAAGCGAATGTCGTTAAAGATCTCGCGCAGAACCGGATCCGGGTGGATATAGTTGAGGGCAAAGCCCATCGCGTGGGACTCTTCGGTTTTTGGCCAGAGGTGGGCGTTGTAGGCACCTTCCCCTTCCTTCTCCTTCAGGGTGGGATAGTCTGCCAGAGAAAGCCCGATGTAGTCGTTCCAGTCAACCTCTCCGGCCATGACTTTGATCGGGGTAAACGCGCTGACGTCGGTGGTGTTGATAACCAGCAGCGTGTCAACGTAGGGCAACTGGTTGCCCGCCGCGTCCACCCGCCAGAAGTAGGGGTTGCGCTCCCACAGTACCGACTCCGGGCTCATCTCCTTGATGAGCCATGGGTTGAGTTGGGGTGCTGTGGGGTCGCGGTCGAAGTTGTCATCGTTGATACCCCCGTGGAAATCTGCCGCCGCCTGCCACGACTCAAAGCCCTCTTCCTCGGCCAAGGCCTCGGCACCGTCGTTGTACCTGGGTATATACTGCTTCAAAAAGTGTTCCGGCTTATACAGGTCGGCTTCTCCCCCTGAGAACACCTCGATCGCCCTCCAGTAGGGTACCGCAAAGGTGTATTGCACGGTATAGTCATCGATCACGTTGAGCCCCATCAGCTCGCCACCGGGCATCCAGGACCCTGGGATCTCAATGGTGAGCTCCTCATCCTGCAGGACCTCGAACCCGAAGGCAAAGTCGTCGGCATTGAAATCATCGCCGTCCGACCATTTCATGCCCTCGCGCAAAAAGATCGTGATGCTCATCGCATCTTCCGCGAGCTCCCAATCCTTCGCTATGTTGGGGTGAAACGCCGGGGGATCCTGCACGGACTGGTGCAGTAGGAAAAGGGGCTGTACCATATTCTCCGTGAACCCCGTAAAGGCACCGGCGCCCTCAACGAAACCGATCAGACGGATCTCGCCACCGTATTGGCCGATGACCTTGGGGCGTACCACGGCCGGCTCATCCGGCAGCCGCTCCTCCACCGGGGGCAGGTCGCCGCTTGCGACCATGTCCGCCAGCATTGGGGACTCGCCAAAGCTGGCGATACTGTTGCCAGTGGCTGCCTCATAGTCCGCTATGGTGGCGTAGATGTTGTTTTCGTCTACCGGCGCCTCGCCCAGTTCCACGACGGGTTCCTCCGCTGGCTCTTCAGCGGGCTCCTCTGCCGGTTCCTCTGCTGGTTCCTCTGCCGGCTCCGCGGGGGCTTCGGTTGGTTCTACCGGGGCCTCGGTTGGTGGGGCCTCGGTTGCTCGCCCGCAGGCTGCTAAAAGCGCAACCAACAAAATCAGAATCGTCAACCTGATCAAGGTTTTCATTTGTCTCCTCTCCTCTGTTTGTGGAAATGGTTGCAGGTGTTTGTCTATTAGTCTTTCCCTCGGACTGTCGATTCGATCATTCTTTTCCTGTATCCAACCTCCTCTCAACATATCAGGTACGTCGTCGATGTCGATGGCAACGCTTTCGTCGTGCAAGGTTTCCGTGGGACGTACACATTCCAAAAACAACCCGAACGAGTTCAGGACCCCTCAACAAGGCTCTGGCAAACCCGTTTTCGCCTTCTACTCCTCAAACGGATTACCCCTCACGATCTTGAGCGCGAATGCATGGTCACACGGCTTTTCAGGGGGCATCGTAATGCTCAGACCTTCCGGCGCCAGCGACCACTCCAGCTCGGAATCACCGCCCAGCATACTGATGGATTTGATCTCCGACTCGTACGCATGCTTTAGTGTTTCGATAACCACCCGTTCGCCCGGCCAACCCAGGCAGATGGCATACAGTGCATCGTCCTTGACCGTAAAGCGGACGTCCTGCGCCGTGTACTGGACCTCCTGATCCTCCATAAAGTAACCCGCCTTGGGCATCTCGGTCGGGCCCTCACCGTAGGTCGTCCAGGGTGTGGTGCCATAGATGGCCTCGCCATTCACTTCCAACCATTCCCCAATCCCGACCAGCAATTCCTTGGCTTCTTCGGGGATTTCTCCGTTCGGCTTGGGCCCGACGTTGAGCAGCAGGTGGCCGTTCTTGCTGACATTGTCGATCAAATAGTGTACGAGCGTTTTCACCGACTTGTACTCTGTTTCCTTCAGATAACCCCAGCCTTGCCCATCGTCGACTGTGGTATCGGTGAGCCATTCGTGGTAGGTCAAGGTGTCGTGGCGGCCCAGTTCGAGGTCAACGACGCCAGCGCCAGGGGGGAGGTGGTGCCACTTGTAGGTTACGAGGACCTCCTTGCCCCACTCCGCCGCCTTGTTGTAGTAGTAGGCCAGCATCTCCTTCCTGTAAAGCTCCTGCATTCCCACCAATCCAAAATCGAACCACAACATATCGGGTTGGTAGGTGTCAATGACCTCCAGGGTTTTGCCCTTCCATTGATCGAGGAACGCTCTGCTGGGCTTGTCCTGTGCAAAGAATCGCTCAAACCCTTCGACTCCTTCGCCAGGGTCCTTGTCCAAGTTGTGCAGTTCACCGTACAATCCGGCATAGCGCGGATTGGAGACGTCAAACTCCTGACGCCAATGGGGGAAGAACCACCAGTTCTCGGCGTGGTGCAGCGCCACCATGAAGCGCATGCCCTGCTTGCGGATCGCTTTCTCCAGCTCGCCGACCACGTCCCGCTTGGGCCCCATCTTGGCAGCGCTCCAGTCCGAGTACTGGGTGTCCCACATACAGAAGCCGTCGTGGTGCTCGCCCACAGGGCCGGCAAATTGCGCGCCGGCTTGCCTGAATAACTCGGCCTACTCGTCCGGGTCGAACTTTTCCGCTGTAAACATGGGAATGAAATCCTTGTAGCCGAATTCCGTAGGGTGGCCGTAGGTCTTGACGTGGTATTCGTATTGCGGCTCCCCCTCGCGGTACATATTGAAAGGATACCACGTAGCATTGGGCCCGCGTGCTGGGACCGAGTAGACTCCCCAGTGGGTATAGATGCCGAATTTGGCATCCAGAAACCATTGGGGAGTGTGGTGTGTCTTGAGCGAGTTCCAGGTCGGTTGGTACTGTGAAGACATGTCTACCTCCGTAAAAGTCTATCGAATTTACTAGCGCCGACAACTGTTCTTCAGCATGCAGATGCACGCAAAAAGCTCAAGTGTCTCTGTCCTGGTTTGTCAAATCCATAAAGTATTAAGCAGATGGAGGGCAGCACGACTGGCGCTCTACCAACTCACATTCCAGCCAAACATTCATTTCATCCATTTGCTCACCTCTTAACAGCGCGAGCAAAATCTCGGCTGCGGCATGGCCAATTCGTTCCGTTGGCTGTTTGACGACTGTGAGCGGTGGATCTGAAACAGCAGCCCACGGGTGGTCGTCAAAACCGACTACCGACACACCCTCCGGGCAACTCACACCTAGTTCCATCATCGCCAACAAACCACCTAGACTCAACAAGTTATTATTGAGAAACACAGCAGTGGGATGCTCAGGCAATGTAAGGAGACCCCGCATGGCCTGCCTGCCAGCCTCGACGCTAAGAGGAGATTCTACAACCCATTCCTCCCGCAATGGGATATCATGTTCTGCCAGAGCCCGCTTGAATCCAGCCAACCGTTCACGCATCGTGGAGAGTCGTTGGAAGCCAGCCAGGATACCGATCCTGCGGTGTCCACACTCGATCAGGTGGGTCGTGCCGAGATAGGCTCCTCTCGTGTTGTCCACGCCCACGAATGGACCACAAAGCCCTTCGAACTTGCGATCCAAAAACACGACCGGCGTATGCGCGATCTCAACTTCACTCAGAATGTCCCATCGCTGGCTGGTGGCCGCCGCGATGATGCCGTCTACCTGCTGGCGCAGCAGAAGGTCCAGGTAGTGGGACTCCCGCTCCAGGATCTCGGCCGTGTTGCAGACCAGGAGCGCATAGTTCTCCGGCCTCAGCACATCCTCAATCCCACGCAGGATCTCGGCAAAGAAGTAGTTGGAGGAATCAGAGACGATCACGCCGATGGTCTGCGTGCGGTTCGTGGTCAAGCTGCGGGCGATCCCGCTGGGACGGTAGCCCAGCTCTGCGATCGCCTGTAGCACTCGCTGCTTCGTCTCCTCTTCGACGAAGCGGCTCTCGTTGATGACGTGAGAGACCGTCGTCGTGGACACGTCGGCTCGCTCTGCAACGTCACGTATCGTGGGGCGTTTCAAGGAACTCCCTTCGGTTACAGAATCGGATGGGGATGTAAGCGGTTGCGCATGCGGTTGCGCATACGGTTGCGCAACCGGTTACACTATATCACAGATTGAACCGGCTGTCAATGCCTAATTTAGTTTTGTTAGTTAGAGTTTTTCGAGCGGCAATTCTGTCTGGGAGACTCTTCTCACCGTTGGCCAAGAATCGGGGCTTTGCAGGGCTTTGGTCTACTCAGGCCTTCACTCAGGGGCTGGAACTAAGCGACAAGGCAGTGGGATTGACGCAATATCAACTTGCAATCCAGAATGACGCGAGGTGCGGGCAGTTGCTCGCCATTGATCAACGTGATAAGCATCTGTGCCGCTACCTGGCCGAGCTGCTGGGCCGGCTGCCGGACGACGGTCAGCGGCGGGTCTGAAATGGCGGCCCATGGGTGGTCGTCGAAACCGACTAGCGCGATTTTCTCAGGACATCGCAGGCCCATCTCATTGATGGCCAACAGCGCCCCCAGACTCAGCAGATTGTTACTGGCAAACACGGCTGTAGGGTGCCCTGGAAGTGTGAGGATCTGTCGCATGGTCTCTTGTCCTGCATCTATGCTCAGGGGCGAGGTGATCACCCACTCTTCGTTTAGCGGTATGCTGTGCTCTTGCAGCGTCTGGCGAAACCCAGCCAGCCGTTCACGCATCGTGGAGAGTCGTTGGAAGCCAGCCAGGATGCCGATCCTGTGGTGCCCACACTCGATCAGGTGGGTCGTGCCGAGATAGGCTCCTCTCGTGTTGTCCACGCCCACGAATGGACCACAAAGCCCTTCGAACTCGCGATCCAAAAACACAACTGGCGTATCCGCGATCTCAGCTTCACTCAGAATGTCCCATCGCTGACTGGTGGCCGCCGCGATGATGCCGTCCACCTGCTGGCGCAGTAGAAGGTCCAGGTAGTGGGACTCCCGCTCCAGGATCTCGGCCGTGTTGCAGACCAGGAGCGCATAACCCTCCGGCCTCAGCACATCTTCGATCCCACGCAGGATCTCGGCAAAGAAGTAGTTGGAGGAATCGGAGACGATCACACCGACGGTCTGCGTGCGGTTCGTGGTCAAGCTGCGGGCGATCACGCTGGGACGATAGCCGAGCTCTGCGATCGCTTGCAGCACCCGCTGTCTCGTCTCCTCTTCGACGAAGCGGGTCTCATTGATGACGTGCGAGACCGTCGTCTTGGATACGCCGGCTCTCTCGGCAACGTCACGCATCGTGGGGCGTTTCACACCGTGCCTCCTGGGACTGGAGTTTAGAGTCCATTTTTCGCCGGACTTACAAGTAGGCCCTACGCCTGTAGACTGTGAAGGTTCGACCGGCTCAGATTCACCTGAGCCTGTTTAGCGCTCTAAAGTCCAGAGGGTATCAGGAAGTCAAAAATCCCATGCCAGCAAGGCCTGGGTTGGCCGTGACCATACCCCCGCCGTTGGCGAGGGCTTCGGGCGGGGCTTCGTTTGGGCCTCATTCACCGTACAATGCCCGGTAGACGGCCAGGTGTTCCTTGATGCGCTGGAGGTAGAGGCGCGGTTCGTCCAGCGTGATCAGTTCGAGGAACAGGTCGGGGTCGTCGCCCGCATCGTCCAGCCAGCGCCGGGCGTTGGCCGGGCCGCCGTTGTAGGCAGCCAGGGCGACCTCGATCCGGCGGTCGAAGCGGTCGCGCTGTGCGGCCAGGTAGTAGGTGCCGAAGCGCAGGCTGACGTACGGACGGTACAGGTCAGCGGTCTGGTAGCCCGGCGGCCAGTCCAACTCGGCGGCGATCTGCTCACCGGTGGAGGGGATCACCTGCATCAGCCCGTGCGCGCTGGCGCTGGAGGTGGCCAGGCTCTCGAACAGGCTCTCCTGGCGGATGAGAGAGAAGACGAGCAGCGGATCGAGGTCACTTTCCTGGGCATTCTCGAGCACCAGGTCCTCATAGTAGGTGGGATAGGCCAGGCGGGCGACGAAAGGGGGAGCGGCGAGGGTGGCGGTGACCGGCGAAAGGGCGACGACCCTGGCAGCGCAGAGGATGGAGGAGCGGTAGAGGCCCACGTCGCGGAACAGGAGCGCCAGTTGGTATTGGGCCAGCGCATCGGAAGCGGTGGCCCAGCGCAGGGCCTCCAGCTCCCCTTTCGCCTCCTCGAAGCGGCCCAGGCGCCACAGTTCGAGCCCGCGCTGCAGGCGGGGGTCGGCGGCCAGGGCGGGATCGAGTTCATTCACGGCCGCTCCGTCCGCTAGCCCCAGCCAGCCGGCCAGCCAGCGCTCCGCCTCGGCCTGGGCAGCAGCGGCGGCTCCGGGCGCGTACTGAGCAGGCAGGAAGGGCGGGGCGAGCGGGTCGGCGGCCAGGTCGGCGGCGCGCAGGCCATAGTAGCCCTGGGGATCGGCGGCGGTAGTCCCCTGGAAGGCAGACTGGGTCGCCGCCAGGTCCCCCTGGGCCAGGCGCAGTTTGCCCAGCCACAGGAGGGCGGCGGGGCGGTAGGGAGAGTCGGGATAGACCTGGGGCAGCGTGTCCCAGGCGACGGCGGCGGCCGGCAGTTGCCCGAGCCGGTAGGACTGCAACCCGCTGCGGAAGAGGGCGGGCGGGCCATAGTCGGAAGTAGAATAGCGGACGTGGCAGTCCATGTAGGCCTGGGCCGCGGATTCCAGTTCACCGGCGCGTTCCAGGAGGCGGGCCGCTTTCCAGAGCGCCTCGGGTGCGCGGGCGTGACTGGGGTCGGCCTCCACGAATTGCCGGTAGGCCTCGACGGCAGCGTCCGTGTCGTCCGCGTCGGCGTGCGCCTGGGCCAACCCCATCCAGGCATCTCCCACGCGGGGCTCGCCGGGGTGGGTGTCAATCAACATCTGGAACTCTCCGACGGCCAGGGCGGGGCTGCCAGCGGCCAGGTAGGACAGGCCGGCGTACCAGTGGACGTCGGCGGAATGGGCCTTGGGATGGGCACGGAGGTAGCGGTAGAGCGCTTCAACGGCCGGACCGTAGGCTCCCCCGTAGTAGTCCACGACGCCGCGCAAATAGTCATCCACCGGGCGGCCGGCCTCGACGAGTTTGACCAGCGAGAGGTAGGCATAGTAGGCTTCGGGGTAGGTCTCGACGACGGCCAGGTGGCGCTCGTAGCCGGCCGCGGTATCGCCGGCCAGGATGAGCGTCTCGGCCGCCTGGTGCTCGAGGCGGGCGCGGTAGGCGCGGACCTCGGCGTGCTCGAGGATAGCGTCGTACTGGGCGATGGCGGCGGGGTAGTCTTGCAGTGCGACGTGAGCGAGGGCCAACCGCTCGCGCACGTCGAACTCGAAGGGGACGTCGGGCGCACCGGCGACGGCGGCCGCGTAGGCGTCGGTGGCGGGCAGGTAAGCGCCGCCCGCGTAGAGCGCATCCCCCAGCCACAGGTTCACGTAGGCGGTGATGACGGTGCCGGCCGCCAGATAGGCGCGGTATTCGTCGGCAGCGGCCAGCGGGGCATCCAGCCCCACCAGCGCCTCCGCCAGCAGAAAGTGGGCCTGGCGAGCCTGTTCCCCCTCTGGAGCGGTGGCGAGAAAATCGCGCAGGGCGGTGCCGGCGTCGGCATGGTCCCCGGCGCGCAGGTAGGCGGTGCCGAGGGCCAGCCGCACGTCCGCCACGGCTGCTTCGTCGAGGGGCAGGTCGAGCAGGCGGCGGTAGGTTTGGGCGGCGCTGTCGTAGTCGCCGTAGTGTGACGCGCGCGCAGCATCGGAGAGCAGCACGGCCGGGTCGGGAGTGGGGGTGGGCGTGGGAGGCGGGGTGGGCGTGGGAGTGGGTGTGGCGGTGGGGGCGGGGGTAGGGGTGGCGGTGGGGGTGGCGAATAGCGGCGGTGGGGTCAGGTTGAAGGGCAGGGTGCAGGCCAGCGCGGCAAAAGCGAGCATGAGCAAGGCCCCGAGGGCCAGTCTGGGTTTGTGCATGGCCCTATTATCGCAGGGGAGGGGAGTTTGTCAACATTGGCATTCACGCTATAATACAGATGCAGGTCCATCGGCCTTCCGTCAACGCTTACAGTCCGAGGAGAGCAGCGGTGATTACAGATCGCATTGAAATCAACCCGGCGGTTATGATGGGTAAACCAGTAATTCGCGGAACACGCATCCCGGTTGAACTCATCCTGCGCAAACTCAGCGAAGGTGCGACTGAGGCTGATCTGCTGGACGCCTATCCCCGCCTGACCCACGCCGATTTCCAGGCTGCGCTGGCCTACGCTGCCGATGCACGACGTGCTTACTTCGAACACACTTGCCGTGTTTTCGAACAGCGGCACCGGATGTCTTCGGAAGAGTTCATGCAGCAGTTCGAATCGGGTGCGCTGGACGACGACAGCGACTACTTTGACTGGTATGCGGCCAAACGTGGCCTCGACCTGTGGGAACGACGTTTTCGCATCTTGTCCGGAGTCGAGGTTTGAACGCGCAGTTGATGGGAATATGGACAAGAAGGAGCGAAGATACTATGAGCGAGCGTGATGATTCAAAACTCACCAGTATCTCGAAGGCACACACGTTGGAAGAGGTTGCTGACTTTTGGGATACTCATAGCCTGGCTGACTATTGGGATCAGACCCATGAAGTTCAATTTGAAGTCAGGGCCAAACGCAGACGGCGTATAACACTCGAACCAGAGGTCTATGCACAGGTTGAGGCCCAGGCTCGCACGCGGGGCATTTTGCCCGAAACATTGGTCAACCTGTGGTTGGCTGAACGACTACAGAGCGAACCGACCTCTTAACCCTGCCCGGCTTCTGCAGATGGAACCTTTCCGGCTCCCACCCCGTCTAGTTGAGTGAAAGACCAACGGAACCCCGAGTAGGAGGTAGGGCTATGAGGAAGGTATTGCTAAGCGCGCTTATGGTGGCCATGGTAGTGGCACTGGTGGGCTGCGGGGGCGGCATGGGCGGCGGGCAGCGGGCACCCGGGGAGAGCGTACGGTCGAGCAAGCCGCGGGTGGCCGCACCGGAGGTGGCCGCGCCGGACCTGGCGGAGCAGGTGGGCGGCAACAGCGCCTTCGCCTTCGACCTGTACCAGGCGCTCCGGGAGAAAGACGGGAACCTCTTCTACTCCCCCCATAGCATCTCTTTGGCGCTGGCGATGACGTACGCCGGGGCGCGCGGCGAGACTGAGCGGCAGATGGCCGGCGCACTCCATTTCATGCTCCCACAGGAGCGGCTGCACCCCGCCTTCAACAGCCTGGACCAGGCGTTGGCCTCGCGCGGGCAGGGGGCGCAGGGGCAGGACGGGGAAGGCTTCCGGCTGAACGTGGTCAACGCCATCTGGGGCCAGCAAGGCTACGAGTTCCTGCCCGCGTTCCTGGACCTGCTGGCGGAGAACTATGGGGCCGGGCTGCGGGTGCTCGACTTTGCGAGCGCGCCGGAGGAGGCGCGGGGCACGATCAACGAGTGGGTCAGCCAGCAGACAGAGGAGAGGATCAAGGACCTGCTCCCGCAGGGGGCAGTTGACGCGCTGACGCGGCTGGTGCTCACCAACGCCATCTACTTTAACGCGGCGTGGGCAGACGCCTTCGAGGCGGCCCAGACCCAGGACGGCCCATTCTACCTGCTGGATGGGAGCGAGGTGAGCGTGCCACTGATGAGGCAGACGAGCGGTTTTGGATACGCCGAGGGGGAGGGGTACCAGGCGGTCGAACTGCCGTACGACGGGCGGGAACTGGCCATGGTGGTCCTGCTGCCCCGGGCGGGCGATTTCGAGCGCTTCGAGAGTGCGCTGGACGCCGGGCGGGTGGAGCAGATCGTCGGCAGCCTGGAGCACCAGCAGGTGAGGCTGGCGATGCCCCGGTTCGAGTTCGAGTCGGGGTTCAGCCTGAAGGAAGCGCTGGCAGCGCTGGGGATGGCGGACGCGTTCTCGGAGCAGGCGGACTTTTCCGGTATGACGGGGCAGCGGGACCTGTTCATCAGCGAGGTAGTCCACAAGGCGTTCGTCTCGGTGGATGAGAATGGGACGGAGGCGGCGGCGGCCACGGCGGTGATCATGAAGCTGACGGCGGCGGTGGAGGAGCCGGTGGAGGTGACGATGGACCGGCCGTTCGTGTTCCTGATCCGCGACCTGGAGACCGGCGCGATCCTGTTCGTGGGGCGGGTGGTGGATGCAAGGGGATGAAATGATAAGTGCCCCCCACGACGACAGCAGGAATACGCCTACGACTCATGGCCCAGCGGTGGCCTTAGTCCGCGTTGTACAGCGATCTTGAATGCTTGCGCCTTGCGCACCAGGCCCCGCCGGTAGGCCCTCATCAACTCGTCCAACCGGATGCGTCCCTGATCATCCAGTGTTCCCTCGCGATTCTCGGACAGCAAACGGCCCAGTTCCACCTGTTCTGCTGGCTCCATCTGCAGATTGCACAGCGCCAACACTTCGTCATTGGACAAGGAGGCCACCGGGGGTTCAACGGCTGCCTGGTCCAGCCATTCAGCCAGTATGTCCTCCACACGCCGGTCCGTTCGTGCAGCCAGGTACGTCGCGCTGCGTGCGACACGTTCAGACACCCTGATCGTCACAGTTTCTATCATCGCTACCTTTCCAGCCTGCCTCAATCTACCGTATTTATACGCCAGGTATCTCCCAACGAAAAGCCGGGCATAGAAATCGAGGATAGATGTTCTGTCATTTGCGGTAATTCTCTACTCGATCTATGGCCCAATTCCGCCACAGCCGGCCATTGAGCGCAAGGGAGGGCATTTGGATCACGAAAGGCGCGAAATCTCGCGAAAAAACACGAAACCGGCCGCTGCTTTCGCACGTTTCGCACAATCTCGTGGTAATCGTGATCCGAATCCCGCCCTCCGCACGAGGTCAGCCCTGTCAGCACGCTTGACGGGCACCCAGCACCCAGGCGAGCCGTCGAATGAGCCATCGAATGCCGTCGAATGAATTCGACGGCTGATACAAGAAACCCGTTCAAACGGGTTCAGATGGCCGCCGAACACGTTTTAACGTGTTTCCGGTATCAGGCCGCAAATTCATCCGTGGCCCCGTCCTAGTGCTCCGAGCCCCCGTCTCGGGGGCGACTTGTGACAAGCATCGTCTGGTGTGGCGTTTGCGCTGAGATGGGGTGATTTGCCTATATATGCGGATTGTGTTAGAATATTCTCAAAGCAAAAAAACTGTGTGATCTGACGCAACCTATGGCAGTCCAGGGCGGGCGAACGCCCCGGCGACCATAATGCTACTATAACGCCCGCCGGCGGTCAAGTGTCGGTGGGCGTTTCGTTAGTGGTGGGCCAGCCCAGGAGGCCGATCCCGTCCTGCTGCCGTCACAGACGTTCGAGACAACTGAGATGCAGAAACGGCACTACCACGGCCACCGTGAGCGCGCGCGCCAGCGCTTTCTCGAGCAGGGACTGCAAGGGTTCCAGGACTATGAGGCGCTGGAATTGCTCCTCTTGTTCGTGGCCCGCCAACGGGACATGAAGCCGGTGGCCAAGGCTCTGGTCGAACGGTTCGGTTCCTTCAAGAACGTCCTCGACGCTTCTCCAGACGAACTACGGGCTATTGACGGCGTGGGCCCGGCAGCGATCACGCTGATGCGCTTTGTCAAGCAAGCGGCCGCCCGCTATCTGCAACAGACCAGCCAGGCGGGTTTCTCGCCCGACAGCCCCGAGGCCCTGATCCAGTACTGCATCGTCAACATGGGCGCTGAGCTCAACGAAAAGTTCCGCGTGATCTGCCTCGACGGCAAATTCGCCATCGTGGATGAACAGGACGTCACCGAAGGCACAGTGGATCAGGCCACCGTCTATCCCCGCAAGGTGATGGAGATCGCCCTGGCGGCCAAGGCCACGACGCTGGTGTTCGTGCACAATCACCCCGACGGCAACGTGACGCCCTCAGAGTTCGACAAGACACTCACGCGTGGCCTGGTTCTGGCAGCCAGGACGATGCACATCGCCGTCTACGACCACATCATCGTATCTCGCGACACCCACTTTAGCTTTCGAGAGAGCGGTCTGCTATGAGCCCGGAACCAGCCCTCCGTACAAAATGCTCGCAGTCCCCGTCCCGGGGACGTCCCATGGAGCCAGGAGCGGCCTGTGACAAAATGCTCGCAGTACCCGTCCCGGGGACGTCCCATGAAGCCAGGAGCGGCCTGTGACAAAATGCTCGCAGTACCCGTCCCGGGGACGTCCCATGAAGCCAGGAGCAGTTTGTGATGAGCCCCGAACAGCATCCTGCGATTGAGGAACGCTACGGCTTCCTGAACGAGGCCCAGCGGGAAGCCGTCGCTCACACCGATGGCCCGCTGCTCATCATCGCCGGGCCGGGGTCGGGCAAGACGCTGGTACTGGTAGTACGCACGTTGAACGTCCTGCTGCAGGGCAAGGCCCAACCCAGGGAGATCGTGCTGTGCACGTTCACCGAAAAGGCCGCCTACGAGTTGCGGGAGCGCGTCGCCCAGGCTGCCCGTACGCTGGGCTACACGGGCGACCTGTCTCAACTGCAGGTGGGCACGATCCACAGCATCTGTAACGACTACCTCACCCGCTTCCGCCACCACACCTGGCTGGGCAGCGGCTACGAGGTGCTGGACGAGTTGACGCAGGCCCTGTTCCTGTTCGAGAACTTTGATACCATCGCAGGGGAGGCAGTCAGCGGGGACAAATACCTGGGCAAGTGGTCCACGCGCTGGACGGCCATCCAGGGGTTGACGCGATTCTTCAACAAGATGACGGAGGAACTGGTGGACGCCGCAGCGTTGGTGGCCAGCGGCGACCCATTCTTGCAGCAACTCGGTGCGGCCTACCGGCGCTACGAAGACGCTCTGCGCGAACGCAACCGGTTGGACTTTGCTCACCAGCAGAGACTGTTCTACGACCTGCTGCTGCACGACCCCGACCTCGCCGGGCAGGTGCAAACGGGAGTGCGTTACGTGATGGTGGACGAGTACCAGGACACGAACTACGTCCAGGAGCAGATTCTCCTCCAGTTGGCCCACCCCCAGGACAACCTGTGCGTGGTAGGCGACGACGACCAGAGCCTGTACCGCTTCCGGGGAGCGACGGTGCGCAACATCCTGGAGTTCGGCCGGCACTTTAGCCCCTGCCCACAGGTGCGCCTGACGGTGAACTATCGCTCCCACGAGCGCATCATCGCGGCTTGCAACCGCTTCATGGCGGGTTGCGACTGGTCGAACCCCGGTTCCCCCTTCGACTTCCGGTACGCCAAGACCATCGAACCGAACGAGAACGAAGAGCATCCCGACTACCCGGCGGTGTTCGCCATCTGGGGCGCAGACCGGACCGACGAGGCGCAGCGGGTGGCGGACCTGGTAGGCTTTCTCAAGCAGCACCAGGTCATCGAGGACTACAACCAGGTGGCGCTCCTATTGCACAGCGTGCGTACTGAGCACTCCGGCCCTTATATGGAGGCCCTGGAGCGCCACGGCATTCCCACCTTTGCGCCGCGTGCGCGGGCCTACTTGGGCAACGATGAGGTGCGCCTGATGGTGGGCTGCTTCGCCGTGCTGCTGGGCTGGTACGGGGACAGGCGGGGCGACCTGGGCGGCTATGCGCTGACCGAACTGGCCCGCTACGTGGACGGCTGCCTGGGCGCCCTGGCCCGGGCCGGCGTGGTGGGCGATCATCCCCTGGCCCGCGCCCTGCAGCGCCGCGTGGTCGAGATCGAGGGCCTGCGGGAGGGGGAAACGCTCAACCGCCACCTGGCCGACTATCTCTACGAGTTCATCTCCCAGGAGCCCTTGGCAGAGCTGCTGGGCAACGAGAACCGCGCCCGCAACCTGGCCATCTTTAGCCAACTGGTGGCCGTCTTTCAACACTATTACCACTACACGGTGGTCACCCACGCCAACCGGGACATCGTCCGCCTGCATTTCTTCAACAGTTTCCTGCGCTTCCTCCATGTGGGCGGCATCAACGAATACGAAGACCCGGACCGCCCCTTCCCCTCCGGCCACGTGCAGATGATGACCATCCACCAAAGCAAGGGGCTGGAGTTTCCGGTGGTGATCGTGGGGTCACTGGCGGCTCAGATCAGTTCGCCCAAACAGGTGGACCGGTTGTTGGGGCCGTTCTATCACCGCGAGCCTTTCGAGCCGGAGGAGCGCCTGACCGAGTTCGACCGCATGCGGCTGCATTACGTGGCCCTTTCGCGGGCCGAGAAGGTGCTGGCGTTGACCACCACCGACACCCCCAGGCCGCACTTTAACCGGATCTGGCAGGGGCTGCCCCAGTGGCCCTACGTACAGAAAGACCTGCTCGCTGCGCAGCATTTCGAGCTCAAGGAGCGGGTGCCGGTCAAAAAGACCTTCTCCTTCACCAACCACCTCAAGGTCTACGAGACGTGCCCGCGGCAGTACCAGTTCTTCCGCGAGTACGAGTTCGCGCCCTCCCGCTCGGCGGAGATGTTCTTCGGCGCGCTGGTTCACCAGACCATCGAGGACATCCATCGCTGGGTGCTGGAGGGGCAGGCGCTACGCCTGATCGAGAAGGCGATCCCGGGCCTGTTCGACGCCAACTTTCGCGCCCTGGTCAACGCGGGCTACCGGCCGATCAGCGACGCCCAACGACAGGTGGCCCTGGAGCAGGTGAACCACTATTTCGCCCAGAACCAGGACCGCATGCGGCGGGTGATCGAGACGGAGGTGGACGTTTCGCTGGAGAAGGAGCACTATATCCTCACCGGGCGGGTGGACCTGCTGCTGGGGGAGGACAACCGGCTGGAGTTGCTGGATTTCAAGTCGCAGCCGCGGCCGGCGGAGGATGACCGGCGGCTGGCGCACTATCACCAGCAGTTGCTGGTCTATGCGCACATCCTGGAGCAGCGCTACGGGAAGCGGCCGGAGCGGCTGGCGCTGTACTGGACGAGCGAGGCCAAACGCGCAGACGCGCTGATGCTATTCCCGTACGAACCGGAGAAGGTGGCAGAGGCGGGCGCCTACTTTGACGGCGTGGTAGAGCGCATCCTGGCCCACGACTTTGCCGTGCGGCGACCGCCGGAAAGGAAAGTGTGCGCAGAGTGCGACTTTCGGGCGTACTGTGAGGGGCAGAGAACGGTCAAATTGTGCTACCTGCAAGATGCTGGCGCCCAGAGCACTCGTGCACAGAGCAGGCCGTAGGCGCCAGTGGGAACAAGGTGGAAGTAGGAGGTCAACGTGCACTTGACAGCCCATGAGAAGCCGTCTACAATCTTCTTCACCCTGTCCGAGTACCCTAGAGGAGTTGCCCGCTGTGCCGATTGATTTCACAGCGATCAAGTCCGGTGAGGACTTCGAACTGCTCTGCGAAGACCTGCTGCAGGCGATGGGATTCACCATCGAAGCCAAGGTTGCCCGAGGCCCAGATCTTGGCAAGGACATCATTGCGGTCTGGACGGTACCCGATCCAGCAGGCTTCTCTGAGGCACACCGCTACCTGGTCGAGTGCAAGCACTATGCCCAGAGCGGCAAGTCGGTCAAAGAGGCAGACATCGGCAGCCCCATCCAGTGTATGGGTACGCACAACTGCGATCGCTACATCTTGATCACCAGCACTGTCCCTGCTGAAAAGACGCGCAACGAACTGGCCAGCATGTCCAACACGGTGCCGCACTATAAGGCGATTGTGTGGCACAAGGGCGACTTGGCCCGCCTCCTCAACGCCCACCCTGATGTGCGCGGCCGCCACTTCCCGTCCCCGCCCAGCCCAACCCTGGCCGACGCTCTGGCCCAGACCGTCGAGAGCCTCCTGATCATGATGGGCTTCACCTGCCAGGAGCGCCAGTCTGGCACTGACCGAGTGTGGATGGTTTGCCGTGGCAAGGGGACGTTTGTCCGTCCGACCGCCGTGGTATGCAAAGAAGGCAAGGTAGCGCGGGAGGACGTCGAGGCACTGCTGGCTAACGTGAAGGCGCAGGGACTAGGCGGCGGCGTGTTGGTCACCCACACCCGCGTCTCACCTGCCGCCCGCTCGCGGGCGGCAGAAACTCGCGACCTGGTGCGCACGTTCACACTCGACGAGTTCTACCGCGAACTGATTAACTTCGAGCCTTACGTGCGCCGGCTAGTGGCCGATTACGAAGAGGACGAACTCTGCACCTATTACGTGGACCTGGGTTGCAGAGCTAGTGGTGGCAGCATCTACAAGCCGGTGGATAAGTACGTGGATGGCTGGCTGGGCGACCCTACCCACAACCACATCTCAATTCTGGGCGATTATGGTACCGGCAAGACTTCCTTCTGCCGCCAGTACGCGGCCAAACTGGGCCGCCGCTGGTTGGACGACCCCGACCACCACCGCATTCCCATCCTGATCTCACTGCGCGACTACGCCAAGGCCATGAACCTGGAGCAACTGGTGACCGACTTCCTGGTCAACCGCTGCTCCATCCAGGCCAGGTACGAGGCCTTCCGCCGCTTCAATGCCGATGGCAAGCTAGTGCTCCTGTTCGACGGCTTCGATGAGATGGCCCAGAAGGTGGATGACCAAACGACGATGGCCAACTTTAAGGAGCTGGCACGGACGGTGGAGGCGAAGAGCAAGGTGATCCTCACCTGCCGCACACCATACTTCCGCACCCAGGGCGAGGAGAGACAGATGCTCTCCCCTAGAGAACGGCTTCCCAAGAGCCAGGAGCCCGTGGCAGGGCCGCATGCTACTGTGTTTGAGCTGGTGGATCGGCCCAGCTTCGAGGTCGTGTACTTGGAACCGTTCACAGATGGCGATATCCAGGCTGTGCTGCAGGCTCGCTTCCCTGAGCGGTGGGAGATGCATTGGAAGCGCATTCAACAGATCTACAACTTAGCAGAACTGGCGCAGCGGCCGGTGCTCCTGGACATGATTGTGCGTTCCCTTCCCCAACTGGAACGTAGCCACGTGATTAACGCCGCACGCCTATACGAAGTGTATACCGACTTATGGTTGGCCCGTGACGAGGAAATAGGGCGCACACTCATCAACCCTGACGACAAGCGGCTGTTCATGCAGGCACTGGCGCTGGAGATGCTGCGACGGGATGAACTGAGCATCCACTACTCACAGTTGCCAGAACAGGTGCGTGTCCATTTCCGTCTAGAAAAGGCGGCCGAGATTGACTATTTCGAGCACGACGTTCGCACGTGCTCGTTCTTGAAACGTGACGACAGGGGGAACTATGGCTTTGTGCACAAGAGTTTTCAAGAGTTTTTCGTGGCCCAGTGGCTGGCACCCAGGCTGCTGGACGGCAGTGCTCCGGAGAATCAGATCAACGAGGAGATCCGAAGATTTGTACGCGAGTTGCTGGTGGACGCTATGAAAGACTGGTCTCCACCGCCGCCGGAGGGGACAAGGGTGCCGGAGGGAATCGCCTGGGTGCCCCCAGGGCCGTTCATCTACGGCGAAGGAAAGGGGACGTGGGTAGTGCGGCTGGACCAGGGCTTTTTCATTGATCGTACGCTGGTGACCAACATGGAATACGCGCGTTTTGTCGAAGTGACCGGGCACGAGCCACCCCGGCACTGGAATGGTAAGTCCCCACCTGACGAACTGTGCGACCACCCGGTGGTTAATGTCTCCTGGTATGACGCCGTGGCCTACGCTGAGTGGGCCGGCAAACGCCTGCCCACTGAGGAGGAGTGGGAAAAGGCTGCGCGCGGCATTGATGGGCGGGAGTATCCCTGGGGAGACTGGGATGAGCGCTGCAATACACGGGAGGCCGATATCGGGGGCACGACTCCGGTTGGCCAGTACTCACTTGATGGCGATAGCCTGTATGGCTGTGCCGACATGGCGGGCAACGTCTGGGAATGGACGTCCTCCTCCTGGGCACCTGGGCATACTGACCGCGTGGTGCGCGGGGGGGCGTACCTTGACGGTCAAGATGATGCTCGCTGCGCTTGTCGCGTCAATTGCCACCCTCACCAGCGCCTCAAAGACACCGGGTTTCGATGCATCTCCCCTGTCGAATCTGTTTCTAGACTCACTGCACAAGAATTTCTGCAAGGTCTGAAGTGAACGACAAGTCCAATGAGCCAATGGTGACAACCCTCGTGCGGGGTATCTGAGCGACTGCACCGCGAGCAATGTGGCCCATACCGGCTCGGAGTGAATGGCCTCGAAGAGAACCCCAAGGAAAGGAGGTGTGTGCTATGCATCGTGCCATTCCGATCAAAGCACGCGATTTATATGAACAGAGAAAGACAGAAGATCAAAACTTATTTCGAAGCGCGAGAGGAAGCGCTGATGGCGTCGAAACGAGCCGTGGCGAGACATGTTGTCACCAGATTTCTCCAGGAAGGCGACTCCATTCTCCTCGATGCAGGGACCTCATCCTACCCGATCGCTGAAGAGATAGCAGGCAAGGCCAAGCAAGATCCAGAGAGCACACACTATACGATTATGACACACAATTACAAGGCATTTCAGATCTTGGTTGACGAGGTGCCCAAGGACGCAATGATCAACATCGTCCTTGCAGGGGGCAGGTACGATCGAGACTTGAATGCGCTGTTCGGCCCTCAGACCATCATGGCATATCAGAATTTCTTCCCTCGCGTTGTTCTCCTTGCCATCAGTGCCATGGTATCGAATCATGGTCTCTTCTGTCACGGAAACACGGAGGAACTCGCGGTAAAGCAAGAGATATTTGGCAAGGGAGCCAGAGACCGGATAGTAGTTGCTGATCATACCAAGTTCGGGATCCCGGACGCGTTGTGTTTTGGTAAGACCGATGCTCTCCTCGCCAATGTTGAGAACTGCATCATAGTTACTGATGAGCCTGGCAAAGAGGCCAAAAAGGCGCTCAGAGATAGGTTTGAGCGAGAGCGAGAGTGTCTGACCAACATACACAAGATCCCGGTGGAGATTGTTCACGTGCCTGTTCCCAACGGGTGAAGCCAGGAAGGGTAAACAGGACATTGTTTGGTCGCCTCGACGCTCTCGAAGCGCTCAGACGGTACCGGCAAGGCAGGGGCTTTGACGTGGGTCAGTTGCTGCACTATGCCCGCGTCTGCCAGGTCGAAAACGTGATGCGGCCATACATCGAGGCACTGTTATGAGTGAGAACATGGCTGCTGAATTGGCCGCGGCGACGGGTAGGTCCAGATCTGAACTCGCGGGTGTCCTGGGGGCCCTTGGGCGACGGATCAATGGTACAGAGGGGCTCAAGGGAAAGGGTGGGATCGAGGCCGTTCTTGAGGTTTCTATGACGGATGATGGCGATTGGCACTATCAGATGCGTGCGATCCTTCGCGAGGCTCTGGAGGCTGAGAGAATCGTTCGGGAAGAGCAAGGGTGAGAGGAGTGGAGTGATGGCGAAAATCGGAATCACCCGCACCGAACTGGTGTGGCCCGGCAAGTACGACGAAGAGGGGAACCTGGTCCCGCCGCGCCGGGTGAACCTGCCCTTCCAGGTCATCGAGCGGGTCAACGAGACGCGCGCCACGCGCGAGAAGCGCGAGGAGGACCTGGCCGGCCACGTGGGCACGTTGTTCGACTACTGGCGGGCCGAGGAGGAGCAAAGGGCCGCTCCCGGCGACGGCTGGCGCAACAAACTGATCTGGGGCGACAACCTCTACGTGATGGGCTCGCTCCTGGAACACTTTGCCGGCAAGATTGACCTGATCTACATTGACCCACCTTTTGCGACGGGGGCAGATTTCTCCTTCAAGACGCAGATCGGCGACGAGGAAGTAATCAAGGAGCAGTCTGTTCTTGAAGAGAAGGCATACCGCGACACCTGGGGACGTGGCATTGACTCCTACCTCGACATGCTTTACCAGCGGATCATTTCGATGCGAGACCTGTTGGCTGATACTGGTGCCATCTTTGTGCACGCGGACGTACATATGGGACCCTACATCAAGACAATGCTGGATGAAGTCTTTGGGCATGATAACTTCCTCAACGAGATTGCGTGGTATTATTACAACAAGCTTCACGATAGTCGAAAGCGATTGCTGCCCAAGGCGTATGACGTGATCTTCTACTATGTCAGAAATAGGCGGTCCGAGTACACGTACCATCGACTAGAGGAGAGGCGTGACGAACCCGTCAAGAAGCTGAGATATCAAAAGGTTGATGGTAGGATACAGAATGTGATAGGACCTGACGGGAAAGCGGAGACCTATATCCGAGACATGAGGGTTGTTGACAACGTCTGGCGGTTGCGTTGTCTGCAGCCTGCGAATAAAGCGGAGTGGGTTGACTTCGAGACACAGAAGCCGGTTAACCTTGTCGAAAGAATGCTGCAAGTTGCTTCCAATCCGAACGATCTGGTACTGGACGCGTTCATAGGATCTGGGACCACTGCGATTGCAGCCGAAAGACAAGGACGGCGGTGGATTGGCATTGATATTGGTCGCTTCCCCATCCACATCACGCGGAAGCGGCTAATGAGCGAGCCAAACTGCCGCCCCTTCGAGATCCTCAACCTGGGCCGCTACGAACGACAGGTCTGGCAGGGTGTCACCTTTTCCGGGCAGAAGCAGACCCAGCAGATGCTCATCTTCGAGTACCTCAAGTTCATCCTCGAACTGTACGGCGCGCAGCCGCTGGCCGGCACGCAGCACCTGCACGGCAAGAGGGGCGGCGCGATGGTCCACGTGGGCGCGGTGGACGCGCCGGTGACCATTGACGAGATCAATGCCTGCCTGGCCGAGTGCAAGGCGATGGGGCAGAAGGAACTCCACGTGCTGGGCTGGGAGTGGGAGATGGGGCTGACCGGTCTGATGGTCGAGGAGGCCAAGGGTCAGGGGATCAAACTGCTGCTGCTCAACATCCCCCGCGAGGTCATGGAACAGCAGGCGGTCGAAAAGGGCGACATCCACTTTTACGAACTGGCCTACCTGGAGGTGGAGATCGGCCCCTCGCGCAAGAAGCGCTCCTTCACCGTCGAACTGACCGACTTTGTCATCCCCAACGACGAACTGATCCCGCCCCAGGTGCGGGCCAAGATCAAAAAGTGGTCCGATTACGTGGACTACTGGGCGGTGGACTGGGACTTTCAGGACGACGCCTTCGTCAACGGCTGGACCTCCTACCGCACCCGGCAGGACCGTGCGCTGCGACTGAAGAGCGATCCCCATGTGTACGATGCACCGGGCACCTATCGCATCCTGGTCAAGGTGATTGACATCTTTGGCAACGACACGTCGCAGGCGTTTACGGTGGAGGTGCCATGAGCGCAGAGACTCTTATAACTCCCCAGACTACTCCTCAGGTTACTGCTCAGGGTACGGAGGAACTGCCCAGGTTATTGGCGGCAGGAACAAGGGGACCAGGATGACGAGGACGTTGATCCCATACGACCGCGCGCTGCCGGAGATCCCTGGACGCACGCCCTATACCAGGCCGGATTCCTACCTGGAGAAACTGGGGGCGGGTGACTATGCTGTGCGCCAGGGCCGCCGCCCCAGCACCATGTTCCTGGTACCGAAACTGCGACAGGCCGTGGACCGCTGGCGCGCCGAGGACTACCCCGGTATCTCCGGCGTCACCCATCGCCTGTTCCAGTTCTGGTTCGACGAGGACCACCTGCTGTCCGATGGAAGCGTCTGGCGCTACTGGTGGTGCCAGCGCGAAGCGATCGAGACGCTGGTCTACCTGGTCGAGGCGCGCGGCTTCACCGATTTCGTCCCCCTCGCCCAAGAGTTCGGCGAGAAGCCCACACACGGCATGCTGGAGATGGACTTTAGTATCGCCACGACGATGGACGGCCAGCGACTCCTGCACCGTTGGGTGCCCGAGGCGGAGAAGGACGTGGACCAGGAGTTGCCGGAAGAGAACCTGGCGCGCTACGCCTTCAAGATGGCCACCGGCGCCGGCAAGACCGAGGTCATGGCCATGGCCATGGCCTGGTCGTACTTGCATCGCCGGATGGTGCCGGGGTCGAACTTGGCGGACAACTTTCTCGTCGTCGCCCCCAACGTGATCGTGTTCGAGCGACTGGAGCGCGACTTGGCCAGCAACCGGATCTTTCACGAGCACCCCCTCATCCCCCCCGAATGGCGCAGCCGCTGGGGGATGAAGGTCATCCTGCGCGGCGAAAGCGCCGTTCCCGATCCTGGCGGCAACCTGTTCGTGGTCAACGTCCAGCAGATCTATGAATCGCGCGAGGAGGAGTGGGCGCCGGCCAACGCGGTGGAGGCCATCCTGGGCCGCCCACCCCGGCAGAACCTGGCGGCCTACCAACCCTCGATGCTGGAGCGCATCAAGGGGCTGGACAACCTGATGGTGCTCAACGACGAGGCCCACCACGTCCACGACCCGGACCTGGCCTGGAACAAGACCTTGCAGGTGCTGCACGACAACCTCAAGCGGAGGGCAGGGCAGGGCCTGACGGCGTGGCTCGACTTTTCCGCCACGCCCAAGAGCCAGGCGGGCACCTATTACCCCTGGATCGTCGTGGACTACCCACTGGCCCAGGCCATCGAGGACCAGATCGTCAAGGCGCCGCTGATCGTGCATCGGGTGGACAGGCCAGATCCGGCCAAGGTGACCAAAGATAACATCGTGCAGGCCTACCATGACTGGATCGTCGTTGCGCTGGAACGCTGGAAGGAGCACACGCGGGTCTATCGAGGGGTCGGCCAGAAGCCGGTGCTGTTCGTCATGTGCGAGCGCACGGCCTACGCCGACGCGGTCGCCGAGCACATCCGCAAGGCCACACGCCTCAAGAAGAAAGAGGTGCTGGTCATCCACACGGACAGCAAGGGCAATATCACCAAGAGAGACCTCGACGAGGCGCGGGATGCCGCCCGCGACGTGGACGAGCCCGACAGCGCCGTCAAGGTCATCGTCAGCGTGCTCATGCTACGCGAGGGGTGGGACGTGCGCAACGTCACCGTGATCCTGGGCCTGCGCCCGTTTACCGCCCAGGCTGGCATTCTGCCAGAGCAGGGAGTAGGGCGGGGGCTACGGTTGATGCAGAGTATCAGTCCCGACCGCCGCCAGACGCTGGAGGTCATCGGCACCGGGGCGTTCGAGGAGTTCGTGCGCGAACTGGAGCACGAAGGGGTGGGCATTGATACGGTTGGCACACCGCCGCCCCTACCGATCAAGGTCTACCCGATCCAGGAGAGGGCCGGGTTCGACATCGCCGTGCCCCTTACCAGGCCCAAGTACGTCCACGAATACCGCAACCTGGAGGAGATGGATCCTCTGAACCTGCCGCCGATCTACGACGCTGGCGTGTTGGCGGAAGAACTGGCCATCGAAATCGAGATGGCGTTTGCCACCACTGGCACCACCGTTCATCAAGCCGTGATCGTGCCCGAGCAGCCACTGCTCAGCCAGGACTTTCTGCGCGACGTTGCCCACGCCACCGGGCGGAACCTGGGCCTCGACGGCCACTTCTCCGGGCTATACCGGATCGTCAAGGGGTACGTGCAGCAGCGTTGCTTTGGGGTCGCAGTGGACCTGGACAGCGAGGACATCAAGCGCCGCCTGCGGGAGCCGCTGCTGCAGGAGGGCATCGTTACGTTCCTGAGCCAGCGGATCGCCGACCTAGCCACCCAGGAGCGGGCGATCGAGTTCGAGGACGCGGAGTTCCGCCTCTCGCAGACGGAGCCCTTCACCTGGCGGCGGCTGCACATCACCTGCGACAAGACCATCTTCAACGAGTGTGCCGTGTACAACGACCTGGAGGCTGGGTTCGCCCGCTTCCTGGCCGGTGCGCCCGACGTTCTCCGCTTCGCCGCCCTGGCCGAGTCGTATACCCGCTTCCGGGTGGACTATCTGAGCAGCAAAGGGGCGATCAAGTTCTACTACCCCGATTTCGTGGCCGTGCAGGCGACGCCGGAGGGGGAGGTCAACTGGATTGTGGAGACCAAGGGCCGCGAGTGGGACGACGTAGCGCAGAAGGACGCCAGCATGCGGGACTGGTGCGAAAAGATCACGGCCCAGACGGGCAAACCCTGGCGCTATCTGAAGGTGCCACAGAGGGAGTTCGACTCCAGCAGCGCGCAGACTCTTGGAGAGCTGGTTGAGAAGTTGGAGGGCCGTGAACCAAGATTGATCGGCTGAACCTGCTGAGACGTCAATCCAGCCCGCTCAACCGGCGCGCCAACCGGCGGGCGGCGGACTCGCAGTAGGCCCGCACGTCGGCCCAGTGCACCGGCGTCAGCAATCTCGGCATAGGTTGCTGTTCGGCATCCTCAAAGTAGGCCAGCGCCCGCACGGCGACCGCCAGGAAACTGGGCCGGTCGGTATACTTGTCCGGTGCCAGTTCCAGCAGCCGGTCCAGCGTCACGCTCTCCCGCAGGCAGTACACGTCAACAAAGATGGCGCTGTCGTACAGGCTTACCATGGTTCCATCCCCCGCGCGTCCACGGCCCACTCCGGCGCGACGTAGTCCGCGATCCCCAAGGCCAGCCGCCAGAGGGCGAACGAGCGTTTCGATAGCAGGCGGAAGCCGTGCCGCCGCACCCAGGCGGCCACACGACCTTCGCCATAGGTAGCGAACAGCCAGCGCGCCTGCTCCCAGGTACCCCGTTCCAGCACCCGCTCGATGATTGCGCCGCTATGACGTTCCAGGTCCATGGACTCAAAGTCGTATTCCGGGAACAGCCAGGCGCTATCGGCGGGCAGACGATTCGCCGCCAGCGTCACATCACCCGTCGGCCCCACGGCAACCTCCCCCACACTCACCCCACTCCTACGTGCAACCTGTGCACCACGCTTGTGAGATTGACGTGTAAAGTGTATCACACAACACACGAAGCGCAACTGGGGGGGGCGGGCGTTTGGACCACGAGAGGCGCGAAATCTCGCGAAAAAACACGAAACCGGCCGCTGCTTTCGCGCGTTTCGCGCGGTTTCGTGGTGTTTGTGATCCGGATTTGTGGTATACTGTGGATGCAGATAGTCTGCATGGACTGATAAACAGAAAGCCGATGAACCCGGAGGGACACGATGACTGTGACTGACGACGTTCTCCTGAATGCGATCGAAACCAGCCTGTTCCTGCTGCCCGAAGTGCCAGGCCGGGTGGAGTGGCTGTCCGTCCCCGGCCTGCAGGGCCGCATCACCCCCGCTTCAGACCTCTTCGCCAACCTGGTAGGCGCAGCCACGCTCGACGCCGCCCAGGTAGACGAGACGATCCGCCAGGTGCGTGACCGGTTCGCCGCCGAGAACAAAGAGTTCGGCTGGATCGTGGGCCCCAGTTCCACGCCGGCCAACCTGGGCAGCCGGCTCGAGGCAGCCGGGCTGGAGAAGGTCATGGAGCTGGCCGGCATGGTCTACACCCACCTGGACACACCCATGCGGGCGAACCCGGCCGTGCAGGTGCGCGAGGCGACGGCGGAAGATATAGAGCCGGCCAGCCGCCTGCTGGCCCCCGCGCTGCACATTACGCCGGAGGCGGCTCGCGTGGTGACCGAGGCGCTATTGCTCGGGCGGGGGCCGATCCAGACGCGCGTCTACCTGGCCTTCCTGGAAGGAGTGGACGGGCCGGTAGCGTACGGCAGCACGATCTACGTCCCCCACCAGCCGGTCGTGGTGCTCTTTTGCGCAGCCACGCTCGCAGAATACCAGGGCAAGGGAGTGTACACCAGCCTGGTGGCGCGGCGCCTGGCCGATGCGCACCGGGACGGCGCCCAGGCGGCAGTGATCCAGGCCGTGCGCACGACCGCCTTCCCCATCTGCCGTAAACTGGGCTTCATTGAGATGTGTGGCCTGGACTGGTACGCCTGGTTCCCCGACGAAGAGGAAGTTGAGCTGGCCGTTCAGCAAGACCAACCGGTGGTCCGTTCCGTCCGTGATCCACGCCAGGGTTGGGACGAACAGTTCAGAATGATGGCTGAACGTGGCGATGACCGGCTGCTCGACGAGCCCGCACTCAATCTCATTCGATGGGATGCGGAGGAATGGGAATGTGGGGTGTCATGTTCTGAACTGCAGGAGGGAATGGGATCTTGTCTCCGACTGAAGAAATAGACCCCAAGTTCTGCCCCTGCTGCGGCAGCGAGTTGGTGCTGGCCGAGATCGGGGGAAAGGCACGCCTGAAGTGTACTTGTGCGACGTGCGATTACGTGTTCTGGGACAATCCGGTCCCAGTGGTCGCCGCTATCGTGGAACTCGATGGTTCGGTCGTTCTGGCACGCAACAAAGCGTGGCCTGAGAACAGGTACGCCATCATCGCGGGGTTTCTCGAAAAGGGGGAAACGCCAGAAGCAGCCGTCCTCCGCGAAGTCAAGGAGGAACTGGGGCTGGAAGGGCAAATCGCGGGCCTGGTGGGCTATTATTCGTTCTTCGAGAGGAACCAACTGATTTTTGCGTTTCACGTGCAGGCGCAAGGGGAGGTCGTCGTTGGGGAGGAACTGGCGGAGGTCAAGTTGGTGAGGCCCGAAGAACTGCGCCCATGGTCTCGGGGCACAGGGCCAGCGGTACGGGATTGGCTAGAGGCGAGGAAAGCCTGCAAGAGAGCCCCGGCCTGAAAGAGCCGGGGCTGGGCCGGCCCCCACCCAGCGCCGCCTGTTCGACGGCGGCGCGGCTCGTCGAGACAACCCTCGAATAATGGCTTAATAGCCCCGGCCTGAAAGAGCCGGGGCTGGGCCGGCCCCCCACCCAGCGCCGCCCGTTCGACGGCGGCGCGGCTCGTCGAGACGACCCTCGAGCAATGACTTAATAGCCCCGGCCTGAAAGAGCCGGGGCTGGGCCGGCCCCCACCCAGCGCCGCCTGTTCGACGGCGGCGCGGCTCGTCGAGACGACCCTCGAATAATGACTTGATAGCCCCGGCCTGAAAGAGCCGGGGCTGGGCCGGCCCCCACCCAGCGCCGCCTGTTCGACGGCGGCGCGGCTCGTCGAGACGACCCTCGAATAATGACTTGATAGCGATCAAAGACGGAGCCGCGCTCCGGCCGGATGGTATCCGGCCGGAGCGAAGACGTGCGGGCAGTGATGATGCCGGTTCGACAGACAGCCCCGCCCGTCCAATCGTCCCCCTACTCCTGGCGCAGAGGAGGCATGGGGATGGGGACGTTGTAGACCTGAGCGCCCACGCCCACTCCGCCTTCGCAGGTGTTCGGAGGGATCGTGCAGACGGTCCTGGTACCTTCACACTCGGCCGCCCAGAACATATAGCCGAGCATGCCGGGCGTCGTCCCGGCACCGTTGGGGGCCACGGTCTGCACGTAGGTCCCTGTCGAGGACTGCAGCGAACTGGCAAAGTTCGTGCATTCCGGGAGAGACTTGCTGCCGGTCAGCCACAGGCTGCCCGTGAACCTGGCGGGGGCCAAGGGGGGGATGGGGGGGCTATATTGCGGCTTGCCATCCACGTGCTCCTGCCAGTTGACGATAGCGTCAGCAGCAGTGCGCGGCTGCCGGGCGGGCACCATGGCGTTGGCATAGTCCAGCACCGGGTTGGCGGCGGTGAGCCAGTCGGCCGTGGCCTTCTGGCAGATGTCAATCAGCCAACGGTCGCCGGCGGCCAGGTCTATGGTCAGCCGGGCGGCGTGGTTGTTGCCCGTCGCATCGTAGGGCAACTGGGAGCGATAGGCATCAATGAACGCCTGCAGCCCGGCCAGGTTGGGGTTGCGGTCCTGCTCATAGTCAATCTCGATGCCGACCCCCAGGCGTTGGGCCACCTCGGCCGCGTTCAGGCCGAACTGGGTCGGGTTGGTGGCCAGCGCGGTGTCCCAATCGGCGGTATAGGTGATGCCGCCGATGGACAGCATGACGCGCACCCCCCTGCTCTCAAAGTAGTCCACGACTGCTTGCGTCATGCCGATGGGCACGCCATCCACGGTCTGCGAGTCGTTGGTCTTGTTGAGCAGCCTCAGCGGATTGACAAAACTGAGGATCACCAGGTTCACCGACGGCTGCCCATCTCCTCGATCAATCAGCCAGTGGTTCTTTTGATCAAACTCGACCATGTCCCGCACACTGGCCCAGGTGCAGTAGTCGTTGCCACAATGCCAGGCCCCGTAGACCTGGATGGGGGTGGGAGGGCCGGCCGGGGTGGAGGTAGGGGGAGGAGGGGTGGGGGTAGGCTTGCCGGCGCTGACGATTACGCTGGAGAGCAGGGTGATAGACAAGAGACACCCTGCCACGACGAAGGCTACACGTTTCGCGTGCATGATATATACCTCCTTGGTCTTTGATGGAATAGGCGATTCGAGCACACAGTTGGTTTCTTCAGCATAATGGCTTTGAGTTTACGTGAATGCAGCACCTCCTTTCCTCGACGAGGCCGCTTCCATCTCCTGACACAGGGCGCGGTGGGCGAGGGTGCCCGGTGCGCCTGTGCCAGAGGAGGGCAATGCCCCTATCACTCAAATGTTACTGCATTTCTTGCTGGTGTCAAGTGAAGCCATGGGACGCACCAGCCTGAAGAGCTGGTGCTGGGTACGCCTGCCCTCCCAGCGCCGCCTGCCCTCCCAGCGCCGCCTGTCCTCCCAGCGCCGCCTGTTCTACGGCGGCGCAATTGGATGGCCCGTGGACCAGCCAATTGGCTGTTGACAGCCCGTCTTTGGCGTGGTAATATCTGGTTGGCATGATCCAATGGGATGCATCCACCCTGGCGCGCCTGGACCGGGAGAGCGGGGAGCCGCTGTACTGGCAGATCCACAACCGGGTGCGCGACCTGATCCTCTCCGGCGACCTGCCGCCCGGCACGCGCTTGCCGCCCGAACGAGACATGGCGGCCCGGCTGGGGGTCAACCGCACCACCGTGTCGAACGCCTACCGCGAACTGGGGGCCGACGGGCTGGTGGAGGGCCACGTGGGCCGCGGGACGACGGTGTGCGCGCGGCCAGGGGCGGGGAGGCCGGGGGAGGAGGACCTGCTGCCGCAGCCGCTGCCCTGGAGCGAGGTGTTCGTGGCCAGCGGCGAGCAGGCGCGCGATCCGCTGATTCGGGAACTGGTGGCGCTGTGCGCACGGGAGGACGTCATCTCGTTGGCAGCCGGCGTGCCGGCGCCGGACCTGTACCCCATCGAGCGCTTCGCGCTCGCCACCGACCGGGTGCTCAGGCAGCACGGGCAGGTGGCACTGCAACATTGCCCCACCGAGGGGCACCTGCCGTTCCGCGAGATCCTGGCAGAGGTGGCCGCCCGCCGGGGCATCGCGGCGTCGGCGGAACACGTGCTGGTGCTGGCCGGGTCGCAGCAAGGGCTCGACCTGGTAGCGCGGGCGCTGCTCGAGCCGGGCGACGCGGTGGTGGTGGAGGTGCCGTCGTACCTGGGGGCGCTGAGCGCATTTCGGGCGGCGGGGGCGCGGCTCGTGGGAGTGCCGATGGACGAGGATGGGTTACGGACCGACGTACTGGAGCGGGTACTGGCCCGGCGCCGGCCCCGGTTGATCTACACGCTGCCGACCTTCCAGAACCCCTCGGGCCGGGTGATGAGCCTGGAGCGCAGGCAAGGCTTGCTGGCGCTGGCGCAGCGCTACCAGGTGCCGATCCTGGAGGACGACCCCTACGGCGAGTTGTACTATGGCGATCCGCCGCCACCCCCGATCAAGTCGCTGGACCGCCAGGGGCACGTGCTCTACCTTTCGACCTTCTCCAAGATCCTCTTTCCGGGCATCCGGCTGGGGTGGCTGGCAGCGCCGCGGCCGGTGGTGGACCGGCTGGCCGCGGTCAAGCAGTACACCGACCTGCACACGAACACGCTGGCGCAGTGGGCGCTGGCGGAGTTCATCCGCGAGGGGTGGCTGGAGGAGCACGTGGCGCACTTGCGGCGGGAGTATCCGCACCGGAGACAGGCTGTGCTGGCGGCGCTGCGGGAGCAGGTGCCGCGCGGCTTACGCTGGAACGAGCCGGCGGGCGGGTTCTACCTGTGGTGCCACCTGGAGGAGGGGCTGCGGGCCAAGGAGTTGCTGGCCGAGGCGGCGGCGCGGGGGGTGGCGTTCGTGGTCGGGGAAGCCTTCCACGCCGACGGGGGCGGGCAGGACGCGTTCCGGCTGAATTTCACGTATCACGACGAGGAGGGGCTCCGGGAGGGCATCCGGCGGCTGGGGAAGGGGCTGGGAATGCTGATGCGGGAGGGACGGGAGCGGCGGGGGGTGCCACAGGCGGCGGTGCGGCCCATTGTGTGAGGAAAACCATGACGACGATCCGACCGATGTACGAGAAGGTAGGAATGAGGAGGTGGCCGGCATCCAGGCGCTGGCGCTGCATCCGGCGCACACGAACCCGGAGACGTTCCGGGCGCTGCTGGAAGCCAGCGAGGGGCTGGCGTGGGCGCGGGGCAAACAGTGGCTGGCAGCGCCGGTGTACGGCCGCCACGCCTGGGCGCTGAGACACATGCTGGCGTGGGGCTACCGGGTGGACTATGCGATGGTGCGCATGGTGCTGGAGGGGACAGGCGCCGAGTGCCGCACCGACGGGTACGCGAACCTGTCGGCCTGGGCCGGCTGAATGGCTGCCGGGCTCGAAATCTCACCACAGAGGCACGGAGCACACGGAGAATACGCACAAAGCCTCTGTGGACTCCGTGTCTCCGTGGTTGAAATTGCGTCCGGCGCAAAGAGGAGGAATGAAGGTGAGAGAGTATCGTTTCATCCAGGTAGACGTGTTCACCGATCGGCCGTTCGGCGGGAATCCGCTGGCGGTCTTTCCCGAGGCGGAGGGGTTGACCGCGCAGGAGATGCAGTGCCTGGCGCGGGAGATGAACCTTTCGGAGACGACCTTTGTGCTGCCGGCCGAGGCACCCGGGGCGGATTTCAAGGTGCGCATCTTCACCCCGGCCAAAGAGTTCCCCTTCGCCGGGCATCCGGTGGTCGGCACACATTGGGTGCTGGCCCACCTGGGGCGGGTGCGCTTGCAGGAGCCAGTGACGCAGGTGCGCTTCGAACTGGGGGTGGGGGTGCTGCCCGCCGACCTGCACGTGCTGGGCGGGCGCGTGGAACGGGTGGTGATGACACAGGACCGCCCCAGGTTTCTGGCCGTGCTGGAGGACGTGGGCGATCTCGCAGAGGGGCTGGGGCTGCCCGCCACGGCGATTGCGGAGACCGGGCTGCCGGTGCAGGTGGTCTCGACGGGCGTGCCGCAGATGATGGTGCCGGTGCGCTCGCTCGGGGAGGTGCAGGGGCTGGATGCCAGCCGGCTGAATGCGGCCCCACTCAACCGGGCCTGCCGGGCGGTGGACACGGAGTTCGTGATGGTCTTTACGTTCGAGACGGAGCGGCCGGAGAGCACGGTGCACGTGCGCGGATTCGCTCCGCTGGCGGGAGTGCCGGAGGACCCGGCTACAGGGAGCGCCAACGGCGCGCTGGGGGCCTACCTGGTGCACCATCGGGCGGTGCCGCTCGGCGGGCCGACGGTCCACATCGTGAGCGAGCAGGGGGCGGAACTGAAGCGGCCCAGCACGCTGTACGTGGAGGTGGAGCGGGCCGGCGAGGAGATCGCCGCCGTGCGCGTGGGCGGGCGGGTGGTGCTGGTGGCCGAGGGGGTCGTGCGATTCTGATCCTTGCGATCCTTGCGAAGGTTCGGAACCTTCGCAAGGATAAGGATGGGAGGACCATGCTGCAACTTCAACCCGGCATCCTGTATGGGCCGGTAAATTCACGTCGGCTGGGCCGTTCGTTGGGCATCAACCTGCTGCCGGCCGACCGTAAGGTGTGCTCGTTCGACTGCGTGTATTGCCATTACGGCCGTACCGGCGTGCTGACGCTGGCACCCGAGGAGGGAGTGTGCCCCAGCGTGGAGCGGGTGCTGGCGGCGGTGGAAGAGGCGCTACGCACGCGGCGCGATTTCGACTACCTGACCTTTTCCGGCAACGGGGAGCCGACGCTGCATCCCGGCTTCCCCGAAATCGCTGCGGGCGTGCGCCGGTTGCGGGACCAGTGGCAACCCGAGGTGAAACTGGCGATCCTGTCCAACTCGACGACCGTGCACCTGCCGCAGGTGAGGGAGGCGCTGGCCTTCCTCGACGTGCCGATCATGAAGTTGGACGCGGGGGACCCCCAGACTCTGGCCGCGATCAACCGGCCGGTGCGGGAGGTGGAGTTGGAGACCATCGTCGCCGGGCTGAAGGGGATGCGGGGCCTGGTGGTCCAGAGCGTGATGATCGGCGGGGCGGTGAGCAACGCCAGGGGGAAGGAGTTCGAGGCGTGGGTGGGTGCGCTGGCCGAAATCAGGCCCGCCCGGGTACAGATCTATAGTACCGACCGGCCGGTGCCCGAGGCAGGGGTGGAGAAGGTGGAGCCGGCGGCGCTTGAGCGCATGGCCGGGGAGGTGGAGCGGCGCACGGGGACACGGGTGCAGGCGTACTGGGCACGGTGAGGTCGTCGGGGAGCAGGCTGTCATCGGATTCGGGGAACGGATTGAACGGAGCAAGCACAGGGGTATCGGGAAGACGCCGGACTGTTGTCCGGCGCAAGCGTTGGGGGGGACAAGCGCAGGGGTA
>Ga0307377_10000541_pt1 | contig 49707 bp, 79 predicted proteins | sample TR3MG_FD_202535 | JGI IMG/M metagenome (GOLD analysis project Ga0307377, IMG submission 202535) | Soil microbial communities from Risofladan, Vaasa, Finland - TR-3 | ecosystem: Environmental > Terrestrial > Soil > Coastal area > Acid sulfate soil | place: Finland: Risofladan, Vaasa | collected...
CCGGACGGTCGGGTGTATTTCTGGGGCAAAGATGCCGTCCAGATCACGTCCCCCGACAAGGCGGGCCTCGACTGGCTTCCCGGAGATTCCGGGAACGTCCTGTCGCGGGTCCAGGGCAAGGACGAGTACGCCGCGAACCTGCGGTGGTACTACAACATGACGGCCAGGAAACCCCGGAACATCGGCGTCCTTCGGTACGTCAAGCACGCGAGTGCTTAAGGAGATTGCCATGCTTGAATCAGCGGATCAAATCGTCAATAAGCTCAAGGTCGGCAGCCTCATCAGCAAGGTTCTTCTCAGCGCGGTCGATGCGGAGAGCATCGCGCCCGAGGGTTACTCCGTCGTCAATCTCACCCAGGCCGGGGCCGCGGAAACGCGCGGCCTAGCCAACGGGACCGAGGGACAGCGGCTTGTTATCGTCAACACGGCCTACGCCGCCGACACAGTCATCACCCCCACGGCGCTTGCCAACGCGACGGCCATCACCTTCAATGCCGTAGGCGATGCCTGGGAAGGCATCTTCCTGAGCGGCGAGTGGTGGACGATCAACCTCTACGGGACCGCCGCCATCGCCTAAGTCCAAAGGCACATAGAATGGACAAACGGGGCGGATCGGATATCCTAAAGGCCGACCGCCCCTTTTTCTCTCGCGCTACATAGGAGTGCGCATAAAATGAGTATTCTCAAAGGTAACTTCAGCAGCGGTTTCCTCTTGTCTTCACAGCGCGTCAAGCTGAACGTCGCCATGAAGGGCAAGAACACGGACAGCGTCCTTTGGCTCTACGGAGAGCCCGCCAATGGCCAAGTTGCTGGCGGGGCCGATGGGTGCGAGCTCGCCCAGGGCGTCCTGAAATGCGAGTTCTATCGCCTTTCCGGCCAGCAGTTCCTCACCGCAGACGCGTCCAACGCGGACTTCGACTGGGGCGGGGCCTACGACGTGGCCGCCCGGATCAGCGTCGGAAACTATGCGGCCAACACGTCGTCCTACGGCGGCATCCAGGCGCTTCGGGTCTATTGTCGCCAATACTCCGGCGGGTCGATCGCCAACATGCTTGGCGCGGAGATCTCCGTCGATGAGCGCGGCACGGGCAGCCCGTCCTGCGCCAATATCGTCGGTTGTCTCGTCACCATGCGGGTGAACAATATCGTTTCCGGAAACGCCAACGTCCTCGTCGTCGAGGACAACTCGCAGGGGAGCCTCACGGCGACGACCTGTACGGCAACGGCCATGGTCAAGATCCGCGGGGTTCAGACCATCGCCAGCGGAGCGCGTGCCACGGCCATCCACTTCGAGGCCGCCGCGGTCTCCGGGTGGACGAATGCTTTCTCTTTCCAGACGGCGGCCGGGAAGGAGGGGTTCACCGGAGGTTTGACAACGGCGGACGTGGCAGCCACCGATGTCGGTGGGTACATCAAAGTCTACGATGTCGCTGGAGCTAGAACGCTCTACATCGCCTGTCGGGTGAACGCTCCGGCTTAACGGAATTCACGGGGGGAGGTTTTTCTCCCCCCTATCTCTAATTTTTTAGGAGGAACAGATGAAAAAGGAAAACGTGAAGAAAGAGAACGTGGCCCCCGTGGCCCCCGCGGCGCCTACGGTCATCCTGACCGTGAAGGACAGGCTCCTCTTCCAGGAGTTCTTCCCGGAGAGGGGGAATCTGGTGACGAAGATCATGGAGAAGGACATCGCCGAGAAGGTGGTCGTCGGACAGGAAGAGTCCAAGGAGATCGGCCTGACGGTTCGCCCCGGCGGTCAAGGCGTGACGTGGAAGGACGACAAGGCCAAGGATAAGGCTTTCACCTTCACGGCCGCCGAGATCATGTTCCTCAAGGACCAGGTCGAGCGCCTGGACAAGGCCAACGCCTTCACGGCTGACACAGCGCAGGTCGCAAAGAAGATCAAGGCAATGTGATGTTCAAGCCGAACGTGCCGAAGGGATTTGCTAAGGCCCTGGCAAGAATTGATAAAACTTACCGCTGTGAGGATACCGAGGACCATAACGGCTATTTCATCATCAAGGACATCGACCTGAGCATTAAGGAGAACGACGGGAAAACCCTTCCGATCATAGGCCGTGACCTCAAGACCCTTCGCGTTCGCGGCCCCATGCCGATTCTCTGGATCTCCGGATTCGATGAGCAATGGCTTGAAGTCTTGAGGGCCATGAAGCTCAAGGGCATAGAGTTGAGAATCTTCGATAACCCTCTAGCAGAACTGGCCTATTACCAGAAACTCAAGCGAGAGGCGAAGGCGAAAAAGGAAGAATTGGCCGTGGACATGGTCTCCGAAGGGCTGATGGAAGCGGATCGGCTCTCGCGGAAGAAATCATTCTCCTACGGCGGCTCATAAATCGTAACAGGAGGCTATCATGGCCAATGACATCACCACCCATCCGCGTCTCTGGTCGCTCGACACGGTCGAGGCGGTCAAGGCTGCGGGGAATAGGGTATTCGTTCGGCACGTCCATTATCAGCCGGCCGAGGTCGACAACGCCCTGGTCATATCCGAATATGGCCCGGACGGAACGACGGCCCAGAACGTGATCCGCATGAAGGCCGGCCCCGCGGTCGTTCTGCCGCTCGACCGTCACTACGATCCGCCCCTTGACCTTAACGGGCTCTACCTGAGCACCATCACGGCCGGGACGGTCTACCTGACCATCGACAAGGTCCAGCCGAAGATTACGGAATAAGGAGGTCGCCATGACCAAGGCTCTCTCGCCTGGACAGCGGGGGTTCAAGCACTCTGCCGATACGAAAAAAAAGATCAGTATCGCTTTGTCTGGCAGAAGACTATCCCCCGAACACAAAAAGAATTTGAGTGCGGCAAAAATAAAAAGCGGCGAAGCCAAAAGAGAAAACAATCCCGCATGGAAAGGTGGAAAACACCTCAATAACGGATATGTTTGTATTTTGGCAGAGGGCGATACGAGAACAGGGTTGAGCAAAACAACCAAATATAGGCACGAACATACTGTCATAGCAGAAAAAGCCCTAGGGAGAAGGCTTAGAAAGAACGAAATGGTCCATCACGTTAACGGGAAAAAGGACGACAACAGAAACTGCAACCTTCTTGTTTGTGACCATTCGTTCCACAAGTGGCTTGAAGCTAGAATGTGTCGCTTATATCAAAAGGAGCATTTCACATGACGAAAGCTCAAATATTGCAAGCAGTAAGAGACCTCGTAAATGAACAGTCCGGCGACAGCGGCGCATCATTGGACGACGCGGGAAATCTCGAGGGATTCGTTGGTGATGCAGTCGAACAGGTCGTTCTGGACCTCGTAGACACCTATCCGAACGAACTCCTGACCTACGAGGACGTGAGCATGGTCGCGGGCGTGAAAACCTACGCCCTCACGAAGGAGTTCTGGCAGATACTCAAAATCGCCAAGACCGTTGCCGGCGAGAACGAGACGGAGATGGATGTCATCGACCCGCTCTCCCATCAATACGCCGAGACGCACGACGAGACGAGCGCGAGGCCTTGCGGGGCGAACATCATCAACGGGACGCTCTACATCCACCCGACGCCATCGACGGCGATCACGGACTACATCCGAGTCTGGGGGATCCGGCCAGAAGCCACATCTATGCCCGACCCGACCGGACCGGCCTATCTTCCCCGGGTGACGCACCGCCTCATCGTCTTTTGGGCGGCCTCGCTCGTCGCGGAGACGTTCGGAGCGAAGAAAACGGCCGGAAGGTTCCTCGCCCTCTATTCGAACCGGCTCGAGAAGATCAAGTCCATGCAGAAGGGCAAATTTCAGCAAGCCCCTCGCTTTGTCCGCGAGTCCGTTGTGGAGAGAACTACGAGAGACACAAGAGAACGAGTTTTCTACGATCTTGATTGGGATGGATAACTTAGGAGATTCTTATGATCGAGAGTATTGAGGGCCTTAAATCGGTCCCTATCTCGCTGTCCGGCGGGGTCGATGAAATAAGCCCATCCGACAGTCTTGCCCCGGGCGATTGTGTCAAGATGACCAACTGGCGTCTGACCAAGGACGGGAAGAGAATCCAGAAACGCGGCGGACTCCAAGAAGAGGCCACGGCGTTCGGGGAGGACGTCTACGGCTACGCTACCTATTTCGATACGACCCCTGCGTTTTGCCAGCTCGCCGTCCTCGAGACCGAGATTCAGCGGAAGGTCGGGGGTGCGGCATGGGCGAACATCTACGACTGGCCGGCCGCGGCGACCATCGACCATACCGTCAAACCTCTCGAAATCCAGGGCAAGCAGTTCATCATCACGGAAAAGGGAAGTCGCGTCATCCTGGCAGACGGGACCATCCGGCAGATTGGGATAAGTCCTCCCCTGACCCTTCCCACGCTTGCCGCAAATTATGTGACAACAGCTCCGTTCTCGATTAACGAATTATTCCCCTACGCTAACACCGCGGCCTTAGATGCCGTGTGGACAGACGATGATTCTGGGGGCGGGGTATCGACGCAGGAGACCGCAGACCCGTATGGTGCTCCTGGGCCTGACGCCGATGCTCATTATGTGAAATTCTCTACTCCCGCAGGTGGGGGAGTCATAGCGAAGAGGTGGAGAACAGGAGCCGTCGACATCGGATCTGTTTATTCTATTAATTTCGCTACCTACTTTAAAACGCTGAACGCCTTCCATGCGTTCCTGATGTTCCACAACGGGTTTAGGGTTGCTGTCTACAATGGATCATTCCTCGTTGAACTCCACATATGTAAAGACGGAATCTTTCTTACGGGGAATAACGATATCCCACGAAGAATATCTACTGACGTAACTCCTCTCGAAAAATGGATTACCTGGAATGTTTCTGTCGATGGCTCCGATCATCAGAAAATTATAGTCACCGTTTACAGGACGGTTGACGGAACTCCCACTTCGGTAACGATACCCAACCACTATCATCCGGACACCAATTTTCCCAATGACGTTTTTTTGGAGTTGGCGAACAGGATCGCTACCGATGCTCAAGAAGCGTGGGTCGATTTCATCAAGGTTGTTCCCGTCGACGAAGACGCGGCCGTGATTACCGGGGCATACCGATATGCCGTGTCTTTCGTTAGAACGGGGAACTACGGATGTGAATCCAATCCAATAAAATCGGTAATCGGAACACCTGCGTTCAGCGTGGCTCCAGGTCTCGACGACATGACCGTGAGTGCAGAGTCAACGTATACCGGGAACGTGAACAGAACCATTCGCGTCTACGTCAAAACTGCCGCATCCCCCCAGGATACAATCCAATGGTCAGACGATGCCGGGTTGACCTGGAGCGCAGAGATCAAGTTGGCAACGAAGGTATACCTTGGATTCGGGATCACCGTAAACTTCGCCGCTATAACAGGGCATACGGCAACGAACTATTGGGAAATCGTATGTTCCGCATGTTCTGTGGTAGCGACCGGGCAACAAGTCACCTTGACGAATATCCCCGTCCCCTCTCCTGCTGATACCCAAGTTACGGCGAGGAAGATCTACCGGACAGATGCCGGAGGGTCTATCTTCTACTACCTGACGACAATCTACGATGGGGCAGTAACTACCCAGATAATCGACAACTTCCCAGATACGGGCGGCCTTGGCGAAGAGATGGAAGAGGACCGCGACCTGTTCACCGAGGCCACCACAGGACAGGCCGGCAGTCTTTCGACAACGATCGGAAAGTTCTCCGAATGGTGGGATGACCGGCTCTGGATTGCAGACCACGTCCAGAACCTCATCTATTACTCAGCGGTCAGATCCGGGGGCGGGGTCCCCGAAGAGTTCTCGATCAGCGAACGGTTCGTCCCTATTCGCAGAGGCGACCAGGGCGATGTCATCACGGCCATGAAGGCCTACAAGGACGCCCTCTACGTCTTCAAGCGGAACGACATCTTCATCATCCAGAAATCCATGAACGGGTACGGTGTCTACCACTTGAACAGCGACGTGGGTTGCATCGCCGACGGTTGTGTCGAGGTCGTCAACGATTTCCTGATGTTCCCCTCGGAGCGAGGACTCGAGGTTTACGATGGGGTAAGGACTTACTCACCGGACTTTTCCGTGGCCATCAACAAGACCTTCCTGACGGCCGACCCGGCCGGCTACAAATACACGAGTATCGTTCACGACAAGGAGTATAACGAGGCCTGGCTGTCGATCTCGAGCCGCTTGGATGGAGCGGCGGCCATCACGATCGTCTGGAACTACATCAAGAACAAGTTCTTTTTCTTCCAGTTCTACAAGACGCCGTCCTGCCTCGTCTCCTGTAAGGATTCGACCGGGAAGCGCGTCGTGAAGATGGGGACCCAGGACGGGTTCGTCCTCCTTTGCGACTACGGCACGGCTGACCACACGACGGCGATCACCGCCACCTACCGCAAGGGCTGGCTGGACATGGGCGCTCACGGTATCGGGCGGCTCATCCAGACAAAGTTCGAACTCCCCGCCACCAAAACGATCACGCTCAACGTCTACGTCAACATGGAATGGGACGTCTTCCGAACGGCGGCACTTACGGGGGTTACTCCAACGGCGACAGACATCGAAATCAGGCGGGTGATCGGGGACAAGGCGGAGCTGGGGACCAGGCATCGCTGGATCGCAGTCGAGTATGTGAACGCCGAAGACTGCGGCGGGGACTGCAAAATCAACGAGGCTAACATCATTGTCCGTCCGGACGTGATAAAGAAAAAGACCTATGCCGACTAACAGACGACGACGGAAAGAGGACCAGGGAATATCCCCTTTCATGGATCCTGCTTTCCGCCGCGCCTCAGTCTATTTCGACGACATCGAATACCAGCGTCGGTTCGAGCAGAACCTCATTCGCTATGACCTCAAGGGGGGAACCCAGATCACAAAGGAGATCAGGGTCGCCGTCAGCGGCGGCGGAGGCGGCGGCAACGGCCATGCCTTCTGCTACTGGACGCTGGAAGGCTCCAACATCGTTCGCTATGGGGGGAACGTCGGCGTCGGCGTCCATCCCCACTCCAACGACTTCGAGGTCCGCGGCAACGTCCTTGTCGAGGCCATCGCGGAGCAACCCTACGTCGAGATTAGGAACTGGTCGGACACGGAATACGACCCCGTCATCCATTGGTCACTCGGAGCCACCCCGGTCAAGAAATATACGATGGGAGTGGACGACAGCGATAGCGACGCCTGGCTCCTCTGCTCCGGCGACATCCTGACGAGCGTGGAGGCCGCGGCGACCTATGTGATGAACAGGGATTACGACGGGTTCCTTTACGTCGTAGACACCCTCAACCATAGACTCAAGAAACACCTGTCCGCCGATGCTATGACCTATGTTTCAAAAATCGGCTCAATCGGAACCGGGAACGATAATTTCAACACGCCACAAGCAATTTGCAATGACGGGACATATCTGTATATCTGCGACCGAGTCAACCACCGGATAGTAAAGCGGAAGGTTTCGGACCTTTCTTACGTTACGGAGATCGGTAGCAACGGGTCTGGGGATGACCAATTCAGCAATCCCTGGGGCATTTGCACGGACGGGACGCATGTTTATATCACCGATATGGGCAATAACCGAATAAAAAAGCACCTGTGCGCAGACCTGTCCTACGTCTCAAAAGCGACCGTCTCCAGTTCCAGCGGAGCCCCTATCGGCCCCCATAATTTCAACCAGCCAAGGGCAATCTGCACAGACGGGACATATCTTTACATCACCCAGAATGGCGGGATAGTGGCCAGGTTGGTAATTCTCTTTTGCTCAACGCTTTCCGACGTTCTCCATATTCACGATGATGGCCACATCGACTCCTGTACCCTGCTTGGCATCTGCGTGACGGGCGGTTTTCTTTATATCCTCAACCAGAACAGCACCAGCACCCTGAAGCATGTTTATAAATATACCGCCTCGCTTCTTTCCTACGTCACTCATTGGGGAGTATACGGAACGGGCGTCGGGCAGATGACAACCCCATTGTGCATCGATACGGACGGGACAACCCTCTGGATTTTTGACTATGCCGCTCCGCCGGACGCCAACAGGCTCATGAAATTCCTCCTCGACGGAACCTACGTTGCAACCTATGGCCAGTATGGGACAACCGGAGATGACAAGTTTTATTATGCCTACGGATTGTCGTTAGGCGGAACCATTTCTTTCTCAAGCACGCTCTACCGCGCCCCCATCCTGAAGGTCGCCCTCGACGGTTCCTACATTGACGCCTATCCGCTATTTCGCGCCAGGGACGGATTTCAGCTCATGGAGGATGGGACGGTCGGGGCGACAGATTACGTCGGCCTCTACGCTCCAGCGGCGATCACCGCATCGTACTCGCTGACGTTCCCTGGGACGGGTCCGGCGGCGGCAGGCCATTTCGCCGTTGACGCGGCGGGGCTGATCACTTGGGGCCAGAGCCTCATTACGACGGCCAGCCCCACGTTCGTCGGCCTCACCCTCTCCGGCCTGACCGCGAGCCATCCCGTCTTTACGAACGGGAGTAACGTCCTGGTTTCAACCGGGACGGTTCCGGTTGACCACGGCGGGACGGGGCTCGCCGTTTATGTCATCGGAGACTTGATCTACGCTTCCGCCACGACGACCTTGGCCCGACTTGCCGACGTAGCGGTTGCTTCGTATCTGCGGAGTGGCGGGGTCGGCGCGGCCCCGCTTTGGTCTACGCTGAAACTCCCCAATGCCGCGACCGCGTTTCGGCTGCCGGTTGCCACGTCTGCGAACACGATCGGAGAAGTGGCCGCGGTCGGTGCTACCGGGCAATATCTCGCTGGGGCTACGGGCGCGATCCCTGCGTGGGCGACACTCAACCAGGCGGCCATATCGGGGTTGACGACGGCTGATAGCCCGACCTTCAATTCTCTTTACCTTACGACCTATCTCTACGCCGGAGTAGACGATACTACGAGGGGATATCTTCATGCGTATGGCCCAGGCGTAGGGGGCGGGGCTTTCGGCGGGACGCTCGCCTGCTATACGGGCGCAGACCACGACAGCACAATCCAGAACTACGGGTTTATGGTTTATGAGGATGATCTTCTTATTGGGCCAGACACAGATACCGATGCCCTGAAGCTCGACAGCAACCTGGACCTTTACATCACGGCAGGCTCCCTCATTCTCCCGGCATCCGAATATTTGAATTTCGGTGGGGTTATTGGTTCCGGTTCCTACGGTCTACGGGACAACGCCGGAGTCGTAGAAATAAAAAATAGTGGCGGGGCGTGGGCTTCTCCTCTCACGGGGGTCACGGTTCACAACCTACTGTCTGCCACGCATGGCGATGTCTTCGTGGGCGTCGTGGAAGAGGGAGACATAATTTATGGCATCTCGCCCCTTCCCGGCTGGCCCTACTGCAAGCGCATCGACCTCCCCATCCCGACGGCGAACCTGACGGACTTCCCAGAGAAGGTTCCCATTATTGCCGACGCTGACATCGGGGCGGAGTGCCTCGCCTCGGGCTACGACATCCGCTTCACGGCGGCTGACGGGGTGACGCTCCTGCCCTATGAGCGGGAGTCCTTCGCCGTTGCTGGCGGTGAGGCGACGGGCATCTTCTGGGTCAAGACGAACGTTTCGATGGCGGGGACGTATATCTGGTGCTACTTCGGGAACGCGGCGGCGGCGGATGTATCCACGACGATTGACAAGTCATTCCTCCGGACGGACGTTGATGCCTGGACGACAACCGGACAATGTGTTGTAAACAGTCCGACGGAGATTCAGAAAGTTGGAGGGGCCACCGGCTGGGATTCCTCGGCATACGGCACAAGCGGGCGGGTCTGTGGGTGTGCCGCTTCGTTTCAGGCCGGCCAAACAGACAAACATTGTGCGATAGGATTCACGGATGCCCCCCCCTCAACCCCCGGAGATAATCTGGCCTATTATTGGTATTTCCGCGACGACGGGGTTTGTCGAATCGATGTTTTAGGCTCTATTGTTGGGACTTACGGGGCCTATACAACAGGCACGGTTTTTCTCATGACCTATGATGGCTCCTATATAAGATTCTATAAAGACGCAATTCTGCAACATGAGGTTGCCCGTGCAACCGGGGCCGCGCTTCATGTTAATTCAGGATTTTATAGCGTCGATGGTATTATTAACAATATCGCCTTCGGCCCGACTGAGACATGGGATAATCTGGCAATAGCAAATTACATCCCCGCCGACGGCGGGTTGACCTGGGGGGAGGAGGAGACGACAGCAAGGTGGACAAGGTTGGCGAAGGGTGCGGCGGGCCAAGTCCTTACGATGGTCTCTGGACTTCCGGCGTGGGTAACGCCATAAACTTAGATGGAGAACGAAATGACAGATATACCGAAGTTGAACGGAAAGGGTTCCCTGGCCAAAACCCTGGCCTACGCCATCGTGGTTCTTGCCCTGGCTGGTTATAGCCTTGTGAAAACGATAGAGGGCGGTTCGGATCAAAATGGAATCGCCCTCGAGAAGCGTTTGGTCACGCTCGAAACGGTCATGGAGTCGTTGAAAACAATCCCGACCGACGTGGCCGGGATCAAAGTTTCCATCAGCGGCCTTAAGGAATCTGTTGACAAACTAGAGAGAACAGTCAGTTCTCTTAAATAGGAGGCTATCATGCCACTTCCAGCTTTGGCTTGGGGCGCAATAATGGCGGGGAGTTCGCTCCTCGAATCTATCCTTGGCCAACTCTTCAAGAGAAAGCAATCCAAGGACGTCAAGGGATTCCAGAGGGAGACGACCGCGAAGGGTCGAGAGCTCATGGCCAGCCCGGGTTTCTCCCAAGAGGAAATCGACGCCATCTTCGGCAAGAGCTTCGAGAACGTCCGGGCTCAGGGCAAGGGAGTCCGCGAGTCCACGACGGGGACGCTTGGCCGGGCTGGTATGCTCGGAACCGGGGCGGAAGTCGGGGCGGCCAGGAAGAACGCCTGGTCGAATGAGAGCTTGGTCACAGAGGCCATGCGCGACCTCCTCATCACCGGAGAGGCGAAGAAGAGTGCGGACATCGCCCTGGCGACCCAGATGTTCGGAGTCGCGTCCGGAGCGGACGTGCAACAACAGGCCATGGGGCAGGGGCAGGGGCCAGCTCTAAGCGAAATGCTCATGATGGCGATGCTCATGGGGAAGGGGGGCCAGGGGAAGTCGGCACTCGGAGACGAGTCCTACCAGGCTTTGAGAAACCTCACCGGGGTTTTTGGCCAGAACGACCCGACATCTTGGCAAACTTTAGGAACCAACCCAGTCTCTATCGGCGAGTGGTAAGGAGAAACCCATGGCGATCCAATTAGATTTTTCAAGATCGAATCAGACGCTCGCCCGATTCAATCAGTTCCTCGCCTATGATCTACTGGATCAAAAGAAGTCCGAAAGAGACGTTGCCCTCATGGGTATCCAGGACCGGCTCATGCGCGAACGACAAGTCCAGGCTGGCCAGATTGACATAGGCGTCGCCGAATACAAGTCTGCCCTTTCGAACGAGGAGTCCTGGACGAAGGCGAAGCTCGAAGCCGCCAAACAGCCGTGGTTTGAATATCTCAACATGTGGGCCAACATGGCCATAGACGAAACGGTGCCCCAGAAGTATCACGGAACGATTAGAAATGCGGTCAAGCTACGGGGGGAAATAATCGGCAGAATGGCCGACGCCTTCCAGCAAGCGAGCCAGGGGAAGATGTCTTGGGAGAACGCATACGCTATCGCTGACTCGTCCGGCGTTAAGGGGCTAACGGAAATGACCCAGGAGGCGGGTTCGGGCAGGAGGGCGAACTTGGCCGCAGAAGTCGACCGCGAAAAGATGGACATTGAGGAGAGGAAACTCACCGACGTAGGGGCGGGAAGAACCCAGGCCGCCGCAGAAAAGATGACCGACCGCTACATCAAATGGGTCGATGACACGGTCAGTTACCTGGTCGGAGAGGGCGTCCAGAGCCAGGCAATGACGGGGGACATGCCGATATACCTCGAATCGAAATCGAGGGATCCGCTTTCATCGCAAGACCGGGGGTTCGCTCTCACGCATCTCCAGAACATCAAGACGCAGATCCTTCGCCAAGGATATGAAAGCCTCACGGACGGTCAGCTCGCCTTCATCTCCAAGGTCTACAACACCCCGGCCGTCCAAGGGTTCGTGTCGGAGAAGCTGAAGACAACCCCGGCCGCTGGAACAAGGCCGCCTCGCCCAGGAGGGGCGGGGGATCTACCTCCAGCCATGGGCGGGACGCAGGGAGGCCTGAGTCCGGCCACGGGAGCGACCAATCAGGAATACGACCAGGCCCTCGGGTCCGTCCGGCAGACCTGGATCAATCAGAAGGCGGAGGAATTCATAAAGGCGGTCTATGGCGAGGCCGCCCCAACTCCAGAAATCCAGCAAGAGGCGATGCGATACGCCACGGAGTATGTCGACACAAAGATAATGCCGTCGCTCATGAAGAGGTAAGAATTGTCCACCCAAGAAGCAGAGGTCCAGGTTAAGCCTCCAGCTCAGACGTTCGACCCGGATTTCATGTCCTTTCTCGAAGAGAAGGGAGTCATCCGCACGTCCTCCCTGGATCCGGCCGCTATTCCTAGCACGATCAAACAGGACCTCCGCGACGACTTCCTCTATTTCATCAAGCAAAAAGGATACGCCATTCTCGATGAACCCCTGCCCTCGAAGGAAGAGGCCGCATCCAGACTTTCCCAAAGCACAGAAGAATTGCGCCAACTCTACCTCAAAAGATTCGGGGCAACAATCGGACCAATCGAAAGGGAGAAAATCTACGAGAGGCCAATGGTTGCGCCGAGTTATGGTGGCCGCGATACTATCGGCCCTCGCAGGCCCGGCGAAAGGGATCTGTCCGGGCTGGAACAGCTCGAAAAGAAACTAACGAGAGAAAGTTCTCTTGTGAAACAAATGGGTGACGCCCTCTCGCTTATACCCAAGGGGAAGATCAGGGAGGCGGGGGGGATGTTGGCCGAAGCGACGGCGCGAGCCCTTAGTCTTGGGATGGTTGGCCCGGGCCTTCTTGATAAACTGGATGATTTATTTGTAAGCGCTGGTATTTCCGGGCCGGGTTACAAGACGATGAAACAGCGGCGCGAAAACGTCGTCAAGGAACTGGGCTATTATCCAGAGAAAGCTACGAAGCCGTTCGAATTCGTCCTTTCTGTTCTTCCGATTGCCAAAATCTTAAGGGTCGCGCGCGGGATAGGGGCCTCCGCAGCAGTCGCTCCCATCCTTCAGCGTTTTATAACCGCCATTGTCGCCGGCGGGGTCACGGGAACGGCCCAGGTTGTTGGGGAAAAGATAGCCGGGGAGCCCTTCGACCTCGAAGCGGACCTGAAGAAGCTCCCGACGCACATGCTCTATTGGTCCCTATTTGAAATGGGAATCCTTGGTGCGGAGACGGCCGCGAAGATCGTCAACTGGAATCTGAAATACGGTGGGAAGATTTCCGGCACGGGCAAGCGTGGAGGTTACGCCGCCGCTCAAGGTATCGAGTTCGAGACGCAATACGCTCCGGGCCGGGGCCCGACGACCAAGGCGAATTTCACAGCCGAAGAGATTCGGGACATCTATCGAAGGGCAGACCCGAATTACACCGGCGCTGGCAAGGTTTCCGCAGACCCGGGGAACTGGGAGCGCCAAGCCTATGAGTCCATTACGGGAGCGAACGGTTGGCGAGAGGCCGTGCGCCGCGGCTGGATTCCCCCGCGTCCAATCGCGGTCCCGGGCGAGACACCAATCGTCACGGGGAGAACCATTCGCCCGACAGGGACCGTGCCTCCCGAGTTCGGCGGCCAACCCGTCCCTCTCAAGCCTGAGTTCGGCGATGTCTTCCGTACCACCCCAAGGCAATATCCGGCCCCGGGTATCGTCGGAAAGCCCCCCGTTACCCCCGGAGCACCGTCCACGACAGCGCCTCCGCCCATAGCGGGGGCAGGGGGAACGGCAGAAGCCCCGCCACCGCCGGGCACAGCCCCTCCGGCCGTCGCTGGAGCACCGAGGCCAGAGCCGCCACCGATCGTCACCCCTCCGCCGGCGGCCGCGGCACCCAAGGCCAAGCCCAAGATCAAGGTCACGCCGCAAGAGGATGGGTCATTCACGGTCGAGACGGTCGAGCCAGAAATCGAATACGTCCCGACTCCCGGGAAGGCCAAGCTGGCCATGAAAGACAAAGCGACGGGGAGGGTCTACCCCGGAACCGCCGGAGAACAAATCCACGCCGACATGATGGATCGATTGGCTAAGGCGGGAGTCCAGGACGACAACATGATCCCCGGATGGATCGCGCCGGATGGACTTTGGACAACGAGCCTTGCGAAGGCGACGCCACCCATAACCGAGAAGCCCATCACGGGACCTCCACCCGAGAGTCCGTATGCCGGGATACCGCCGAGAAAGCCGATCGAACCAGAACCCCCGAAGGAAGAGATACCGCGTCCGGCGAAGGCCCCCGTGGACGAGGCCAAGCCATACGCCCGGAAAGAAGACGCCCTCCGCGAAGCGATCAAGCGGGTCCAGGCCGACGAAGGAACCCCAGAGGACGTGCGCCTTGTCCTCCAGGCTGCGCGTCGAAACGAACGCCTCAAGAAAGTCACCGAGGCGCTCAAATCCAGGCAGAGAACCGACCTCCTCACGGGCGTCGGCAGCGATCGCGCCCTGGCCAAGGTCCGCGACTGGGAGAAGCGACCCGTCATTCTCTTTGACCTAGCCGGTGTCAAGGCCGCCAACAACGACCCGAAACGCGGCTACCAGTGGACGGACAAGAACATCTTTATCCCGGCCGGCCGAGTTTTCAGAGCCTTCGGAGACGATCGGATCTACCGGCGCGGCGGCACGGCAGATGAATTCCCCCTCATCGGAAGACCCGGACAGACTCTCGAAGACCTGACGAAAGACGCCGAGTTGATTTCCCAAGAACTTGACAAGACCGGTGTCGCCCATCGGTTCTCTTCCGGCAATAACTTTTCCGAGGCCGAGGTCGGCATGGCTGGCCTCAAGGACAAGGCCAGAATCGAGGGAGTGACATCGCCCGTTGTCCCCGAGACGCTACCCGAACTCGAGAAGTTCATCGTCACCGAGGCCGGGGAAGAACGCCTGACCATGACCGGAAAGCCGGGGGACGCCGTCGCCACCCTGACCAAAAGTGATGACGGCTATTTCAGGATTCAAAGGACGGCAGATAAGACTTTCGTCAAAAGCCCAAGAACCGGATTCCCCGATTTCCCGAACCGAGACGCGGCATGGAAGGCCTACCTCGAAGAGCGCAAAGGCGGAGGCCTTCGGGACGCGTCGCTGGCCGAGCCTTCTCAGCGGTTCATTAAGAGCCTGGAGCCGCCGGAAGAAAGGGCTCGGCGTATCCTCCAGTCTCGCCGTGCGGCCCAGGCCAAGCGCGGCCGAGTTGGTATGCCCAAGAACCCGCCGAAGATCTGGAAGGACATCATGGAGATAACGGGCGGCGTTGGGATGCGCCCCATGTTCACCTCGACCGGGGCCGTGGCCGAAGAGTACCTGGTCAACGTCCCGAAGTTCATGAAGAACAAGAACGGAAAGCCGCCCGACGAGATCATCGATGCCCTAGAGCGGGACTACGGCTACACCTTCGTCGAAGAGGATATGTGGAGTCTCCTCTCAAAGGCCAGATACGAGACGCCCGGAGATTACGGAGATGAGGGGCCGATTCGTCCAGGCCATCCGGACCCGGAGGCCATCGAGGCCGAACTCGCAAGACAGAAGAAAGAATACGCCCCGCTCATGAAAGAAGGCGAGACCCTTGACGCCTTCCTCGGTCGCATGGCCCAGGACGCCGCGGAAGATGGATTCGGAACACGACCGGAGGACGTCGACGAATACATCAGCCAGATGATTAAGAACAAGAAGGGCGGCGGAGAGCCGGAGGGCGGAGCGCCGACAGAAGCGGTCCCGTTCGAGGTCGCCGAAAAGCCAACGCCGTATAAAAAGGCCGAGCTGGACATCGCCGGAGAAGTCCAGCGTCTCACGTCTGGGGATTTCTTCCCGAAGGAATGGCAGGGAAATACTGACGTCGAGATCCAGGACAATCGCCAGAACCTTTTCCGTTTCGTCTGGGAGAACTACACCCCAGACAAGGGGCCGCTTGAGAATTACATAAATGCCAACAAGGGGTTCTTCATCCGCGGGGAGTCCGGTCGGAAGGGCATGGCCAAGCTGAAAAGGGAACAGCAATTCCCCAAGACCGTCACCGGCGGAGAGAAAGACTTCGGCGAGGACAAGTCGGTCTTTGGCCCCGAGTCGCAGCCGAAGGGCAAGAAACCGCCCGAGCCGGAGATTCCCGGCGACAGCATGAAGCCGGACGTCTTCGGGGCTGAGGAGATACGGGTCATGAATGCCCTGCGCTCGACGGCCCAAGTCTACACGAAATCGCTCGGTGAGGCACCTGGGTTCGAAGACAAGGCCGTGGAAATCCTCAAGTCCCGCCTCCTCGCGTCGACGCCTGAGTCCTTCCGGTCTATCGGCGAACGCCTCGGATACAGCAAGAGCTACGTCAAGAAGCAATACGATGCGATGCTCGAGATCCTTAAGGACAGCCCGGCCATAAAGGAGATTATGGCAAAGCGCATGGTTTATCTGAATATGGGGCCGCTCCCGTCAGAGCAAGACCTCAAGCACCTGGCCAAGATGCTCCGAAAGTATTTCTCGTCCTACCGCGGGGCCGACAAGATCATCGACCAGCAGAACGACCGACGGATCGGCGGCAGGATGGCCGAGATATTCGACCAGACGATTGACGCCTCGAAGATCAACAAGTGGCTCAAGGATCAACCAGAGGGAACGAACGAATTTCTGGCCCAACTCATGCGCGGGACGATGAGCGGCGACGGGATGGAGGACATCCAGAATAGCGCCCTCCCCGCGGACATCAAGGAGGCCATGCTCAACACTCGGCAACGGGTCGACCGCCTCTCGGACCTCGTCATCACTCACGGCGGCCTGGCCGAAGAGACGCGGGCGGCCTTCGAGAATAACATCGGGAGGTACCTGGCCAAGTCTTATCGCCTCTACCAGGACAAACATTGGAGCCCGACCGACGCGCAGAAGGACGCCTTCAAACGCTGGCTGATGAACGAGTATACGATGACAACCGAACAGGCCGATGAGTTCATCGAGGCCGAACTCGCCTATGGCAGGAACGACGAGGGCATACGTCCGCAGCGGAGCCGGCGGACACGCCGTGTCCCGACCGAACATTTCATCCGCCGGAAGGTCCTGTCCCCAGCATGGAGGGAATTCGCCGGAGAGATCGAGAGACTACCCTGGCTGGCCATGCACACCATCACGAAGCAGGCCACCATGGCCTACAACGCCAAGTTCCTCGACTGGATCTCCGAGTATCTGCCCGATCATTGGACGGCGGATTACCGAGAGGCGGCCCAACGCGGATGGCAGAATTCCCAGTTCCCTGAGCATGGTTATGCCTACGGAAAGCTCGCCGGCAAGTGGGTCCACCCCGAACTCCACCGATACATTACGAAGGAATTCGACATGGCCCGTTCGGATATGGAAGAAGTGATCCAGAAATTCATTACTAATCCTTTCAAGTGGACGAAGACCATCGGGTCTTTGCCATCTCACTCCCGCAATTTCCTTAGTAACTTCGGGTTCTCTATGTTGCTTAGAAACAGCATCTTAAACCCCCTCAACGCCAAGTGGTACATAAAGTCGCTGAATATTCACCTGAACAATCACGGCTCCGCCAGGGACGCTTGGTCGAAACTTATCTCCGAAGGCGTCACGGAGACGCAGTTCTACGGTGCGGAGATCCCGCGCATCCATAAGGACGTGATGAGGTTCGATCCCGCCACCTGGCCGGAGAAAATTTGGGATAAATTCGTAGCATGGCCGATCGACAAGCTCGGAGAACTCTACAATTTCGGCGACTCCCTCTACCGTGTCTCGTCTTACCTTAAAAACACGGCGCCGAAGAGCGAGGGTGGGTTCGGGATGACGCCGACGAAGGCGGTCGAAGAACTCAATGCCGGCTTACAGAACTACCGCAAACTCCCTGTCGTGGTCGATTTCCTTCGCCGCTGGCCGGTTCTCGGGCCATTCGTTTCATTCAAGGCCAACACCGTCAAGATTATCAAAAGACAGTCTGAGATGGGATACGAGGAAATCACTAACCCTGCGACGCGCAGCAGGGGAATTGGCCGGATACTTCGGATTGCCCTCTTCCTGTCCGTCCCGGCCATCCTTTCGGAGGTCTCCAAGAAGGTCTTCGACGTTGACGACAAGCAGATCAAGGAACTCGAACGCTGGTATCCTGAGTATCGCCGGAACGGAACGTTCCTCTATTTCCGCGGGGAGGGCGACAAGCTCAAGGTGTTCGACTTTTCTTTCCTCTGGCCGACGGGCGACATAGAGCGTATGTTCAAATCAATCCTAAAAGGAGACATCAAGGGGCTAGCAGACGCTCTTGATTTCTTCTCGCTCCCGCTCCTTGATGCCTGGTCTATCGCCATCCAAGGCCAGGACCCTCAATGGGGGACCAAGTATCGGACGATCGTCGATCGCGCCAAGGCCGCGGCCGCATACCTCTATCTGCCGGCATCCATGCCCATCCCGAACCTCGAGGGGTTGCTCAAGGGCGACGTGCGCCCGGGGAACCTGACCGGCCCGCAGATCAAGGCCGTCATCGATGCCTACAACGGTCAGCCGGACCAGTATGGCCGGGTGAAACAGCTCCCCGAAGAGATCAAGAACTTCTTCTCGGGCATCAGGACGTGGGACGTTGACCCGGAGAAACTTCTGGCTCAAGCCGCCATCCAGCGGAGTGGGCAGATCAGGGAACTCCAGGGAGAGTACGCCAGGTGGCTGAGAAAGAATACCTTGGCACCTCAATGGGAGAAGGACGCGAAGCAAAAGGCCTTCGTAGAAGGGGTCGAGAAGATCAGTGCCGAACTCAGGGACATCGGAGCCCTCGGCAGGGAACTCAGGGCCGGCGGATTCAAGGCTAAGACACAGTAGGAGGAACCAATGGCGATCGACACGAAGAAATACGACGACATCTTCAAACGGGCCGCAGAGAAATACAAGATGGGGGCCAAGATGGTCCTCGTCCTGAAGTCAATCGTCATGATCGAATCCGTGCCGCCATTCAATCCCCGATCCTACCGTTTTGAACCAGCGTTCTTCAAGAAACTCAAGGTCAAGGAACCATATTGGGCAGACAAAGACCCGTCGATCGTCTCCGCTTCCTATGGTCTGGCCCAGATCATGTTCACGACAGCGTGGGCGCTCGGCATGAAACCGACAAATTGGAAAACGCTCAATCACGCTGGGTTCCAGGCTCTTGCGGAACGCCTCTACGATCCGGAGGTCAATATTTTCTACGAGGCCCAACTCGTTCGGGCGTTACTGGACAAGGTCTGGAAGGACGAAATCCCGATTAAATTCGAACACATCAGTGCCCTCAATTGTGCGCTAAGCCGCTACAATGGTGGAAGTTATAAAAATCCCGACGAGGCTGGGGTCCTCGATGAGCAGAAATACGTGGACAAGGTCTGGCGAGCGCACAAGGAAATCCTGGCTAAGGAGAAACCATGAAGAGCGTACTTGGTAAATGGATCAATTCGGAGTCCGGCTTCGTCATGGGTCTCGTCGCCCTGTGCTGGGCTTACTCCAGAACGTCGGCCCTAGACGTGAACACTTTCCTCATCTTTGTCCAGGGGCTCCTCGGTCTATGCGGCGGCTTCTGGTGGAAGCGATACCAGAATTATAAAATCGGCACCCAAAATGGGGCGGCAACGCTGGGAAAGACAGGAGATATCCCCAAATGAAAACGATTATAACTTGGCTTATCGTCGGCGTCCTGGCCGGCCTCATTGGCGGCTATTTCTATTCGTCCTGCAAGGATGGACCACTCAAGAGAGAGAACGCCGCGCTCAAGGAAGAGATCGCCGACATGAAAGTCGTCCAGACCGAACTCGAGGCGCACTCCCTTGGCGAGATCCAGAAACTCCTCGAACAGATCAGGGGCCTCCAGGGGAACATCGACAGCCTCATGACCGTCAACGTCGACCTCGAGAATGATCTCGCGGTCGCCCGGGGCCGGGCCACGGAGATCGAGGCCCAGGCCGGCCCGCTGCTGGCCGAGGTACAGCCGGTCCTCGATGCGAACCCGCGGGTCAAGGAGCTCGTCATGAATCTTATGGCCCAAGTGGCCACCGGGAAGGACCAGATTTTCACTCTATCGAAGCAAGTTGAAACCTGGAAGGCGGCCTTCTTCAATTCAGCATTGAAAGGGCTGGACTACAAAAAAGGGATGGACGTTTATAAGGCTCTGTGGGAAGGCGAGAAGGCTCTGCGTCAAAAAATTGAAATACGGTTGAATCTTCAAGACAAGAGGGTTGGAATTTTGGAAGGGCGGATAAAGCTGACCTCCATGGCTGGCGCTGCATTAGGAGCGGCAGGGCTCGCGGCCATTCTGTTTCTTCGTTAAATCGCATATCCCCCGGCGGGCCAAGTGGCCGGGCCGTAAGTTCACCGCACTTGAAACAGCCGAGCTTCGGGAACACGGCGTCCCATTCTTCCTTCACCATCGCCGGCCAGGTGTTGCCGCAATTATCACACAGCAAAAATCCGTACCAGATCCAGTTCACGTCAAAACGCCTCGTAGGCAATCTTCCCGCGGGTGATAGTGGCGATCTTTAGAAGGGTTTTCTCGGCCGTGTATTTCAGAATATCGATGCGGCCCGGCTCTCTCTTGACCCAGACCTCGACGCCCACGAAGAGCGGCCACGGAACCTTCTTGAGCTCCGTGAGCTTTCTCCCGATGCCCGTGTCCATCGTGCATTGGATGAAAAGGATCCGATCGCCGGTGATCATGGCGATGTCGATGCAACCGAAGAGGTCGTTGCGCTGAGAAACCCACCGATCGACAAGTTGGCCCGTCTTGGGGTCGCGCATCTTGATCGTCTTGGCGACGGCGACCTGATTATGAATGGCGGCGTCTGGGTATTGTTTTGCCAGCCACTTCACGCACCAGGACTGGAAGGCATTGCCCTTCTGGCTCTTACTTGGCATCCCCCGCCCCTTTCCCCTGGCTCTTCCTCTTCCCTTTGAAAACTCCATGCTGGACAGCCACGGGGAGGAAGGATGCCACAGAAAGTCCCATAGCCTCGACCTCTTTCCTCTGTTCCCGCCGGGTTTCCCAGGCGGTCTTGACCCGGTCGTGGTATCTTGGGCTGCGGGGGTTGAGTCCCAATCGGTAGGGCCACAGGGGGCAATCCTGGATTTGGCAGAGGGGGACCTCCTGGTTCTGGCCTCCCATGCAATCGATGCAGTTCGCTTTGATGGCCATAAGCGGAGATGTTCGTTTCATTTCTTTTTCCCCTTCTCGTAGAGATACATGCCGCGTTGGATATACGAGTGGACGAGCCGGGCCGGCATCCCGATCACGAAAGCCGCCGGCATCCTGGCCACGGGCATTAGGGTGACGACCGCCCTCCTTCTTCGCGCCGCCTGCATAAGTCCTTCGAGCGATCTGATTCTTCCTTTCATTTTCCTCCTCCTTCGTTGACCGTTCTCTTCCCGGGGATCTTCGGGCGCAGATGCTTGCCGCGCTCCTCCTCGATCATGTTCGAGAACTGGCTCTTCAACAGCTCGAGGATAAGGTCGTCCATCTCATGTAGGATCTTCATCTGGACGTGACCCCTCGTCTTCTCGTCGTTCAACAGGTGATAGTTTTCCCTGGGGATGACGCGGTCGAGGGTTTCGACGATGTCATTCGCGTTAATGGGTATCACTTTGTCGCCATATTGGATGGACCACTCCTTCATTTTATCCTCCTTTGGCTCTCGGAAATTTCCTGAGTTTCGTTCATCAGGGGTTTCTCTGGCTCCAAGCTCCACTCTCCGGACTCCCTCTTCTTCTTGAGGAAGATCTTGAGGAAATTCTCGAACGTGGGGGCCTTCTCCTTCAAGATCAGGTTGTACCAATCTTCCTCCGTCTTTGCGCCATGTGCGGCCATGCACTCGGCCTTCCGGAGCGCATATTCGACCTTGGCCTCGGCCTCGTATTTCGCCCGCTCCTCTGGGAAGACGCTCAGGCTGCCGGCCCCTCCGATGGCGCCTTGCTGGACTATCATGCGTTCCTGCCGGTAGCCATCGAAGTATTTTGCGGCGAACAAGGTTTCCGGACGAAGGTAAGGCTCCATCTTCTGATTGCCGATCCATTTTTGGCACTTGACCTCGATGACGTGCTTGAAATCCTCCCATCGGTAGCCATCGTCGAACCTGGCCGAGACGTGGCTGAAGGAGGCCTTGCACGACAACTTGAACTTCGTGCCGGCCGTGTCGTTCAGGTGCTTTATGACCTGGGCGAAGAGGACGGCCTTCTCCTTTTCGATCCCGCGGAGGCGGAGCTCTTCGTCGACGGTCAGCCCTCGGAGGCGTGCGTCCTGGCTGTGCTCGTGTCCGCGAAAGCCTTTTGCGGATCGCCTTGTCCAGTCCCGGATGATGATGACGTTCTGACAGTCGACGTCGATCTTGCCGGCCAGGATGAGCTTTTGCTTGCAGTTTTTCCAGACGTTCAAATAGACGCCTATTGTCGACGCGAATTCCGCATCCGTGAATCCGACCAAAGGAGATTTACAGATGGCCGGCTGGAGGCTCGACATGGCGCACATGCCCATGAGCACATACCAGCACAACCGCTCCTGCGGCTCCAAGTCCTTTCTCGCGTCGAACCCGTCGGGATCCGGAGCGAACATGTCCTTGGCCCATATCCGGAACCACCTATTTATCAGCGGGCGGGCCATTATTCATTGCCCTTGATGCGATTCCAGAGTCCGAGGAGAAAGAAAATGGCTGCGAGCCAGAGGAGAGCGATCTGCCACCAGTTCATTTGTCCTCCGGTATCGCCGTGAGGAGGTCATATAGTCCCCCATCTAAACCGTGAACGATGTCGCTATTCGCCAACTCTTGCCAAGCCACTCGCTTATCCACTCCCCGAGCCGCCTCGATGAGGGGACGAAACTTCTCGTTTTGTGCCATAGCAGAACGAACTTTCTCTATGAATTTTTCCCAGGTTGCGGCGGCGTTTTTCTCATCCAGGGGCATGAACTCGTCCATGAAACTGTTGATTCGCCGTTGTTCTTTCTCTTTTTCCTCCACCTCGGCCTTGACCTTCTCTAGTTCGGCTCTCGCTTCCTCCAGCTGTTTCTGCTTGATGACCCAAGCCGCGTCCGTTGCCGCGAGTTCGGCCTTGAGCTTGCTTACCGCCGCGTCTTTGGCGACTTCTTTTTCGCCCCAACAATCAAGGCATTGATAGTTCATGTCTTCGGGGATTTTCAGTTGATTGCAGGTCCAGCACTCCACCCGATTATCGGCATCTTGTAGTTCTTCTAGTTCGGCCTCGGCTTTCTCGGCCTTGTCATGGTATTCGTTCATGTCTTTGGTCAGGTCTGCTATGAGCATCTTGTCCAGTTCATTCTCCTCGGCCATCTCTTGAAGGTGGGCGAGGGCGGCCATTTCTCGTTTATAGTCGTATGGCTCAATTGGTGCGCCGATAATATGCCGAGTTAGATGATAGACAATATCCAACGTTTCTTTCGTTTTCTCGTCCATTACTTTTCCTCCTTCGCCTTGTACTCGGCGGCTTCCATAGACCGAGTTTCCCAATAATCTATATGGGCCGAGAATCCACAATAGGGACAAGCTAAAATATCGTGGCCCTTATAAACTTGATGCTTTTTTCCATTTTCGTGTAGCATCGCTCGGAGTCGGTCTATCAGGATTGTCGCGCTCAGAACGCCCTTGTCGTAGTCGGCCAACGAGAAGGACAGAACATCGAAAGAGGCTAAGTCCTCCAGCGCGGCCTTGAGGGTGGCGAGGGCGGCTCGGTCATCCGCATTGATTCCATCGAGTAAGTTCATCGTTCCTTCCAGATGGTCCAACGCCTCTTTCGTTTTCTCGTCCATCACTTTTCCTCTAATTCGCAATCTTTTATTCGCCCATCGCATTGGGTGAGCATCTTAGACGGGTCATCTTCGTTCTCTGGTTTCAACCCACACCTGCCAAAATTCCCAAACTCCCAATTATAATGGGGACATCTTGGATCCACTACCTCCAATAGCAGTCTGAGCTTGATGGTATCCATCACTTTTCCTCCTCAACCGTTATGCCGAGGTCACGGAGCCGCTTTACTTTGATAACCACCATTCCATTACCTCCTCTGGCGTCTGCCATTCTGTTTTAAGATTTCTTCTCTTGCGTTCCTCAAGCATCCGCCCGAACGCCCTGAGATAAGCCCCCCTTATTTTGGGGTATCGCTCTAATTCGGATTTCCTGTGTGTATTCATAGGGCATCCGACACATCCGAGTCGTTTATATCCTTGGTCATAAAGTTCGCAATATGGGACATTCTCGGAACGGATGAATCCCCAGACTTCATCATCTGTCCAGAAGAGAATCGGATTGACCTTCACCGTCCCCTTCTTCTCACATGGATTGATAACCTTCCACGACTTCCGCCTGGGAGACTCAGCCCGACGAACTCCCATGATGACCATGCGCCCTTCGCCCCCGCGCTCCTTGAGGTGTTCACAGCAATATCTAGCAAGTCTGGTCGGGGGCATGAGGTGTTCCGGTATAAGTTGCCATATCGTTTTTTCTGGACGTTCATGCGCCACGGTTGGATAAGACGCCCGGATAAATCTCACGAGTTCGGGCATGTCGCAGGTCGTCACGTTGTAGTGTGCATCGAACTTCACCCCGGCCATCTCTGCAAGACGATAGATAACGACGCTATCCTTGCCCCCGGAGAACGCGAGATAATACCCCTCCTTCGGCTCCATCATGCGGAGCAGTTCGATGCTGTCGCTGACGGACTGCGCGAGGTAGAGGGGTTGGTTCATTTTCCCTCACCCTGACAGTCCCCGCTGGTCTTATCGCCACTTGGCGAGGATTCGATGAGGTCCTCTATGGCGTCGCACTCAACATCGAACTTGCATGCCCCGCAATCGAATCCGTCGCCATAGTGACCCCGGCACTCTGCCCGGACCATCTCGAACCGCTCAAGTTTCCGTTCCTTGCTAATTTCACTCATGGGGTTGGCTCCTTTCCTTCGACTGGATTGTATTGAATGGCAAGGCCTACCTCGACATCGACAGTATGGCCCGTTAGTTTAGCGTGGCGTGCGCCAACGGCCTGGGCGTTTTTGTAATTCTCCCAGTGTTTTCCACACGTCTGACATTCGGCGATACAGTGAACAACCCCGGCCCTGCGCTTCATCCCCCGCTCCTTTCTTGATAGGCATGGGCGGCTTGGTAGTCGGCGATTAGGGAGCGGAGGTGGGCGAGGGCTTCTCTAGCCCCGCGCTTGAAACAGTGCGGGTCATGGACAACATCGTATAGAGTATCCAACGCCCGCTCGTCGGCTTCGGAGCCGGGGGAAGACGCCTCGGCCAACGGCTTGAGTGCCGATACTTTACTGCCTTCCCCGGCCCTTGTTTCCTGTGCTTGCGTCAACCCACCGGTGACATCGGCTATCATCATGGCGAAGTTGGCAACATCGGCGGCCTCGCGCCCGACCGAAATTGGCCCCTTCGTATGGATGGCTTTTATGAGTTCGGCAGATTCATCTTTGAGACGCGAAAAAAGCCATTGAACATCTTCGTTTTTCCACCCCGGCCTATCATCGTGCTTTCGTAATTCCGCTTCCATGATTGCGGCGAACGCGCCCACTTCGGGACGCAGATGATAGGCCATAGCCCCGGCCCTCGTTTTCTCGGCCTCATCGAGGAGGGAGAGGAGGTCGGCCATGTCCGCAGACGTGAGGGCCATCTCTCCCGGCCAGCTTTTCAATTTGTCTTTCAAATAAGCAATTCGTTCTTCGTTCATGGTTGCTCCTTCGCCGCCTTGATGGCATCATGTAATTCAGCCGATGGCCAATCCTCCGTGGTCAGATCGAACGGAGTGATCTTCTCCGCGGCCTCGAGGATCGGCAGGATGACCTTCATCGCATCGACCCTGGCCATGTAACCACGGCTCATCGTGCCGGCCCCGAATAGTTCGCCCCGGATGATCTCGAGTGCTTCTGAGATTGTCATTTCGGATACTCCTGAATCAGCGGACCATTCCAGATTTTAGCGAGGTTGTTCTTGAGAAAAACCGGGACGCCCTGCATTTGGAGTCCGAACTGAATTGCCTCCAGGGTGGCCCGCGCTGGGTCACGACGGTTGCCGTGGCCCGTGAGTCTGCCGATGATGAACCAATCGAGCCAGCGGGTGTCTTTGGGGAAAAGCCCGAGGAATGGTTCCAAGGAAACGAACCGGACTCGGGCCTCTCTCTTTTTCAGTTCAGCGATACGCCAAGAATCCCTGTTCCCCTCCACACTCACTCCGAGCCAGACGTTCGGCGGCATGGCGCGGTCGATGAGTTCGGGCCGCTTGGTCAGGATGATGAAAGTGAGGTCGGGGTGTTTCTCGATGTCCTCGAATATCCAGCGTCGCCAACGCTCAGAAATTCCGGGATGAAATAACTCCATCGTTGAACAGACGAAAATTTTGGAGCCGCCGGGGATTCTCTGAAATTCGGTAGGTTCCTGGTTCCATGATAATTCAGGCGGCCACCTGAAGCGGTGATACATGGCCCGCCCGTAGCAATACCAGCACGCCTCGGGACAGAGGCCCTTGATGGGATTCCAGGAATGGGTTGCCCACTCGATCTTTGTGTGGTTCATTTGAACGGGATCTCCTGGACGAATGGCTCCGCCATGCCGACCATCTCGTCGTCGTCCACCCACCGGCTCACTTTGTCGACCGTGATGTTGGCCCAGACCCCGAGGAGGACGGCCAGGACGATGAGCTCGAGGACGAACTTGGCCAGCCGGCGGGGGAATTTCATGCCTTCTTCCCCTTGGTTACATACCCATCAAAGGAATCCTCTCCCTCGACGTAATCAAACTTCTCTTTCCATGCCGCATGGGCGATTTCTTTGAGCTGGGGGAAGGTGGCCAGAAACAATTTCATGAGTTCCGAGGCGCAGCTTTGGCAACCGCCATCTGCCTCGACTAAAATCTCCGCAATCACCTTGGCCTCTGTGCGTCGGTCATGGTTTCTTCTCCCCGCACTCGCAGACGTCGATCGCCTTCTCGTTCCACTTGCCGCAGTCCCCGCATTGATACACCCCGGCGCAGTCGGCGTGATAGTATTCCCCGTTCTCCTTGAACGCCTCGGATGCCAGGACGCCCTCGTTGCAGCTGGCGCACTCCTCGTAGAGGTCGTCGGTCTCGAAGATTTTCTTGAAGCGGGTCATGGTTTCCCCGCCAATCCACAATAGCCCTCGTATGTTAAGTGGGACAGCGCTCCTCCATCGTAAACCGTTCTTTTGTCTATTGTCCCTTCCCGCCACATGGCGCACTTGTTCTCTACGCAGTCCCACATGCCTGACACAAGGTCTTGATCAACACACGCAACTCCGTTTTTTATGAACGGACACAGTTTAGGTTCGCTCATTTTTTCCTCCTGTAAAGATCAACGACAAAGAAGGTGAGAATAAAGAGCCATGCAAGTAAAACCGTGACGACCCAGGCCAATCGCTCGACCATACCAGCTAGGACGTGAATTGCTTCGCTCATGATTTCCTCCTAAAAAGATGAAGGGAAGCCGCCGGCGAGGGGTTGCGATGGAGGCGCGTCCCCGAAGGAGGGTGAAGGTGTGACATTATCGTCCGGCAGCTCCCCTTCGTCTGGTTCTTTCTTCTTCCATTCGACTTCGAGGTCGACGTATTTCTTGAGGGTCAGGAACATCTCGATCGCCGGCTCGAGCTCGGGCCGCTTGTAAATCTTCCAGCGCGGCACTCCCGTTTCTTTGTCAAGGTAGACAACGATCCCGCCGTCCATCTTGCTCCTCGTCATCTCCTCGTTGGCGATGGCGTAAGCCCCTAATTGCATTATAGTTGCCGGGTCCGGGTTCCCTGTCTTAAAATCAGAAACAACCCAATAGGTTGGGGCGTCTTCACCGTAATCCTCAGCCGGGAAAACAACGTCGGCTTCTAGATCGAGGGTTCCGGCGAATTCGTGCTGGAATGAGAAGACCTGTTTTTCGGCGGCCCGCGGCTTGACGTGGAACAACCGTTCCCACTCCAAGAACGCCTTGACGCCGCGAGAAATTTCCGGGTCGAGACCTATCAGGCGGTCGAGGAGGGCCTTGTCCTGACCAGCGCGATAGTAGTCGTGGATGGCCTTGTGGACCTTGCGGCCAATGTCCTGCGCAGCCTTCATCCGCTTTCGCGATTCGTCCAGCGCGGCCTTGCGGGTCTTTTCAAGGTCGGTTTCTTTCAGCTGGTCGATGGACATCCAGCCCTTCTGGAGTGGGTAAAAGAGTTCTCGCATGAGGAAGTCGATAGCACATGTCGTGGCCCATTCGTCGAGTCCGAACCGCTTGAGGTGGCCGAGGATGGAAGTGACCCTGCGAAGGGGAACACCAAATACGTCATAATATTCGTTATTTTTTCTCATGGCGTTTCTTGCCGTGGAAGCTCGCGTGTTCACCGTTAGATGGGAAAAGGGCGAGGTTCCCAATGCGGTTGTCGTCCGGATTCCCGTTGATATGATGAACGACTTCGGAACGCAAGAGAAGCCGGCCTAAGTAAGCCGCCATAACGAGACGATGCTCTGAAGCATATCCCCTACAATCGGCGAGAGGATGGCCGGTTCGGAGCAAATGGACATATCCATTCACAATTTGCCGGCCACCATTCCAGTGATGATTTTCTTTCCCCTTCTTCGCCGACGCCGACATCTTGGCCCTATGTTCTGCGCTAAGTTTGACGCCAACGTGTGCCGCTGACATTTTTTCACGAGATTCTGGGCTACGCTTGGCTCCACGGTGTGCTGCCGCAGTTTTTGCGCAACGCTCGGGGCTAAACCTAACCCCGCGATGAGCCGCTGAAATCTTGGCTCGGTGTTCAGGAGAAAGCGGCTTTCCGAGAGTCATAGCTTACTTCTTCGCCGCCTGGCTCTGCGCGTGCTTAAACACCGCGATCGCGCCGCCGAGCTGGGCCTTGAGGTATTCCAGGTCCTCGCGGACGGCCCCATGGAACCGGAGGGCCTTCCCCAGTTTGACGACCATGCAGGGGTGGAGTTTCATCCGCTCGTCCTTCTGGAACTCAAACAACCACGCCTTGAACTCTCTGTCGTCTATGCCCTCGGCCTCGATCGCGGCCTTGAGCTCGTCGACAAGGATATCCTCGTCGGTCTTGGACTCGGCGTGCTCGGCCATCGCGGAGATGTCGTCCGGCTCGGCCTCAAGCTCGAATCCGCCCTTGGGGGCCTCTGCCGCCTTCGGACGACCCGGTTTTTTGACCGGCGTGGCCCCCGGCGGAGCCGTGGCGGGCTTTTCCGTCTTGGGGGAGGCCTCCGGTGTGGGGGAAGCCTGTTTCGGGGCCTCTAGGGCCTTGTCCGGGGCTTTTTCAGGCTCGGGCTTGGCTACCGTGTCCTCTGGGAGTCCGTTCGGGTAGTCCTCCATCTCCTCGGTAGTGATGATGCCCATGGATGCGCCGGGGTCGAATACTTTCTGGCCGCCGGAGATTGCCCGGTAGAGGAGCATGGTCTTGCGCCGCTTCTTCCAATTATCTTTATTCCAGAGCTCTTCGGCGATGGCGTCCTCTTTTGTGTACTCATGGACGTAGGTTTCCCATCCTGGCCGGGAGAACTCGACGCGGGCCCGCTCTTCGCTCCGTTCCAGGATCTTGATGCGACCCCCCCTCTTCTGGAAGAGGGCCTGGAGGACGGTCGTGCTGATGCACATGCGGCCGTTGACGATGGAGATCGTCTGGAGGGCGACGGTCGGGGAGAGCCCGATCTCCTGACCGTGGAGAATGATGGCAACGGCCTGCGGCACCGCCGAGATGCCTTTAAAGAATGCCGAATTGATGAGGTCTGTCGCCAAGGTTCGAATGTTTAACGCATCCGGCAGATTTGCCGGGGCGAGGACGAGGGCGTCCGTTTTCTTTTGATCGGTCATATTGACCTCCTTTTACTAGCCATAATGGGTTTGTTGTAGATCCGGATTCCCGGAATGAGATTCTTGACCGATTCCTCGGTCTTGTCCTTTTGGGCGGCGATGGCGTTGTCGATCGCGTCCTTGTCCGGAGTCAAGAACCGACGCGGGACGAGATCGAACTCCTCGAGCTCCCACAGCCAATGGTCCCGGAACTGCGCGTCCTCGACCACGGGCGCGACCGGAGCCGGGCCCAGGTCCTCATGCGGGATCTCGGCGATGGCGGCAGCGGCCTCCTCGAATCCGCTTGCGGCCTCGACCTTCTTCTCGGCCTCCTCGACCTTCCGCTTGGCCTCCCATTCGGCCCGCTCGCGGTCCTCCTTGGCCTTACGGAACTTCTCCCGCTCGGCGTAGATCCACGCCGCGGCCTTTTCGGACAGGCGGACGATGACGGGCTTGACCCTCTTTAGAAGCTGGCCTTCACGCTCACATAAAAGAACATGAGCTGCCCTTGCCTTTTCTTTGGGTTCACGCCAGTAGGATTCCCACTCTTTAACCTTTGACTTAAGGGCCGCAACCAGAACCCCCGCAGCGTCAGCCGAACCTTGGTCAACAACCTCCAGCATCTCCGCTTGCCTCAACAGCCCGATAGCGTAATTCTCGAGTTGAATCTCTTGGTTTTCATTCATGACTTTTTGCTTTCAATTCTATGATGACCAAGGTGTTTTGTATTGGAAGGAAATAACGCCAGGTTCCCAATGCGATTGTCATCCACCCGGCCGTTAATATGGTGAACGATTTCCGTGGGCAAGAGCACTCGGCCCAAATATGCCTCCATAATCAACCGGTGTTCCTTGACATAACCGCGATTGTTAGCAAACGGATGGCCTGGGCAATAAACCAAATAGTATCCCCTGCCGTTAGTAATCCTGCCGCCCTTCCAGTTCCCGTTCTTCTCCCCTTTTTGCGCCAAGGACATACTTGCCCGAGTTTTTGGGCTTTTCTTGCGGCCCCGAAGCGCGGCTGCTATTTTGGCTCGTTGCTCTTGGCTTATTTTAACACCTCGCCTTGCCGCAGTCATCTTCACCCGTGCTTCTGGGGTTTGTTTCCAGCCTGCCCGAGCGCGATTTGCGGCCGCTATCTTGGCCGTGTGTTCCGAGGTATGTTTTGGGGCTGTCATTTTCAGACCACCTCCCAGAATTTGTTCTTGATCCGGAACTCGCGGTACATCGCACTCGCCATTCTGCCGTAGCCGTCCAGCAGAACGAGCCTGGGATTACCCTGATAGAGCAGGGCTACCTTCGCAAAGGCCTTGAGCGACGCCCGCATGTAACAGCGGGCCTGCTCAACCTTCTTTTCATCGGTAATTTCAATCATGTTTTTGTCCCTCCTTCGTGTCCTTATATCCAGACTGTCCTTGGCCCCTTACCACGGGGCCGCGTCCTCGGGCTTTCCGAACCCTTCGAAGCCGCCCGGGGGCCGCTTGATCTGCGTCACCTCGGGATCTTCGCCGCTCCCCTCCGGCCGCGTGTCCGGGGTCACGAGATGATACGGCGGGCTGTTCTCGTTCTTGGGCTTCTTGTTCTTGAACATCAAGAGTTTCGCGCCATCCTTGAGCTCGAATCCGGGGGGCAACTTGAGTTTTCCGCTGAAAAAAACACCCGCCCCCTGGCTTTCTTTCTCCCATATGCCAGCGATGGTTATGAGTTTTTCTTTTTCTGGCACAGCTCGATCTCCTCGCCCTTCTTCTTGTTTCGGCCCATGTTGTCAGCCCTGCCCCGGACGAAGGCTCCGATGCGGGAGTAGGCAAAGCCTACCACGACGACAACCAGTAAGGAATAGAGAAAATACCGAAGCGCCGTCATCCCTCCTCCATGTCTCGCTTGAGTTCGGCGGCCGTATCCTCGGCGAGCTCATCCACGTCGAAGATTATCGGGTCGTTGCCCTTGGCCTTGGTATCTAACCACTCGTGGAGAAGGTGCTTCCCCTCGGGCATGGCCACGCCTTTAGGCCCGGACTTGACCGCTTCCTCGGTGTTCTGGCTGGCGATCATCCTCGCCTCGCCCCTGTCCTCAGCCTTGACCAGCGACCTCCCGCTGGCCGTGACCCAGGTCACTTCAAACCACTTTAAGACTTTGGGGGTTTCGTCGCTCATTTGGGCTCCATTTCGAAGGTGAAGAATGGGTCAACGTCAACCTTGGTTCCGGTGTGGGTCCGGCTGACGCTGACCCGGAACAAGGTGTTTTCGCGGTCGGGATCTTTGGCCCTGCGTCGCCGTGCGCCGCGAATCCTATTCCTCTCGCTTGCGTAGGGCCCGGTCAATAGCGGGTCCACGCCATCCCAGATCTCCAGAATGTATCGGTCCATGTTTATTGCTCCTGTCTGATTTTCGATATGCGCTCTGCGGCCTCGACGCCGTAGAACGCTGGATTACCGAACCCGAACCGCTCGGCCCAGAGGGCCCCCCGCTTGGAGCGGAAGGGCCCGATGACGTAGGAATAGATCCGCCCCTGCTTTCTCTCGCTCGGGACGTAGGCGCATTGGAAGGCGCGGTAGCCTTCGCGGGACTTGGCCGGGACGCCGACCCACCAGCGCCGGCGGAACTTGAGGGGCCTCATGGCTTGGCCTTGGCTATGGCGGCCCCAAGGCGCTTGATTGCTTCCCCGTCCATAATAAAAGCACCGGACCGTGCCATCAGGCGCATGGCGTCCTCAAGAGCCTCCAGCAAGTCCGGCGCGGCATAGATGAGGTTGGCATTTGCCACGACCTGAGCCCACGGCCCGCCCGCCCCGCGAGCCTCGGCAACGAGCATCCCATCCCTTGAAAGGATTCGCATGGCGTGAGACTCAGGAACGCGCGCACCTCTGACCCACGGCCCGGGGGAGTGCTTGGCGTTCATCGCTTCGCCTCGTTCTCGGCCATGCCCTCAACAAGATCCTCCGGCCAGCCGGTAGACTTCATCCACTTTTTCCAGGCCTCGATACTCGCCCCTTGGCCCAGGACGGCCCGCCCGATATACTGAGATATCCGGGCAGGGCTGATCGGGAGGCTCGTCCTCGACATCTCGACCTTGATATCCCGAACCGCCCGGGCGATCCGGTCAACCTCGCGGCGCGTCACTTGCCGACCTCGGTGAACACGTTGAGCCCGACCATCAGCGGAGCTCCGGCGCCGTCCACCTTGGCGATGCCGTCCGTTGAACCGATGATCTCCGTCTTGCCGCTCTTGCTCGGCCCGCAGCGCTTGGTCAGGTCAACCTTGATCGTCAGCACGCTTCCCTTGACCTCGAATTCGACGTTTCTCATGTCCTTCACTCTCCAGGCGTTTGATTTCGCTCGGCTTGGGACGAGCGATGCGCCTTACGACGGGGGGAGGGGAAACCCCCGCCGCCCTCGGCTTTCATCGAGGATGTTTCATGGCCTCCGACCTCCTGCGGATAAATCCACAAAGGAGTTTTCGTCCATAATCCCGTGATCGGCGAAACTGTAATAGGCCTGCTTGCCGTTGATCTGGGGGCCTGCGACGACATGATCGAGGAGCTTGATTTCAAACAGGGCTAGGGCGTTGAATATGGCCCGGGTGATTTGCTTGTCACAAAGGCTCGGCTCGGGATCTCCGCTCGGGTGATTGTGTGCCAGAATGACGGCCAGGGCGTTGAACTGGAGGGCGTGCTTAGCGATTTCCCGGGGATAAACCGCCGACGAATCAGTCGAACCAACGAACTCTAAAACGCGCTCGATCAGCCGACGTTTCTGATCAAGATAGAGTGCTTGGAGCCATTCCCGGTCTGCTTGGGCGTCCTTCTTGATGAGATCGAAGACCGCCGCCGCAGAGGAGAGCGGGGGGCCGAGTGGCCGATCCTCGCGGACCATGCCGAACAACGGCCCGAAGGGGACAAGGTGAAGGGTCGGGTGGAGGGCCATGTCAGCCCTTCCGCCTTGGCCGGTCGAGCAATCCCCCCGACCAGCTCGTCAGCTTTTCAAGGGCCATGCCAGCCAGCCCCATCAGCCCACCGGCCGCACAGCCGATCAGCAGGACGAGGCACAGAGCGCCGAAGAGGTTGAAGGCGATCATCTCCTCACCTCGGGACAGCCCGCGAACAGGGGCCCGGAGTCAGGGAGCTCGAGGCAGGCTTGAGCGGTCGCCTCCCCTCGGCTCTGGTCGGGCCGGTAGGCCTCGGCCGGGCGGAAGGGCTCCGGCTCGGGGTCGGGGTTCTTAAGGATGGGCTCGGACCCAGGCCCAAAGTCTCCATAAACCGTTCGGCCCGGTTGACCACCGACAGGGGGGATGTAAATCCCCTCTCGCCGGGGGTCGGGGTGCCCAAATGGCCTCGAACAGTCGGGGTCGCCACATGGGCAAATGGCGTCTGATTCATCCCTAGGTTCAGTCAGGCCCAAGCAAGACGGGCAAAGGCCCTCCCCCTCCGGGCGGATCAGCCGGCAACCAGGGCAACGCGTGAAGTCGTTCATCAGTAGCCCCCTCCCTCGGCTCGGTCGGCGCAGGCGTCGCATTGGTAGTGCCGCGCCGCGTCAAGGCGGGTCAGCGCGTTCCGGGCGCCGCACGTCGGGCACGGGTGACAGCGGGGGTTCGATCGGGTCGCGGCCCGCAGGGCGGATCGGCCCCCAGGGTCAGCGAAGCCAACGCCGTCAATAAGGAAGTCGTCTCCGTCGTCGTCGTAGTTCATGTCCTTAACCTCCAGCCCCTTATATCCAGAGTGTACACAGGGGGAGGGCGCCGGAGCGGACCGGCCAGGGCCCCCGGTGGATCGAGGCCCCCCCCGGTGAGCTATATGAGTTAATATATATGTATTAAGTAAGTAAATGTAAGTGTAAGCGGTGCCGGTCAGGATCGACCCGAGACGCTTAGGGGATTCTATTCCTTCTTTTAATTAAGGTAAGCGGGGGGCGTCAAGCGAGTTAGCGATCTTGGTGGAGCGGGAGTGGCGGGGGTTGATTTTTTTATGCCTGTTTTGGGGATGTGGGTAACGGCTTACCCAATGCCTCCGCCTCCCCTCATTCTAGGTGCGCGTCCAGGCTCCGGCGCAGGCTGCCGGCCAGGGCTCGAGGTGCCGGCGGGCCGTGGATCGGGTAGGTCAGGCTCGACGATGGGCAAGGGCGCGAACTGGGGAGGGCTGGATCCTCGGGTTCGATGGTCACGGTGGATCGGGAGGGCGAGGGCAAGGCCGGGAAGGAAGGAAGCGCGAGCAGGCGGGAGCGGGAGGGCGGCCGGGCGAGGGCGCGAGGGCGGGTGCCTCGAGCAGGGGGGGGGCGGGGCGTGGGCGCGGACGCCTTAAGGAGGAGTGTGAGGGACGATGGGGTATGGGGCCGGAGCCGTCGGCGCTCGAGCGAACCCTATCGTTGATTTCCACGTCCATTTTTCCTATTTTTTCATATCAGGGCTTGACAAAGCAAGAAAAGGTGTTATATTTAGAAAAGGAGGTTATTAAAACAATGAACGATTCAGAGTTGTTGAAAAATCGGGTAAGTGAGTCTAAGGAGAGAACTCGCCAGTTCCAGAAAGACAAGTACCAGCTTGCGAAATCGCTCGGATTCTCTGGGGTGGAGGCGGCCATTCTCCAAAACTGGAGCGAAGAGCGGATCAGAACGCTGGCAGAATCCAAGGCGAAGGGTTTTTGAAATGAAGAAGCCACTCACCTGGGTACCGTGGTATGTCGATTCTTGGATTTTCGGGTCATCGCGGATTGAGTTGACTCGGGCGCAGCGGTCGGATTTTCTTGATCTGGTGCTCTTAGCTGGAAAGGACGACGGCTACATCCGGGCAAACCTAACGACCCCGTATCCCTTAGCCCAGTTGGCGGGGTTGCTTTGCATCGATCCGCCTGATCTTGAGGAAACGATTAATAGGTGTGTCGAGGTCGGGAAGATCAGCCGACTCAGTAATGGTGTTCTCTACGTATGCAACTGGGAAACGTACAAGTTGACTGACCGCTGGCGGCGGAAATTGGGAGAGAGAGATTCTTCTGCTGAAGAGAAGGCATCGCCTGAAGAAGAAGCTACTTATCCCCTAAAAGAACAGTATATAAGAGTAAAGGAAACCGGAACACCGTTCCGCAAAACCGGAACTGACACTCCAGACGCTATGGATTTGGCGCTCGACAAGGCCTTGGCGGAACAACGGCTGGAGGCGGAGAAGATCGAGGCCGAACGGCCTAAGAAGTAGGCTGAGGGCCGCCTAATACACGGCACAAATGAACCGGCTTCTCGGCGTGGACAGCGTGGATATAAGGGGGCTGAGACCCCCGAACCAGGAGTGACCGAACCGTCGGGTGGCCGAGCCGAGGATCCAGGGTAGGCCGGTCAAGATTCTGACAGGAGGAACAAATGAAAAAGAAACAGGTTGTGCCCAAGGAGAAACTGAGGAGCCAGGTGAAACGGCTGGCGAATTTCATCATGGCGCGAGTTCCGGGCGAGCCGTCGAAGAGCCAGGGGGCCATCGACACGGCGATCCGGATTATCGAGGCCGGGTTGGCGCCCGAGGTCAAGGTCGGTGACGTGGTTCGCCTCAAGTCTGGAGGGGCCGAGATGACGGTCGCGGAGATCAGGCATGGCCTGGTTGATTGCGTCTGGATGGGAGGATACGAGAAGGCCATCTCCAGCACCCTGGTCCCCGCCATAGTCCTGTCCGTGGTCGAGAAGAAGAAAACCCAGATCCAGATAGACGAGGGATTCAAAACCAAGATGAAATGAAGATCGCCCTGGCCCCGATAGCCGAACGTGCTCGCATGCCGGTCGGTCGGCCAACGCCAGGGAAAGGTCAGGGATGGAAGAGTCGGGATATTCCCTGGCCGGTCATAATTTCAACAGGAGGAACAAGATGGACGAGAACACGGGAAAAGCGCAGATGTCGGAAAGGCTGAATAGGGTGGGCGGGCCAAGGACCACGACCTTTCGGGAGCGGGAGATCCCGCTGGCAAGGATCGTAATGATTGATGAACACTACGTCGTTCATGCCGGTTGTATGACGGGGGTATTTCATACTCCCCAGGAAGTCGAGAAATTTCTCCATCGGCTCCTGACGGAGTGGGTCAACAACAATCTGGGGGGAGGCGAGGCTGAAAAGAACCCCGTTGAACCCCGCATGGTGGCGACGCGGGGCAGACTCTGATGCCCACCATCCAATACCGGATCGAGGTCAAGAAAAGAGACCAGAAAATTTTTTGGGCACCCCCTGATCACAAGTGGAATTGGGCCATCCATGTTTCTACCAATAGGCGCAGGACGTTCATTTTTTCCCTAGGCCTAGCGTCCAAGGCGGAGGCCATCCGCATCGCCCGGAAACTCTTTCGGATCAACCGGGAGCCGGATTTCTCGGGCAAGGGCCTGGCCCAGTGGGTAGAGGAGAGATAAGATGACCGACACAAATCCCCTTTTCGACAAGAAAGAGATCGAGGCCGGACCCGTGAAGATGGTTCTTGAGCCAACGCACGTCCCGGGAAGAGACGTCGTCTATCAGGTAATCATCAGTTTTCCCCTGGAACAGATGCGTCTATACTGCTCCAAGTGGGTAAATCCGTTGAGGGTGGCGCTCGAGGCCGCGGACGAGGCCCTGAACGCCCTCAAGTGTGAGATTTACGCTCAGGAACTCAATGAGGGAAAACCATATGAGAAGGCCAAGGACGAGGAGAAGAAAGATGGCCAATGATGTTGTCGGGCAAGCCCCCGCCCAGAATTTCACCATGGCCATTGATTCCGAGGCGGTTTTGATATGCCCGATTTGCGGAGACACGAGAGGGATGTGGGGTGACTGTCTCGACGTTACTATCCCCCTCTACGAGGGGAAATATTGCATAAAATGTTGGGCCAAGTGGATCTCGGAGAACATCCCGAAGATGGAGAAAAAGCCGTGAGCCGAACCGTCGCCAACGCCGCCCTGATCGAGCGGGCCACGGCCATATTCCGCGAGTGGGGCGGACGTGCTCCTACGGGGGCCGGCGGCCTGACGCGGAAGGAAATGCGCCTACTCGAGAGGGCGGGGTACATCGAGGGCAAAATCACAAAGCTCCCGAGCGGTAGTCTGGTCACGGTTTATGTCTGGAAGGGGTCGAGATGAAAAGAACAAACTGGAAAGCCAAGTGGGTCGATAGAGAGTGTGTCTTTATTCCTGGGAAAACAAGAATTGTCGGTCCTAGGAAAGAGTACCACAGGTGCATAAGCGCCAAACCGATGCCGAACGGAGAGTTTTTGGTCAGACTTTGGCGTTATCCGTTCAGAAAATACCTTGCAGAAAACGTCATTATAGGTCCCCGATGAAAATATGTTCCAAATGCGGCAAGAACACGCGAAAACCGAGGATTCGAAACGGGAAGGCCATTTGCCCTAGGTGTTATAAGGCGCTTTTGAAACGGTTGATAAATATGCTGGCCCGGGCGTAGGAGACCCCGATGACCAAACCAAAACTCAAACCGTGTCCATTCTGTGGGGGAAGTTCCGCGCCTTTCGCCCCTTATCACACCAGGGTCGTGATGGAAATTCATCACAAAGAGAACTGTTTTTTCAAAATAATAGCACGGACATCTGGGCCACGCCTTCTGTGGAGTCAAGCTGGAGAATATGTCGCCTGGAACAGGAGAACAAAATGAGCAAGAAAAAAGACCTGAAGGTTTACATGGTGATTGCCCTTGACCGAAATAAGGTCGAGAAGAACTCCGTCAAAGATTTGATGAAAACTCTCGATTTTGAGTTTGGCTCTCTCTCTTATTTCGTCAAAAAAAGCTTCAAGGGAGCCATCGAGACGGTAAAGAAGACCGGGAAGATCCGTTGGCCATCCAAGAATTCTGTTTATGGCTTATCCAGAGGAAAAAAACGGTCAAAAAGACCGTAAATCATTGTATTGAGGACATCATGACCAAGAAAAAAGACGTTACCGTTTACTGTCGAATCGTCCTCGACCGGAAATTCATTGAGACCCACACGGTCGAGGAGTGCAAACAGGCCTTCCAGATCGAACTCGAGACCGGGATCCCGCAACTCAAGAAAGTCGCTCTTGAAAAGGTCATCCGGATCAAAGAAAAGGGGCGATTGTGACCCGCGACTTCACTACATGCGGCTGGACACGCCCCGAAAGCAACGGCGCCCGGTATTGCAAGCTGAAAAAGACGTTTTTGACCGAGGCGGACCGCGGAATCGGCATCTGTCCGTGCTTTTCATGGGTAAAACGAAAGGAGGTCAAAAATGGCGAGGCCAGCAAGAAAAAAGGGGAAGAGGAGACATCGCTCTTCGGGAAACCAGAGAAGGAAACGTAAATGAAAGAAAAAAAGCCGTTTCTAACAATAAAATGGAATGGGACTAATTTTCCCGTCTCAAAAGAAGAGGCCATAATCCTCGCTCAAAAGGGATACGATTATACCCAAAAGACGCAGAAATTGTGCGAAGAGCGAAAAGATTTCATTGAACAACTTGGCTCCCTTCATTTTTCATTGGAAAAATCACGGGTTGAGAATAAAAGTCTTTTACGGAGGATAAATTCGCTCAAGGGAGTTATTACAAAACTCAAAAAAGGTGGAAGTCACGCCTAAATCATTGTTTTGAGGAGGTTACGATGTTTGTCGGATTGATGGGAATTAAAAACGACGGGAAAACGCTCGTTTCCCCGAAAGGAAAGGTTCTCTTTTCGGTTCCGTCGTGGCTCGCCCGAAGAATCCAACGTATCCAGCATTGGATTGCTTCAAAAACGTGGGAACTGGATGCAAAAACCCAAAAAGGAGAAAAATCATGAGTTTCTTCGTTTTCATCCTGATTTTGGCCTTCGGGACGATCTTCGCCCTCGTCTCAATCCAGGCAAGGCGAATGGCCCTCCTCGGGCTGTCCCCCTGGAGCACCGTGCCCGTATTCCTGGCCCGCAAGCTCTCGTCGAACGCCTACGCCGGCCTCTGCGTAGCACAAGGGTGGATTCTGGCCATCGTGGCTGGGATGATCTACAATTCCGACGCGAAGGAGCCGGGCGGACCGTTCTGGGCCGGGACCTACCTTTTCGGCCTGGCCCTCGGATACTTCTCGCTCTGGCTCCGAAACCGCCACGAAGAGTTGAAACCATGAGGGACTCCATCTGGGGTGCTGAATTTGAACACGAACGCAGGATGAGCGAAATTAGGGGCCGGAGCTTCTGTGTTAAGATCCCGAAGGCCATCCAAGACGCCCAGAGGGAGTTTAATCGTATGAACGAGGTAATCTACGAAAAGCGGTGCCCGGTGTGGGGTCGAAAGGAGAAAACCATGAATCTCTACGAAATCTTCGTCGTCTATGCCGTCGAGGGCTTACAGCCTATCATCCGGCTTCCCAAAGCCCCGTTCTACTACGGCCGGAACGAGGAAGAGGCCAAGATCTATTCCCGGGCGATCGAGCTCATCGAGCCCGAATGGGATCCCGAGGGCGTCACCGTCATCTGCCACGAACTCGGTTCTTTCAAAGTCAAAAAGTAGACGTCCGAAGGAGAGTTTTCCGACAGGTTCGCTCTTCTGGGCCGGCGGCGAGCTCACCGACCGGCCCCGTCTTTTTCCCCGCCTAAAAAAATTCCCGCTTGACAAAGCATCTCTTAGGGCGTATTTCTTTACACGATGGGTAAAGAGTTACCCAAACCGTCCGTTGTGGAGGCCCCTATGCCTTGGGACGTGATTCGACGCGGAGACAAGTGGGTCTGTGTCGACAAGCACGGAAAAGTGTACGGGACATTCGCCTCTAAGAAAAAAGCCCGAGAACAGCAGATGGCCCTCTACGCGGCCGAGGGCCGTAAACACGGTAAATAGGAGGAACGAATGGACGAGATTTTAATATCGGTCAAAGATTTCTTCTCGCAGATCGCCGCCCCTCGCGGACTACAACTGGAGAACATCGAGAGGACCTTCCGCGAAGAGATCGCCGCCGGCAAGGACTTCGGGATTTTCGTTGGCCTTGGAAAGCACTACACCATCCCGCTGGAGGCCCTGAAGAAATACTTCGAGGACAAGGCTAGGCCGAAGGATGTCGTCCCTGAGGACAAGGATGCCTTCGCAGATTTCATGAAGGAAGTCCCGGAAGTGCCCGAGGCCCCGGCCCCGAAGGAAAAGGAAAAGAATGTCCGGAAATAATGGAGCGGATAGGGACCGGAAGTTCGTCGAACTTTGGTCTGGGACCGGCTTTGACTCGCTCGAAAAAAACAAATGCGCCGTTGCCGCGGGGTTCACCCCGAAGGGCGCCAGCCAAGGAAGCAACCGCGTCCTCAACAATCTTGTCCGCAACAAGAAAATGCAGAAGAAGCTCGACAAGCACGGCGTCACGATGGATCGGCTGGCCGCGAAAGTTGACGAATTACTCGACGCTCCGCACCCGCTGGCAAAGCGGGAATTCAATCCGTTCACGAAAGAGCTCATGCCGCCCCCGCCGGACAATTTCATCCAGTATAAGGCCGCGGAGCTGGGCATTAAACTCCACGATGCCATGCCTCCGACGCGGATAGCCGAGGACAAGACCGAGACGAAGCAGATCATCTTCTCCGCCGAGGTCATCCAGAGACTTGAGCGTTACGACGAACAGACAAAACTCATTGAAAAAGGGGCAGTAATCGATGTTGAGTCCGTCCCCGTTGACCAAGACTGACCTCGGCAACCGTAACTGGTGGCGATGGAAGTCGACCAGTCTTTCCTGGTTCAATGCGAACATCATGCCCCACGCATGGGACGAGAAGTTCCATGATTTCGGGATGATCCAGCGGGCGATGTGCGACCATCTCGACCCCTCCGTGAATCCGAATTCCCAGATTTACCTGTCGGCCTTCCGCGGTAGTCATAAATCAACGCAACTCCTCGGCCTGATCTGCTATTTCCTGTGCTGGAATCTGGCCAAGAAGAACACGAACTCGCTCGTCTACAACACCGCGACGAAGGACAATGCCTTCAATATGTCCGCCGATGTCAAACACTCTCTCCTCCACAACGAAGTCCTTCAGTGGGTTTTCCCCGAATTGCCGAGGGAAGAGAGCGGCTACGACGATATGACCCAGAAGCGGATCCAGCACCGGCACGTCAAATTGGACTTTTCCTCGCTTGAGACAACCCTTGTTTCGAGGCATTATCCGGTCTGGCTCAACGACGACTTGGAGAACGACGAGAACGCGAAGACCGAATACATGCGCGAAGAGCTCAAGAAGAAGTGGAAATACCAGAAAGCCATTCTGACCAAGATCCAGAGCCGCGGGATCGGCCTTGAGTATGAGATCGGAACACCGTACAGCGTCAACGGCCTGACCTGGATGATCCGGAACCTCCCCCGCTATTCGAAACTCGAGATCCCCTGCTACGTCAACCGCGACATCAACCAGGGCGTCACGTTCCCCGAACTCTATGCGGTTGAGGATTTCGAGGGCAAGCGGGAAGAGATGGGAAATTCAATATTTCAAGCTCAATACCTTCTCAGGCCAATAAGCGAAGAGGACGCCCTTTGCCCGGAGGCATGGATGCGGAAATGGAACACGCTACCTGACCTCCGGTGGCGTTCAATGGTAGTGGACCCCGGCGGTTCCTCCCCGGGAAAATCCGACGCCACCGGAATTACAATATGCGACACCGATGAGAACGGGGTCATCTACATAGTCTTTGCCGACGAGTTTTTCCTTACCCCGGAGAAACTCATCGACTGCATCGTGAATCTGAAAAACACCTATGATCCGGACGATGTTCGCATCGAAAAAGAAAGGTACGCCACGACAATCGCCGACACCTGGCAACACAAGTATCCGCTCTTGAACATCTCGTTTGTCGAACACAAGGGCCGGAGAAAGGGCTGGTCGAAGGGGACGTCGGCGAACATGAACGACAGCCGGATCTGGCGTCTGAAACAATGGTTCGAGACGCGGCAGATCCTCGTCGGTCCGAACATGCCGGCTTTCGAGAAGCAACTGCTAGAGTACCCGGATTCGACCCGTGATGATATGCTCGATTCTCTGGCCTACCAGCTGGACATCCGCCGACTACCGAAGCGGAGGGGGAAGATCATCCTTCCGTCTGGCCGGGAGTTCGAACCCTCGATCGGAGAGGCCTTCGAGAAAGAGATGGACACATATTACGAACGAAAAAGGGAACGCGAAGAGGGGAGGAACGCAGATGCTATCTTTTAAGGCCCTTATAGAACGTCGGGACATCGAGAAGAAATACCTTCCTCTCATCTACGCCGAACTCCAGAAGCTCAACGACAAGGAGGGCCAGCAAGCCCACGAGACCGTCGCCGTCTTCAAGGACGTCGTCCGCGAACTCAAGGCCTTGGCCATGAACGAATCCAACTTTATCGAGGTCATCCGGCATTTCTTCGCCATTGAAAGAGGGCAACGGGACGAGGCGGAGAAAGCGCGACTTCAATCGGCAGAGGACGCCAAACCCGGGAAGGATGATGATCGGTTCTGAGGATAACGATGGACTATAAAGACGCGACGATCCTGCCGGAGGAAAAGGAACAGGAATTCCTGGCGTTCATCCAGAAACAGATACTCACCCACCCGGTCGTGAAGGTCCACCACGGGAAGTGGAAGGAACTCATCGAGTGGGAGAACGGGAATCAATTTTCCGAATGGGACGACACCGCTAACAAAATGATTCCCGTCCAGCTCAAGCGCCGGAAAAAGCGCGTCGTCATCAACCTTCTAAAGCCTCTCGCCGAGGCCATCGAGGGCAAGCTGAATTTCACCGCCCAGTTCGAGGGAGTCCCGAATTCGTCCGAGCTCCGGGACATCAACGGGTCCCAGGTGGCGACGAAATTTATCTCCCACAACGACTACCTCAACGACATGGACGCCCTGAACGAGGATCTGAAATACGACCTCATTCGCACCGGGAACGCTTTCCGAAAATGGACGTGGGAGACGGGTCGGTTCGGATATATCGAAAATAGTAAGGGCGTGAAGACCAAGGAAGATGGCGAACTCGTCGGTTGCGTCCCGTCCGTGTTCAATATCCGTCTCGACCCGGCCGCAAGGGGCATCGAAGACGCCCGCTGGATTATCGAGATCGAAGAGGTCACGGAAGAGGAAATCTGCGAGACGTTCGGGATTACCGCCGAGGACATCAGGGTCGCTCAGTCGGACCCCACGGGGAAAGTGGGGTCGGGAGTGGACAGCCTGAAATACAAGGGGATGAACGAAAGGGAGGCCGAGAAAGACAGAGATGAACCGACCCATATCGTCGCCTGGTATTGGGAAAGAACGTCCCCCGCATACCCCGAGGGCCGTCACATCATCAGTATCCCCGGCACGATTCTCTGGGCCAAGCAGAACCCTGCGCTCGGAAAACTGCCGTTCTTCAAATACGGATACAAAAGATACGGGAGCTCCCCCTGGTTCACGGGCCCGCTCCATCACGTCCAGGACATCCAGCGCGACTTCAATCGCATGATCTCGATCATCTCCGAGCACGTCGAAGGGTGGCGGGCCAAGATGGTCTGCGACAAGAATCAGGGCCTCAAGGAAGGCGCCTTCACGACCGATTCGTTCGAGATCCTGGAAGTCGATATGAGCAAGGGAGCCCCAGTCCCCGTGAGCATGCCGGTCCTCAGCCCCGAGGTCATGAACCACAGGGATTTCCTGATCGGCGCGAAGGACATGGTATCGAACGTCCATGAGGTTTCCTACTCGCAGTTGCCGGAACGGGCCTCCAGGGCCCCGGCGTCACTCTACGCGATGATGATCGAGCAGGAGAACATGAAGATCGACCCGATGATCCGCCGACATAACAGGACGCTCAAGAAAGAGGTCCAGTTCCGGCTCGAAATGATGGGGAAATACTACAAGAACGCGCGGATGGTCAAGATCATCGGTGTCAACGAACGGTCGACGATTGCCTATTTCTCCGGGTCAAAGATGGAGGGGAATTACGATGTCAAGCTCGTCGTCGGCGTCTCCATCCATCAGTCCAAGACGATTCAGCAACGCATGATGCTCGACCTCAAGCAAGCCGGAGCGCCAATCGAATGGAACACGATTTTCAAACTCCTTTGGGAAGGGGACATCTCCGAGAAGATCCGCGGGGACATCGCCGACGAGCAAAGGGCGTCCCGCGAGAACCAGTGTTTCCTCGAGAACACCTACAAGAAGAAATTCAAGGACGGAGGCGTCCTGATATTACTCTGGGACAACCACGCCGTTCATCTGGACATGCACACGAAGCTCGCCAAGACAGAAGAGGCGCAACGGTGGGACGAGGAAACGTCCGCGGCCATGAACAAGCATATCCTCGAACACATGGGGATGCTGAAACAGCAAATGCAGGCCGCGGCCGCCCAAGCCGCCATGACCCAGGGCGCAACCGTTGGCGCGGGGGCCGGAGGCGCGGAGGCGGGCGGTGGACAAGCGACAGACGAGACGCAAGCAACGGAAGATGCACTTCCGTTCTAAATTTATGAGGAGGAGCTAGAACATTATGACCGAAGAAGCAAAAGACCAAGTCACCGAGGCCAAGCCCGGCGAACAGTCTGAAGAGAAACAGCTGTCGATGGATGAGCATTTCGACAAAGGCTGGGATGAACTAGAGCTCGTCACGGCACAGGAAAACGCCGCCAAGGCCAAACCCAAAGAGGAAGCCAAGCCGGCCAAAGAGAAAATTGAAACGGGAGATTCAACCTCGAAGCCCTACAAGACAATAAAGCATCAGGGCAAGATGGTCCCCGTGGCGACGGAGGCGGAGTATGATACTCTCGCCAGCCAAGGCCTCGACTACACCAAAAAGACGCAGGGACTCGCCGATGACCGGCGGGCCGCAGAAAAGGAAGTCCAGAAAAAGGCGGACAACCTGGCGGACGAAGTCGCCAAGGTAGGCGCCCAACTGGACAAGCTCATCGCAGCTGGGGTCCTCCCAGAAAAAGTCGGGGCTTCTATAAAGGCCAAGGTCGCTACGGCGGAAGAGACGGTCGACGACGCGGGCAAGGTAGACGAAGAGGACAAGGCGATCTACGCGGAATTCCAGATCGATCCTGCCAACGCCTACCCCCACGAAAAGAAGACCGTCAAGGCCATCGCCGAAATGAGAAAGGAGCTCCAACAGCTCCGCATTGAACGGGCAACGGAGGTCGTCGAACAGGCGGTCGCCGCAGAGCGAGAGAATTTCCCTTACGAAGACATCAAGGACGACCAAGGCGAAGACCTTACCAAGAAACAGCTTTGGGCGGCCGTCGTGGCTAAGAAGCAGATGGCCGGGGTAGCGAATCCGGACGTGAAGACCATCGTCGGTTGGGCGAGGGAGGCCGTTCGTGACCTCCACGACAAGCAGAGAAACGGAAAGCCCGCAGAGATAACCGATGACATGGATCCGGCCGAGTTCATGAAGAAATTCCCGAAGTTGGCCCAGACCCTTAAGGTTACGGCCGGGGCGCAAGCCATCGAAGAAGCCGAAGCTGAAAAGGCCAAGGTTCCCCCGTCACTCAAAACGGCCGCAAGGCCGGCGGACCTGACGCGGAAACCAAAGGCCGACGCGGGTCAACACAAGTCGTGCCATGATTACATCGACGAAGGTTTCGCTAAACTTGATCCCGAAACCATCAGATCACTAACCGGAGGCTAATCCTATGTCAGTTGCATCACTCTCCACGTCCGGCTTGAATAAACTCTTCCTGGAGGATATCAAGAAGGGCCTGGAAGTCGCACTCTACGAAAACACCTCCGTCTACGACAGATTCAAGACCAATACCGAGGACGTCAAGGGCAAATGGGGCGTTACGAAGGTCCTCACGGCCACCCCCAAGTCGTTCCGCGCGTCTTCGACATCGACGTTCCCCACGGCGGACCAAGGGACCTACAACGAGTTCATCTACTACATGAAGAGGGGCGGCTACGGCACTCTTCAGTTCGATGGGCTTGCCATGGCCTGCGGCAAGGGCGTCGGTGCGGTCAAGGAACTCGTCAAGGCGGAAATCGACGCCATGATGCTCTACATCCCCTCGAAGCTCAATAAGCAGTTCTGGGGGGATGGGTCAGGGCGTCTGGCCATCATCGGAACCGGCGCAGCCGGCGGAGTCACCATCACCGTCGACGGCGACACAACCCTGGGGCGGTTCGGCATCGACGCCAACGAATACACCGACCCCTCAAACTACCTCTTCGAAGGCATGTCGGTAGACATCTACACCGCAGCCGGAGTCCTCGAGGCATCCGACGTCAAGATCTCGAGTATCGCTCTCGGCGGGGCCGGAACCGACACGCTCACCATGGCCTCGGCCATCACGGCCACCGCCCAATCCTACCTCTACGACCACGACACCTTCCCGACCGGCGGGACGGAAGCGGCCGGGACGGGAGTTCCCATGGGCCTCTACGGAATCTGCGAAAGCGCCAACCCCTACATCGGGGGAGTGCTCTCGTCGGCTTTCCAGGGCGTCGACAGGTCCAGCAACACTTGGGCCACCGCCCAGATGTTCAACATGGGCACGGCCATCGGATCTCCGGCGGTCATCACGGACCAGGCCATCCTCAAGGTCATCCAGAAGGTCGAGCGCTACGGTGCCATCGACGTCATCATGACGAATGGCGCAATTTGGCGCGCACTCTTCACCATCCTCAAGGCCGACAAGACCATGCCGAATGATCCCGGCTATTGGGGCGGCCTGACCGGCATGAAGTTCTACGCCGGCAAGGCCAAGTCCATCCCGATCGTCTTCGACGACGACTGCCCGGACGGTCGGGTGTATTTCTGGGGCAAAGATGCCGTCCAGATCACGTCCCCCGACAAGGCGGGCCTCGACTGGCTTCCCGGAGATTCCGGGAACGTCCTGTCGCGGGTCCAGGGCAAGGACGAGTGGGCCGCGAACCTGCGGTGGTACTACAACATGACGGCCAGAAAGCCCCGGAACATCGGCGTCCTTCGCTACGTCAAGCACGCGAGTGCGTAAGGAGATCACGATGGATCAACCAGCAGATTCAATCTTCACGAAAATCGTGGCAAAAGCGCTCATGCTCGGGGTCGACACTAGCGCCGTCGATGCGGAGCACATCACTTGCGAGAACGTCGTCACTCTCATCACCCAGGCCGGGGGTGCGGAAACGCGAACCCTCGACAGGGGGGCAGAAGGCCAGATGAAGATCCTCATCAACACGGTCTTCGCCGCCAACACAGTTGTCGCGGCAACGCTCCTCTCCGGAACGGGGATCACTTTCTCCGCGGCCGGGCAGGCTTGGATCGGCGTTTTCGCTGGTGGCGTGTGGCACACTATCGCCACCGCTCTCATCACGGGGGATGGCGGTCCCGCGGTCGCCTAAGTCCAGAGGCGAATAGAATGGACAAACGGGGAGGTCGGGATATCCTAAAGGCCCGCCTCCCCTTCTTCTCTCGCGCAATAGGAGAGCGCAACAATGTCTATACTCAAGGGTAACTACACAGACGGATTTCTTTTAACCTCTCAGCGGGTCGCGCTGAAGGTCGCCATGAAAGGCAAGAACACCGACAGCGTCCTCTGGCTCTACGGAACCCCGGCCAACGGCCAGGTCGCCGGCGGGGCCGATGGGTGCGAACTCGCCCAGGGCGTCCTGAAATGCGAGTTCTACCGCGGTCCCGGCCAGCAATTCCTCACCGCCGACGCCACCAACGCGGACTTCGACTGGGGCGGGGCCTACGACGTGGCCGCCCGGATCAGCGTGGGAAATTACGCGCTCAACACCAACGCCCTCGGTGGAATCCAAGCCCTCCGTGTCTACTGTCGTCAGTATTCCGGTGGGTCGATCGCCAACATGCTCGGTGCGGAGATCTCAGTGGACGACCGTGGAAGCGGCCAGTCTGTCGCTAACATGGTTGGTTGCCTCGTCACCATGCGTTCAAGCGGGGTCTGCTCGACGCTCAACAACATCCTAGTTGTCGAATGCGTAGGCCAGGGATCGTTGACGCCGACGACCTGCACGGGAACGGCCATGCTCAAACTCCGGTCGACCCTGACCTTGGCGACTGGCGCAAGGGCAACGGGCATCCACTTCGAGACCTCGGGAACCGGGGCGGGATGGACGAACGCTTTCTCGTTCCAGACGGCGGCCGGGAAGGAAGGGTTCACTGGAGCTTTGACGGGAAAGGAACAAGCAGACGCCGACATCGGCGGATACATCAAAATCTACGATGTCGCCGGAGCCAGAACGCTCTACATCAACTGTTTTGAACACGCTCCGGATTAACGGAATTCACGGGGGGAGGCTTTTCTCCCCCCTATCTCTAATTTTTTAGGAGGAACGATTATGAAAAAGGAAAGCATGAAGAAAGAGAACGTGGCCCCCGAGGCCCCCGCGGTCGTCCTGACCGTGAAGGACAGACTTCTCTTCCAGGAGTTTTTCCCGGAGAGAGGGAACCTGGTGACGAAGATCATGGAGAAGGACATCGCCGAGAAGGTGATCGTCGGCCAGGAGGAGGCCAAGGAGATCGGGCTGACGGTTCGCCCCGGCGGTCAAGGTGTGACGTGGAAGGACGACAAGGCCAAGGATAAGGCTTTCACCTTCACGGCCGCCGAGATCATGTTCCTCAAGGACCAGGTCGAGCGCCTGGACAAGGCCAACGCCTTCACGGCTGACACCGCCCAGGTGGCCAAGAAGATCAAGGGAATGTGATGTTCAAGCCGAACGTGCCGAAGGGATTTGCTAAGGCCCTGGCAAGAATTGATAAAACTTACCGTGTGTCGCCCACCGATGACGGCGACGGGTATTTTATTATCAAGGACATCGACCTGAGCATTAAGGAGAACGACGGGAAAACCCTTCCGATCATAGGCCGTGACCTCAAGACCCTGCGCGTTCGCGGCCCCATGCCGATTCTCTGGATCTCCGGATTCGATGAGCAATGGCTTGAAGTCTTGAGGGCCA